>Ga0172382_10004347_pt1 | contig 21757 bp, 19 predicted proteins | sample Leawel138RmetaG_FD_122245 | JGI IMG/M metagenome (GOLD analysis project Ga0172382, IMG submission 122245) | Leachate microbial communities from a municipal landfill in Southern Ontario, Canada - Leachate well 138R metaG | ecosystem: Engineered > Solid waste > Landfill > Unclassified | place... | reverse complement strand
TGAAAACAACGTATCTAAATTAAAAAAGACAGGTGTTCTCAAACGCATCGGCTCCCCCAAAGGCGGTCATTGGGAAGTTCTTGATAAATAATCCGACTATATTAAACGAACTGTCTGGAGTGAATAAATTTCTCGCAGATAAACGCAGATAAAATCCCCGCAAATCTGCGCAGAAAATCAGCGTATATCAGCGAGAAATAAATCCGTGTTAATCAGTTTGATCCGCGTCATCCGCGTTCCATTAAAACATCAATAAACCATGAAAGGAATCATCCTCGCCGGCGGTGCCGGTACCCGCTTACACCCCATTACCAAAGTCGTATCCAAGCAACTACTGCCTATTTACGACAAGCCTATGATCTACTATCCACTTTCGGTGCTTATGTTGGCAGGAATACGCGACATACTCATCATTTCTACCCCATACGACCTCCCCAACTTTGAGAGACTTTTTGGGGATGGCAGCCAACTGGGTTTAAAATTCACATACAAAGAACAGCCCTCACCAGATGGGCTGGCACAGGCTTTTATCCTGGGCGAAGAATTCATTCGCAATGATGATGTTTGTCTGGTGCTGGGTGACAACATCTTTTATGGTGCCGGTCTCCAAAACATATTGGCAAAAAGCGTTGAAACAGTCAAAGAAGAAAACAAAGCGGTTGTCTTTGGTTACTATGTGGAAGACCCTGAACGCTATGGCGTGGCAGAAGTTGACAAAGAAGGTAATGTGTTAAGCATTGAAGAAAAACCACAACAACCCAAAAGTAATTATGCAGTGGTTGGATTGTACTTCTATCCCAACTCCGTGGTGGAAATTGCAAAAAATGTAAAGCCTTCTCATCGTGGGGAACTAGAGATTACTTCTGTAAACCATGAATACCTTGTACGGAAACAGCTAAAACTCCAAACCCTTAGCCGTGGATTTGCCTGGTTAGATACCGGTACGCACGAAGCGATGAGCGAGGCTACAGAGTTTGTGAAAGCTGTTGAAAAACGAACAGGTTTAAAAATTGCCTGCATTGAGGAGATTGCTTACAAAATGAATTACGTTGACAAGGCTTCTTTAGATCTATTAATATTGGAACAAGGGAAAAGTTCTTACGGTGTCTATTTAAAAAAAATGTAAATAATGAAAACAGCAGTAATTACTGGTATTACAGGACAAGATGGAGCATACCTCGCTGAATATCTTTTAAGAAAAGGCTACAAAGTTGTCGGTCTCAAAAGAAGAAGTTCTATTTTCAATACAGCAAGAATTGACCACCTTTTCACTAAAAATCGAGAAGAAAAATCAAACTTCTCATATGCATATGCAGATTTGACAGATTCCACCAATTTAATAAGGCTCATTAAAGAAATTGAACCTGATGAAATTTATAATTTGGCTGCCATGAGCCATGTAAAGGTGAGTTTTGATACGCCTGAATATACTGCCAATGCGGATGGAATTGGAACTCTCAGAATACTTGAGGCAGTTAGAATACTTGGCATGGAAAAGAAAACAAGAATTTATCAAGCCTCAACATCTGAACTCTATGGCAAAGTGCAGGAAATTCCACAAAAAGAAACCACTCCTTTTTATCCAAGAAGCCCCTATGGGGTTGCAAAGCTTTATGCTTACTGGATTACTGTAAATTATCGTGAAGCATATGGTATGCATGCAAGTAATGGTATTCTGTTTAATCATGAATCACCCTTACGAGGTGAAACTTTTGTTACCAGAAAAATCACTCGTGCCGCCGCCAATATTGCTTTAGGTTTTCAGCGTTCACTTTTCCTCGGAAACCTTGATTCGAAACGTGACTGGGGTCATGCTAAAGATTATGTGAAAGCAATGTACCTAATGCTACAACAAGATAAGCCAGATGATTATGTTATTGCAACTGGGGTTACTACACCTGTAAGAGAATTTGTAAATAAGACCTTTGCTTATCTAGGAATAGAAATGGACTATAAAGGTAAGGGTAAAAATGAAATTGGGTTTATTAAAAGTTTTGAAAAGTCAAAGCTTGAAGACTTAATTGAGAAGAAAGTGGATTATATTCGTGAGGGAATGGAATTGGTAAAAATAGATCCATTCTATTTTCGCCCTACAGAGGTTGATCTTTTAGTTGGTGATAATAACAAAGCAAAAACAGTGCTTGGATGGGAACCAAAGTACAATTTAGATATGCTGGTTGAAGATATGATTTCGTCTGATGTAAACCTTATGATGAAAGATGATTTTCTTAAAAAAGGGGGATTTAAAATTTTACCACAAATTGAAGATATTTTATAATTATAGAAACTATGTCGTATAAAGATTTTGAAATTACGAAATCAGCTATTATTCCTGATATTCTCACAATTAAACCATCAATAAGTTGGGATTTGCGAGGGAATATTTTCTCAAGCTATAATGCTGATTTTTATAATAATTTTCTCCCAAGAGTTCTTGATTTTAAACATGACAAGTTTGCTCTAAACAAACATAATGTTTTGAGAGGATTACACGGTGATCATAAAACTTGGAAATTGGTTTCGTGTGCTTTTGGAGAAATTTATGAGGTTGTGGTTGACTTACGTCCTGAATCTCCAACATTTAAAAAGTGGGATGCTTTCGAACTAAAAGCTGATGAATATACTCAAGTTTTGATACCTCCGGGATTTGTAAATGGTTATTATGTGAAATCTGAGAAAGCGTTATTTCATTATAAATTAGCTTATGATGGAGAATATATAGATGCTGGTGAACAAATGACATTTCGCTGGGATGATCCTCAATTTGAAATTAAATGGCCTTGTATTAATCCCATTTTACAAGCCAGAGATGATATTAAATAATAAGAATAATTATATGACTAATAAAAATAATCCAAATTTAGCAATTAATGGGGGTGTCCCCGTTTCTGTGGAGCCAATATTGATTCATAAGCCGTATCTTGATGAATCAGATTTTAAAGCTGTTGAAGCTGCAACCCGTTCCACTTTTGTTTCAGGTGATGGGCCTGCTTGTAGAGAGTTTGAACACAAACTTGCTAATTATATTGGGGTTAAACATGCTTTATATGTAAATTCTGCCACATCAGCACTTGAATTAGCATTTAGAGTTAAAAACTTTCCAAAAGGCTCTGAAGTTATTGTGCCTAACTTTACATATACATCAACAGCAATTGCCGCAGCCTATAATGATTTAAAGATTGTTTTAGCTGATGTTTATCCTGACAATGGCAGCCTTGATGTGTCTAAATTGGAAAGTTATATTACGAAAAAAACTGTTGCAATAGCGGCAGTTGATTATGGTGGTATTCCTGCTGAGATGGATGAAATTCTGATAATTGCAGAAAAATATAAACTCTATGTAGTTCATGATACTGCTCAATCTATAGGATCGGTTTATAAAGGAAAAAAAGTGGGTAATATTGCTCATGTGTCTACTTTTAGTTTTCATGGAACAAAAAATCTTACCTCCGGAGAAGGCGGTGCCTTAACTACTAATGATGATGCAATTGCTGAAAGGGTTAAGATTCTAAGAGAAAAAGGTACAGATAAGTATTCTTTTCTAACTGATAATGTTACTAGGGGATATTACGAATATGTTGATATTGGCAATTCTTATGTTCAAAGTAATATTCTTGGAGCTCTTGGTATTACTCAATTGATGAAATTAGATTGGATGAACAAAAGAAGAAAAGAAATTGCTGAGAGATACAAGAAAGAAATGGGTGGTATAGAAGGCTTGGATTTTATGAGAATTACCGAAGGTGCTGAACACAACTGGCATCTTTTTGGAATCCTTGTTCCTGCCGAAGAAAAATATTGGATTATGGATGCATTAAGAGCCGAAGGAGTTATGGCCAACGTCCATTATACTCCTTTACATCGAAATAAATTTTATAGCGGATTGACAACAGACGAAGAATCACCAGGCTCCATGGAGTTTTTCTCAAGACTTTTAAGGCTGCCGATCTATCCATCACTTACTAATGATGAGGTTGAAAAAGTCATTGTTGCTGTAAAGAAAGTTTTTGGACTGTAAGATGAAAAAATCAATACTAATTTTTGGAGCTGGAATAAACCAGCTTGAACTTATAAAAGAGGGTAATTTGCTAGGAATAGAAACTATTGTGATTGACCCTTCTGTAAACCCACCCGGAAAAGAATTTGCATCGCATTATTATCAAGTTGAAGGAAATGATTATGATACAACAAAAGCAATTGCACTTAAGCATGATGTGAATGGTATTGTAACTGGACAAATGGAGAAACCAATGCGTCTTATGGCCAAACTTGCAAAAGAAATGGGTTATATTTTTCATAGTCCAGAGGTGGTTGAAACTTCCCTCAATAAGGTTTTGATGAAAAACGCTTTCAATAGGTTTAATATCCCTTGTGCTAAAGGTGTGGTGTTTACAAACTCGGAAAAAATTACAGCGGATAAACTTAAAGAGTATAATTACCCTTTAATTATTAAGCCAGCAGATGCCTTCTCAAGTAAAGGTGTGATGAAGGCATTTTCCTTCGATGAATTGAAAAAATACGAGGAAGAAACTAGATCGTTCTCATCTACTGCAACAATCATTGTAGAAGAGTTTCTTGAGGGAAAGGAATTAAGCGTTGAATCCATTACTTACAAAGGAGTAACAACAGTTATTCAATTAACAGAAAAATTCATAACCCCTTACCCAAATACTGTTGAATTGGCTCATCTACAGCCTGCAAGAATATCCATAGAAGAAAGAGATGAAATTGAACTTTTAGTAAAAAAAGCTATAAGAGCTATCGGAATTGACAATTCTGCATCCCATGCTGAAGTAATGATAACGGATAATGGTTCAAAAATGATTGAAATTGGAGCAAGGTTAGGTGGAGATTTTATTTCTTCTTATTTGACAAAAGCTTCAACAGGAGTAAGCATGGATAAGGCTGCTGTTCAGGTTGCTTTAGGAATTGCCCCCACTTTATTAAAAACAATTTCTAAAATAAGCTTGATTAAATACTTTCAACTTGAACAAAACAAAGTAGTTGCGGATATAGATGAAAATTTTTATGGGGTTGAATTCCCAAATCTATATTTTCATGAGCTTTTTATTAATATAGGTCAGAAAGTAAAGCATATAAAATCTAGTTCTGATAGAAATGGTTGCATAATTATTAATGGATCCTCTTACGATGATGTTTTTGTAAAAGCAGATCAATATATAAATCATTTAATCGGGATGGTAACTGTAAAATAATAATTACTATGGACAATATAATTGGGGGAGAAATAGATATATCGCTTGATTCATTTAATAGCAACGAAAATTATTCGTTTTATGATAGATTATTGTTTTATGATAGTGGTAGAACCGCGCTATCTGTAGTTCTTTCTAATAATTACATTTCTAATCACAAATTTCTTCTACCCATATATTCTTGCGAAAGTATCATAAAGCCATTTAAGGAGTTAAATGTTCATTTCGATTATTATGATATTAATTTAAACCTTGATTTGGATTTGGAAATAATTCAGACACGCATGCATCAAGAAGAATTTACTGCAATATTGATCATTGACTATTTTGGTTTTACTTTTGATAAAAACGTGATTTCTAAACTTAAAAATTTTGGTTTATTTGTTATTGAAGATATTAGTCACCTTAGTGTCATTCCCTTATTATTCAATAAGTATAAAAGTCTTTCGGATATTATTTTTGGCAGTTTAAGAAAAAACCTACCTGTTGCTGATGGCGGTTTTATAGTAAAGAACAGTAATTTTAGTTTTCAACAAATTGAACCTGAATACACTTTGCATTCAATGTTTAAACTATCTAGTAAGATATTGCGAGGTATTTATTCTGAAAGCAACATAAGAAATGATGATTTTGAAGAAACTTATTTAAAACTCAGCGCCAAGGCTGAGCATCTTTTAGACTTATCTGATTCAAATTTGAAAGGAATGAGTAATTGGTCTTTGAATCTTCTCAAAAGACTGGATTTATTGAAAATATATGAAAAACGAAGACTTAATTTTAAAATGCTGCTAATCTTATTTATTGATAATGAACTAATTGACATTCCATTAATTAATAAAGATATAGATTCCCATCCTGAATACATGCCCTATTTATTTCCAATTATGGTAAACAAAAAAAATAAATTAATTCGTGAAACATTAAAAAGCAACTCAATTTATACATCAATCATATGGGAATCATTTGATAAAAAACGCATAGAAAATTACCCAAATTCTAAATACATTTCAGAAAACATTTTATGTCTACCTGTTGATGATAGATACGGTAGTTCAGATATGATGTTCCTATTTAAAAAGATTCGTTCATTATTATAATTCAAAATATGGCTAAAGTTTTTGTTAAAATCTCAAATGGGTTAGGTAATGCTATGTTTCAATATGCGTTGGGTAGAAAAATTTCTCTTCAACATAAAATGCAATTAAAATTAGATTTTAGCGAATATTCTTTTGGAGAGAATATTAATCATCAAGGAATAGAAAATAATCTAGTATATTTTGATATTGCAGGGGAGAAATCTTCCTTTGATGAAATTCAGCCGTTCCTCAGCCAAAACATTAAGCCTAAATTTTATTTGAAATGTTTCATCTCGTATTCTGGATTGTTGTCTGATGATATATGCGTGTATATTCAAAATACTACATATCCTGAAACGAATTATTCTAAATGCTATTCTGATAGTATTAATAAACGCGGCTTGATAAACATTGTTAATATTTGGCATGGAACTTATGAACTGGAGATAAGAAATAGTCATACACTGCTATTTAAGTCCCAGATTTTGATTGATAAAAACAAAATGATTCGGGTTGGAATAAACGAATCAAAAATGGGTTTTTTAGAACGTATAAATACTAAAGACAGGCTCGAACTAAAAATATCAAATCTTTTATATAAGATTCGAAAAAAGATTTATCCTAAACTAAAAAAAGTGTTTTGGAATAAATATCCAATATTAACTGATGTAGCTTTTGATGTAAAACAAAACTCGCGAATTTTTAGAAAGGATATTTTTCTTGATGGTTATTGGATGAATTATAGAATTTTTGATGACATTAAAACTGTTCTCAAAGTTGATTTAGAAATTTCGGATGCATTAAAAAATAACAAGTATCTGGAAATATTGAATGAAATTAGAAAATCAAAGAATTCCGTTGGTATACATATACGGAGAGGCTATTTGAAATATAAAGTTTCTGCTCCAGTTTTTGGTGTAATGCCCATATCTTATTATATGAATGGAATTAATGCTATAGCAAAGCAATATCCTGATATATCAATTTTTGTTTTTGCTGATGACATTAAATGGGCTAAAGAAAACCTGAAAACGAAATATCCTATTTCATTTATTGAACACTATCCCGAACTTATTGATGCACATGATTTTGAACTTTTAAAAAAATGTAAGCATAAAATTATTGCAAATAGCACTTTTAGCTGGTGGGCTGCTTATCTATCTGAACCAGATGGTATTATTATCGCGCCAAAAAGATGGTTCAAAAATGATGAATTTCAGACCCATTATGAAACAAGTGGAAATATGAAAATAGCAAACTGGTTATATATATAAGAATGGAATCTAATCTCCGCTTTAAATCATTTCAAGGTGCTATATGGAAAACAGTTGAAAGACTTGGGAGTCAATTAGTGTTATTTATTATTGGTATAATTTTAGCCAGAATTCTTTCTCCGGCTGAATTTGGTCTGATTGGATTATTAGCTCTTTTTATTGCTGTTGCGCAAGAATTTGTAGATAGTGGGTTTAGTACTTCGCTTATTCGGAATAAGGATGCTAAGGATATTGACTTCACAACAATATTTTGGTTTAATTTAACGGTTTCAGTTATCGTATATCTTATTTTGTTCTCATTTGCAGGCTTTATCGCTTCCTTTTATGATGAACCCATTCTTAAGAACCTGACAAGGGTTTTGACAATTAATTTAATTATTAACGCACTGGGCTCAACGCAAAGAATTCATTACATACGAAAGATTGACTTTAAAACGCAGGCAAAAGTTAATTTATTTGCAATTATCATAGGAGGTGTTGTAGGAATTGCAATGGCGCTAAATGGATTTGGAGTTTGGGCTTTGGTTGGGAAAAATCTTACACAAACTATTATAATAAATGGCTTGTTTTGGTTCTATAGTTCTTGGTATCCTACATTTGACTTTTCTATTGCTGCTTTTAAAGAGAATTTTAAGTTTGGATCAAAACTATTAATGTCAGGATTGTTGTCATCAGTAACAAATCATTTTTATAGTTTAATAATAGGTAAAGCTTTTTCTCCTGAAAGTTTGGGCTATTATAATCGCGCCAAACAATTTCAGGAATTACCTGTGGCTACAATACAGGGTGTGGGTATCAATGTTTTATTTCCAGTAATGAGCAAAGTACAAGATGATATCCAAAAATTAAAATTTGGCTACAGAACTTTTTTGAAAATCATAACGTATCTGTTAACCCCCGTTATGTTCGCTATAATTATTTTGGCGGAACCCATTGTTCTGATATTGCTTACGGATAAATGGCTTCCAGTTGTACCTATGTTACAAATTTTGGCTATCAATGGAATGTTAACACCTTTTCACTCCATTAATGTTAATGTTCTTTTAGTAAAGGGCAGGTCTGACTTAGTTTTATATCTTGATATCATGAAAATTATTGCCATGTTTATTAATGTGGCGATTAGTGTGCAGATTGGTGTTTTAGCTTTGGTTTGGGGCATTGTTATACAATCAGTCATTTTTCTTTTTATAAACATACACTTTTCTTATAAAGTATTTAAATATAATTTATTGGAGCAGCTTAATGATGTTAAAACTACCTTTTTTGTTTCTTTTATTTTATTCGTGAGCATGTTTTTATTAAGCAACCTGTTTGAGAATAATTTATATACGATGGTTTTAACATTAGTTGGTGGGAGTGTTTTATATCTCTCAATTGGCTATTTTTTCAAGCTCAATGAGTTTTTAGAAATAAAGAGATTAATATTTAGTCTTTTATCAAAACGAAAATAATTCAACAAGCTTAGCTTTAAACAATATTTCATGAATAACAATAAAATATTGGTTACTCAACCTGTAATGCCATCTTTACATGAGTTCATCCCTTACCTTGAAAAAATTTGGGAAAGCAAATGGCTTACCAATAATGGTCAATTTCACCAACAACTTGAAAGTGAGTTAGCGGATTATTTAGGAGTAAAATATGTTTCCCTTTTTGCAAATGGAACTTTAGCTCTGTTAACTGCCCTTCAGACTTTGAAGATTTCGGGCGAGGTAATAACCACTCCATACAGCTTTGTTGCTACAACTAATGCTTTATGGTGGAACAATTTAAAACCTGTTTTTGTGGACATTGATCCTGATTATCATAATCTTGATCCTGAAAAGATTGCTGCTGCGATAACACCAAATACAACTGCAATCATGCCCGTTCATGTTTATGGAAATCCAGCCAATGTGGAAAGAATTCAGGAAATTGCAGATATCTATGGATTAAAAGTTATTTATGATGCGGCCCATGCTTTTGGGGTAAATTATAAAGGCACATCTGTTTTGAATTATGGCGATTTATCAATTCTCAGTTTTCATGCAACCAAAGTTTTTAATACTTTTGAGGGTGGTGCTATTATTTCACATGACGAAAAAACTAAGAAAAGAATTGACTATCTTAAGAATTTTGGATTTGCAGATGAAGTTACAGTTACTGCCCCAGGAATAAATTCGAAAATGAATGAAGTACAAGCCGCATTTGGACTTTTGCAATTAAAAGGGTTAAATACAAATATCGAAAAACGTAAAGCAATCGCAGAACAATATAATGAGGGTCTTAAAGGGATAAAAGGCATTAAACTCTTTAATGAATTCCCAGGTACCAAGGATTATAATTATGCTTATTACCCAATCTTTATAGATGAAAGGGAATACGGAAAATCACGCGATGAATTGTATTTTCATTTAAAAGAAAATGGAATTTTTGGGAGAAGATATTTCTATCCTTTGATAAGTAATTTTCCTATTTATAAAGGGTTAGAATCATCTAATATTGGAAATTTGGAAATTGCAAATATAACCGCTAAGAAAGTCATTTGTCTACCCATTTATCCAGACCTTGCGAGTTTTGAAATAGATAGAATAATTAAATTATTGGAGACACAATGAAATATTTTGTTATAACGGATAATAGAGCACTTTATCTTAGATTTAAAGACCTGTTAGAAAATAAGAATATCCTTAATTCTTTTGATTTTTACTGTAGTCCTAAGAATAAACAATTGATATCTCATGGTCTAGAAAGCATTGACATAAAGGATTGTTATAATGACTTCATCAATAGGTATTCCATTGGTTTTTCGATTCATTCAAAACAAATGTTTCCCAAAGTACTTGTTGAATCAATACCTTGCATAAATGTGCATCCAGGGTACAATCCATACAATAGAGGCTGGTACCCGCAGGTGTTCGCAATTATTAATAATGAGAAAATTGGTGCAACGTTACATTTTATGGATGCAGAGTTGGATAATGGTAAAATAATTGATAGAGTGTTGGTTGAGCATAAATTGTCAGACACCTCTGAGAGTTTATATTTTCGTATATTAGATGCTGAAATAAATTTACTAGAAAAAAATATTGACAATATTCTTGACTTTACAGCCGCTTCCTATGATCCTGAATTTAAAGGCAAACTGTATTTAAAAAAACATTTTGAAGATCTTTGTCAAATTTCTCTGGAAAAGGAAGGCTCTTTTTTAGACTTTTTTAATTTACTTAGAGCAACTTCCTTTGGCAATTATGATAATTCATATATTATAGACCCAGAAAACCAAAAAAAAATATTTTTTAAGTTAGTGATAAAAGATGATTCTGATCAAACCTAAAATTTCTGTTTGTGTTATTACATATAACCATGAAAAATATATTCGTGATGCGATTGAATCAATATTGGCTCAAAATGTCTTAAACGACCTTGAAATTGTAATCTGTGATGATAACTCCAATGACGGAACGTATCGGATTTGCAAATCATATTTAAATAAATTTCCTTCGATCATTAAACTTTACAAAAACAACAACAATATTGGAGCGATTCCTAATTGGGTTAAAGCTTTAGAACTTTGCAGTGGAGAATATATTGCCATATGCGAAGGTGACGACTACTGGATCGATCCTCTCAAATTACAAAAGCAAGTTGATTTTTTGGAAGCTAACAAAGAATACTCTTTTTGTTTTCATAACACGATAGTTTTATTCGAAAATAAAGACCATCCGCCCTATTTAATAAATAAAAAAACCCAGAAGGAGACATTATTATTACAGGACATCATCAATAAATGGCCAATTGCAACGGCGAGTATAGTGTTTAAAAGCGAAAAGCTCAAAATTCCATCTTGGTACTCATCTGTTTATAGCGGAGACTATTTCTTAGGTCTGTTACTCGCATCTAAAGGACCTATTGGGTATATAGATAAAGTAATGAGTGTTTACAGAAAACAACCTACAAGTTTATCATATGATACAAGTATCTCTGAAATCTATCGTAATGAAAAACTAATTGAAGGGTTTGAGAATCTAAATCAAGAACTTGAATTTAAATATGAAAAAATTATACACAATCGGATTTTAGCTGTAAAAAAAATTAATAAATCTTTAAAAATTGAAAAGAAATATGGATTTCTTAAATTTCTTAGCCCATCTAAAATGATAAAAAGAATCCTTAAAAATAAAAATATCTTTATACTTAAAACATAATGCATAACAGCGTGATTAAGAAAAAACCAGAGTATCCTGAACTTGGGGCATCAAAATTAAAGAACAGGCTTAACTATATAGTTATGTATTTAGTGTTTGCTATGGGTGGAGTACCTTTCTTTTCGGTTCCTAAAGAAATGAAATTATATGTGTTTTTAATTATAGCAGGTTTGTTTTTTAAGTATTCGAAGAAAATCGACAATTCAATTATAATTGTTACCCTATTCTTTGCACTAATCTTTTACATCCAAAAAATTGCATTCGGTGGCGGCACTTTTGTAAATTTTGGATTAATTTTTCTCATAGTAGCTGCACCTTATTTTGCACTTAAGTTTGTTGGACATTCATTTTATAAATATTACATAAATATCACTTACTTTTTTGCTGTTATAGGTCTGGTTTTCTACACATTATCAGTATTATCCCCTGCTTTTTATAATTTCACTGGTAGGTTAGCACCTATGTTAGGCACCGACCCAACCGGTGTTGTGCAAGAAAGTTTTATTTTTTATACCTATGAAAGAGATTTATCTACTTTTTTAAGAAGTCCCGGTCCATTTTGGGAGCCTGGTGCCTATGCTACATTTCTATCAATAGCTTTGATTTTTCACATAATTGAAACCAGATCGTTAACGAATAAAAAAAGCCTTGTATTCATTATTGCAATGATTACTACCTTCTCAACTGCCGGATTTATTACTTTGTTCTTAATCATTTTATCGTCAGTTATAGCGCTAAACATTAGGAATAAAAGGTATTACTATTGGGCTTTACCATTCATACTTGTAGCTGCAGTTTATTCTTATGATAAATTTGATTTTCTTGGTCAAAAAATAGAATATCAGTATGGCACTCAAATGGAAAAATCTCTTGATCATCAAAATGCAGGTAGGTTTTTAGCAGCAAGAAAAAGTTTGACATCAATCTCCAGGTATCCTATAACAGGTAGAGGACTTGTTGCTCAAACAGCTGCAGAAGAAGATAGTGATGAAGATGGAGCTTATGGATTTATTGATTTAGCAGCTCGTATAGGTCTAATAGGTTTTGTATTATACTTCACCTTTCTTTGGAAAGGTTTTGAATGGTTGTGTCAGATAAACAAAACTTCTAGGCTATTTGCAAGGTTAGCTGTTATTTCACTACTTGGCGTTCTGTTTGCTCAAGGAGTTTATTTTCGGCCAATATTTTTTATGATTATCTATCTCCCAATAGTATTGAGATTTTCTCCCCTGTCAAGAGTTAATCTATTAAAAAATACAGCTGCTAGCATCAAATAAACATTAAGCTTGCATAAAAATTATGGATAAGTCGTCCAAAAGGAAGTTTAATATTCTTGTTTTGGCAAATGGAAGTTTCCCGATAGGTGCAGCATCAACCAATCGTTTAGTTTCATATTGCAGAGGAATTGTTGAGCTAGGCCACTTAGTAAAGGTTGTTGTGCTGTGTCCTCATGAAAAAGAGAATGGTCCAATAGATAATTTTGAAATTAGTGGCATCTATAAAGGCATCAATTATCAGCATGCGGCGAAAACAACAATCTGGCCAAATAGTAAATTGAGAAAGTCACTCTTGCTATTTAAAGGACTATTTAATTCAATAGCAATTGTTAGACATGAAATATATTCAAAAAAAATTGATTTATTATTTTTTGGGTCAGGTTCCTCAAAATTTAGGTATCTGATACCGTTTTATATAATAAGTCGTATCTATAACATTAAATTAATAAGGGAAAAGAATGAATATCCTGCATTTGAGTTGCGAAAGGAAAATTATTCTGTCGTTTACAGGTATTTTGCAAGGCGATACCTTTTCAGATTCTATGATGGTATGCTAATTATGACTTATCCATTGATTGATTACTTTCGTACTATAACGAGGAAATCGGCCAAACTAGAACTTTTACCCATGACAGTTGAGCCTGATCGTTTTAATTGCAGTATTAACAATACACTAAACCAAAGAAGGCAAATTGTTTATACAGGTTCTATGTGGGGAAATAAGGATGGAGTGGATATATTAATAGAATCGTTTGGCTTAATCGCCAATCATATTAAAGATGTTGATCTTTTGCTAATTGGTGATATTTCAAATAAAACGGAATATGATAAACTTCGCAAAAAATTAGATGATATAGGTCTTGTAGATAGGGTAATGTTTACGGGTAGAATTCACAGAGATGATATACCACAATACTTATGCAAAGCTTCAGTTCTTGTTTTGTCACGACCGACTAGTTTTCAGGCTACAGGTGGATTTCCAACGAAGTTGGGAGAGTATTTGGCAACAGGGATACCGGTTGTAATTACTAAGGTAGGTGATATTCCACGTTATTTAGAGGATCGTAAAAATGCGTTTTTGGCTGAGCCCGATAGTGCTGAGGCATTTGCACAGAAGTTAACAGAAGTCCTGTCACAACCTGAATTAGCAAGAAAGATTGGCTTGGAAGGAAAAAGGTTAACAGAGGATGTCTTTAACTACAAAAAACAAGCGGAAAGAATTATTGAATTCATCAATAGTTTATAATTTAAGATTTGCGATATAGGATTATTGATTAAGAATGGATTGAATGAATACAGATAAATTTTTTGATTGGAATCGTCAGGTGATTCTTGACAGGGCAAGAGATGGGTGTCAATTTAAGTTATGGAAAGATAATTTTAATTCTTTTCCATTTGCTGTGCACAAAGATGGTTTCCTTGTTTTTACATCTCCTCATCAACTTGATACTTGTGATGAATACATTAATGGTGACCCGTTTGGAATGGAGGATAATCTCGAAAGTGAGTTTCAAAAAGGTAGAGTAAAAACAACGATTAGGCTTATTTCGGAATTCATTTCAGATAGTTCAAAACAATATCGAGTGCTAGATGTTGGTTGTGGACAAGGTCACATAACAGCGAAAATTTTAACTACATTTCCTAATATGGAAGTTACTGGCATGGACGTTTCCATTTCAGCCATAAAGACGGCTCATAAATCCTATAAAGGAGTTGATTTTATTGTTGGAGACGCATATCAACCTCCTTTTGCGGAAAACTATTTTGACATAATAGTATGCAATAATATGTGGGAACATATAACAGACCCTGTAAGAATGTTAGAACAGACAGGTCGCATATTAAAAATGGATGGGGTTTTTATTATGTCAACACCAAGCAGATTTCGCATTATGAATCTTATCAAGGTCATTACGGGAAAAAAAGTTCTAATAAATGACAATCACATTACTGAATACACTGTAGGCCAGGTGTTTGAACAATTTGGCCATGCTGGATTTTCTATTAGTAAGGCTAGAGGCTTGCATGTGAAAGGACAAGGTGGTCGTTTTGTAACAAGGTTTTTTATTCATATAATAATTAAGCCGGTTCTTACCTGGCTAATTACGCTAATTGGGTCACACCACATTTTTGAATCTACGGCCTTTTATGTTGGCAGAAAGCAAACCAATCGTAATAAACCATCATAAACTATAAGATAGATATGGGGGCATTTTTACTATTCAAAGAGAATAATATTGAAATACGAAAGATAGAAGAAACATATTCTTCATCTATTGAAGTGTTTAAAAATAAACAACTTCCTCTTGTCAAAAGATTTGTTTCCGATAATTTTATTCTTTTCTTATTTGGGAAGCAAAAAGTAGATGTTGATAATTATTTAAAGATCGGGGATGGTTTCATTGCCGGAACAGGTACGTATATTTATAAGAATAATAAAGGGGCAAAAGCACTAAATGATATTTATTCAGACTTCAATGTATCAGTCGATTTTCCAGATAATATACGTGGTAATTATGCGATTATATTATTTAAAGAAAACAGGCTGTTTTTGTTTAATGATTACCAGGGATTATACCATATATTCACAAATAAGTCCCAATCTATTTTTTCAAGTTCAATATTGGCCATTGCTAAAAGCATGGATAAATTAAGTATTTCGAAACAAGAATTTTATGAATATGTGTTAACTGGAGCATCTTACGGAGATAAAACAGTATTTGAGGAAATTGATCTTGTAAACAGTAGAGTAGTTCACCAGATTTCTCTTCAAAAGAAAACTACTATAAGAAAAAATATTTTTCAGGAAAGATTTTCAACGTTGTCAAATTTGCCACTCGATAATCTCTTAGAAAAAGTTTCTGCAGAATTAGTAAATTATTTTGATGAAGTTAAATCCGCTTTTGTTAATGACATAATTACTCCGATAACGGGTGGGTTTGATTCAAGACTGATTTATGCAGTGATGAATAATACGGGTATAATTCCCCATTCAGCTTTTGTTCTCAAAAAAGATTACCAAAAAGATGTTGAAATTGCACAAGAAATAGCCGATCATTATAAGGTGCCACTGTTAAAACTTTCGAATGATTTTCCTAACTTTAAGGAAGATAAGTCTTTAGAAACTTTAAAAACCCAGTACTATTTATATGATGGATTAGGTATTGGAGGAGTATTCCAATATTTTTCTGGTTTAGATGTTTGGGCTCGGTTGCCGTATAGAAAACTACTTCTTGATGGTGGAGGTGGTGAAATCTATCGAAACATGCACAGGCTTCCTAATCGATCAATGATGATTAGAAAATATATTGAAAGAGTCCTTAACAAAGGTGATATTAGGATTTGTGGCGAAAGTTTTAACTCGGAAGAATATACTAACAATCTGGAAAATAAAATAATGCAGGCTTTAAGTGTGAATAGAAAAAGTCTTTCTCGAATTGAAACTGAAAGAATATTCCCTGAGTTCTACTTAAAATATTGGATGGGAAGCATCAACTCGTTGGCAAACCAGTTTAGTTATTATTTAACACCTTTTTCTGATGAATGTATAGCTGCTCAAAGCAATAAACTACCACATAACTATAAATTAAGCGGCTACTTTGAAGCAAAACTGATTAAATTTTTGTCGCCTGAATTAGCTAAGTTTCAATCGAATTATGGAGTAAATTTTTATGATGGCTTTACATTGAGAAATCAGTTTGTTGAATTAATGAAAATATACACAGCCACCCAACTAAAAAAGAACCTCAAACGTCTTTTACCGCGCAAGAATAAAAAGGTTAATCTGCCATTTTACGGTCAGCAGAGTTATGTTCAGGAATCCCTAAAGCTTGACGAGTATGTTAAAGAGTTGTTGTGTAAAAGCGATTTGGAAGTTTCAAAATACATAGATTTCTCTAAAGCTGTTCAGCCTGCAGCTGTTTCACGAGCATTATCGGTTGAATTGATAATGAGTCGTAAATTTTAATTTAATTAATCTTGTATGAACAAAACACAAATATTAGATTTGTTTTCAAATAAGAAGACATGGTTATATTATAAACTCTATACCAAAACTCAATGGTATTCTCCAGCCGATATAGAAAAATTACGATTGTTGAAATTAAAAAAGCTATTGGCTCATTGCTATGATAATGTACCCTATTATAAAAGCCTGATTGATAAAAAAGGCATAGATATCTACAATTTTAGCTCTGTGGAGGTATTAAACAAATTTCCGATTCTTACTAAAGAGATAATTCAAAATAATTTTGACGATTTTACGCCTAAAAACATTAACAAGATTAAGGGCGTAAAAGTTGGGCAAACTGGCGGAACAACTGGCAACATTCTGTATAAACGCAATGACAGTAACTCAAGAAGTTCAGTTTGGGCTACATTTAAGCGTTACCAAGATTGGATGGGTCTGAATTCCAAAGATAAAACACTTATCTTGATGGGAGGTCACGTAAAAAAAGGGAATTTGAAAAATTTAATAAAAGAAAAGCTGATTAATATTTATAAAAACGCACAAACTGTAGATATATACGACACATCAGATAGTACTGTAAAAAAGGTTATTGACCTGATTAAAAGCAATAAGTTTACCCATATTAGAGCCTATCCACAGTTTCTTTATGCTGTAGCGTTGAAATTGGAACAAATGAACATGACATTCAATATCGGTTCAATATCAACTACAGCCGAAGCAATTATGCCTGAACACAGAACAATGTTCAAAAAGATATTTAATTGTGACTCGTTTGACCAATACGGTTGCGGAGAGATTGGTGGCATTGCATATGAATGTGAAAAACATGAAGGCTTACATATTGCGGAAGAGCATGTTATAGTGGAATTCAGTGAAAGAAATGAGCTTATCATAACAGATTTAGATAACTATTCAATGCCATTTATTCGATACTGGAATGCTGACGAAGCTATACCTAGTGAGTATCCTTGTAGTTGCGGTCGCAGTGGAAAGCTAATTAAGCAAGTGATTGGGAGGTCCTGTGATTATGTAATTGGTAAAAATGATCAATATCTTCACTGGGCATACTTTTGGCATTTGATTTTTGATAGTAATGTAGCTGAAAAGAGGAATTTAAAAAAATTTCAAATTGTTCAGTTTGATAAAGAAAAAATCGCCATACGTTTGGTTTCAGATGAATTATCACTAGAAGAAAAAGAATTTATTGTTGCGGATATGAAGAAAAGGTTGGGTGATATATCTATTGAGTTTCGGTATGAATTGGAAATAGAAAACTCTAAAACAGGTAAATATCGGCCAGTAGTTAATAAATTACTGTAGTTAATAAGAAATAAATTAGATATGAATAAAAAAGATTTAGCTTTTTACTTCATTGGGAAAAAGTACAACTTTGATATCAGGAGTTACTATAGTTTTGTTTTAGAAAATCAGTACTGGGACAATGAAAAAATTCAGGAATTTCAATTTGAAAGAATAAAAAATATTTTAAATCATGCACAAGATAATGTGCCTCATTACAATGATTTATTCAGTAAAATTGGTTTTAAACCCAATTATATTTCTGACATAGATGACTTAAAGAAACTCCCAATCTTAAGAAAAGGTGATATCAACAAAGATTTCAATTCGTTTTTATCAAAAGACTTCAAACAGTATAATCCTGTTGATAGGTATACTGGCGGAACCACTGGTTCTGCCTTTCATTTGTATAATGATATGAATAGTTGGGCTGTCAATTGGGCAACAAAAATCAGAACTTTTAGTTGGGGAGGATATAACTTTGGTACTGATAGATTAGGAGTAATGGCAGGAGGATCTTTGCTACCAACGAAGAAGATGAGTCCTAAAAGCATGTTGTGGCGCTATATAAACAATTATTATTCCATGCCCATTACTCAAATGAATGATGATTTACTAGATGTTTATGTAAAAAATATTATTAAGCAAAAATTGAAATTTTTAAGGGGTTACCCATCAGCAATATATACCTTAGCCCTCTTTATGAATGAAAAAGGCATCACAATTCCCTTAAACGCAATATTTACCACTGCTGAAATGCTTCATGAACATCAGCGACAGTTAATAGAAGAAAGATTTAATTGCAAATGCTTTGATCAATATGGGTGCGCTGATGGAATGGGTGGGGCAAATGAATGTAACCATCATAACGGACTGCATGTTAATATTGAGACAAGTTATATGGAAATAGTGGATGCGAATGGTAATGAGGTTGGTAATAATGAAGAAGGAGAAGTGGTGTTAACCTCATTTAACGATAAGGCAATGCCATTGATAAGATATGCACCTGGTGACTATGCAATTAAGAGCACTGAATCTTGCTCTTGTGGTCGTACCCTGCCCAGGATAAAAAAAATTATCGGTAGAACTTCAGATCTGATAATGTTGAGCAATGGTATAAAACTGAATGGGCTTAGTATTCCTTTTGAGGCATGGTCAGATAAAATTGAAAGATTTCAAATTGTTCAGACGAGAGAAGATACTGTTGAGGTTGTACTGATCAAAAAGGAAGGCTTTAATGAAAGAGATGAAAAACAAGTTATGGAAATGATGAGTTATAACTGTGGAAAGGGTATTAACATAAAAGTAAATTATGTGAATGATATTCCATTACCAAAATCTGGTAAATTCCGATATGTAATCTCTTTGGTTAATTAGCATGAATATTATTTCTACTTGTAAAATGGGGCCGGGTACATTCGAAGCTAAATTCGTGCCTCTTTCCATGGTGAACTGTGTGGATACAATTTTTGTTCTAAGAGAGAAAGCCGGGCCTGAAATTGAAAAAGTTCAGTATATAGTACTGCCAAAATTTGTTAGTAAAGTTAGAATTTTAAAGATTCTTGTTCCGTTCTATTTAGCTTATTACACGAAAAAGTTTAATTGTAGTTATATAATCGGATATCATTTTGTTCCCCATGCAATATTCGCTTATTTAGCCAGTATTATAACAAATGTTCCATTTATATATGCACAAACAGGTCTTGATATTCAACATCAGGCTACAAAAACATTGTTCAAATCAATTGTTAAGGTAGTATTAAAAAAAGCTTCTTACATCAATGTCCCGGGAAATTTTTCCAAAAGTTACTGGAAAGAATTTGGGATTAATCCTGAAAAGATTAATATTCTTCATAGTACCATTGATACAGACTATTGGGTTTCTGATCCTAATGGGGTAAGAATTTATGATTTTATATTTTTAGGAAGATTAGATCCGGTGAAACGGATTGATATGATAATCCAAGGGTTTAAACTATTGATAAACAACACTAAAGAGTTGTCAAGGCCTACATTGATAATTGTCGGGTCTGGACCGGATGAACCCATGCTTAAAAAACTAGTATCTGATATTGGGCTGTCAGAATATGTTAAATTTACTGGATTTGTTTCAGAACCAATATTTTATTTACAGCAATCGAGGTTCTTGATTATGTCCTCGTTTACTGAAGGATTGCCCACTGCCATGATGCAAGCAATGTCCTGCGAGGTGGTTCCCATTACCAATTTAGTTGGCAACATCTCTGATATTATTACAAACAATATAACAGGTCTGGTTCATGAAGGTAGAAATCTGAAGGATGTTTGTCAATTGATGGGTTATGCATTGGATTTAGATGAAAAGGTAGAAACTAGTCTACGAGTCTCAGCACGAGAGCTTGTCGTCAGGGAACATGCTTATAAACAAATACCTAAAAAATGGGAGAGAGTTTTTAACAGCAATCCCTCGTTTAATTAAATGCAGCATTAATATAATCTCTAAAAACATTTTTTACAAGAAATTGAAGATAGTATGTCCATTGTTCAGCACAAAAGAAAGCCATTAGAAATATTATATGGAATAAAAAATAGGCTTCTTCATATCATTGCTTACATCACATTCCCATACCAAGTGACAGTTTTTCTTCATCGAATGCGTGGGGTGAAGATTGGAAAAAAATCACATGTTGCTCGTTTGGTGTCATTTGATGATAGAAATCCCGAATTAATTGAAATTGGGAATGGGGTTGCGATTACTACCGGAGTAATGATATTATGTCATCAGCGAGATTTGACTGACTATAAACCAGAAATGTATGCAATGCATTGTCCATTTAAAAAAGGAAAAGTTATAATAAAAGATGGTGCTCATATTGGTATAGGAGCCATTATTATGCATAGTGTTACTATTGGTAAAAGAGCAATTATTGGCACTGGAAGTGTTGTTCAATACACAGATTGAATGTGCAAGTAAGGACATTTTCCCATTTTATGCGCTTCCATATATAAACAGAAAAACTTAGTAATTATTTGTTATGTCAAACAATAAACGTACTCTTTTTTCAATATTGAACGGAATATGGATAAGACTCCTTACCATAATTATTCCATTTACTTTCCCTGCACAAATCACGACTTTCTTGCATCGTTTACGGGGTGTAAAAGTAGGTCGTGGGTCAAAAATTGCACGTACCGTTCAAATTGATGATGGATACCCAAATCTAGTTGAAATTGGCAAATATGTTTGGGTCACTTCAGGTGTTATGATATTATGCCACCAAAGAGATTTGGCACATTATGAGATTGGTAAGCCCGTGATGGATTGCCCCCTGCTTACTAAGAAGGTAATAATAAAGGATGGTGCACATATAGGCATAGGGGCTATCATTATGCCAGGTGTTACCATCGGTGAGGGGGCTGTTATTGGAGCCGGATCAGTTGTCGTTAAGGATATTCCTCCATATTGTGTTGCTGTAGGA
>Ga0172382_10004345_pt1 | contig 21759 bp, 20 predicted proteins | sample Leawel138RmetaG_FD_122245 | JGI IMG/M metagenome (GOLD analysis project Ga0172382, IMG submission 122245) | Leachate microbial communities from a municipal landfill in Southern Ontario, Canada - Leachate well 138R metaG | ecosystem: Engineered > Solid waste > Landfill > Unclassified | place... | reverse complement strand
ATAGTGGTCTTTCATAGAAACCCGTTGAATGATTTCTCTGTCTGCCCATTCGACATTATCGCCATAATCTATATCAAATTCTTTCGTAAGGTTGATTTTCAGTACTTCTTTTGTCTTCAAATTTTTCCAAACACCTTCAATCTGATTATTTTTCAGGTCGAAATTTTCAAAAATAAGTAGTGCTTTGTCATTGCCTTTTGTGTCTTTTTCGGTAAATGTCAGGTCTTTTTGATTATAACTTCCTTCAATCAAAACAGGCTTGTCATAATCAGAACAAACATAAACTGCCTGAGCCACTCCGTCTGAATAAATCTGTGTAACCCATTCAACCGAAGATGTTCCTATAAATCCTGAATAAGCAGTCTGTCCGAACAAATTCAGTGAAATTAAAAGCAGTATGATTTGAATACTCTGTTTCATTTGAATAGCTTTTTAGAAGGCTAAAAATGAAGTTGTTTTTATTTAAAGTTATTATTTGCGAAAGAAGTTACCTCCACTCCAAAGTCTCCCGACTTTGAGGCATTTCTATTTCATAATTCAAATTTATCAAAGATAGATTTTTTTAGGTAGCCCACAGGGACTAAACATTATTCTTTGATTTCTTCTTTTTGTGGTGGTTCTTTATGTAGGCACTTGGCATAAACCCAACCTTTTGTAAAACTCCCTCCCATTCTTGCACCATAATCATAATAACTTACCACTTCTGCAAGTAAACTATCTTTAGTATAACCTACTACATAGACAGGATAGGATTGAGGAAGTCCTTTTAAAGGTATATCATTATGTAAATATGGCTCTTTTCCTGATTCTAACTCCCTATAATATTCTAAATATGGCTCTTTTAGATTTAAGTTCTGGATAATTAAAACAGACACTGATTCTTCAGTTCCTCTAAAGTATTCATAACAATATCTTGTAGGGTGGCTTTTAACATTTTTGTGATACCATTTATTATAAAAATGTCCTCCAAAAAGAAAACCAAGTCCTATAATTACAACTATTGTTAATGTGATTTTTTTTATTCTCATTTTGTTCCCTCCACCACTACTTTCAGCTGTTTTGTGCCTTTATCAGTTTGAATATCCATCAGGTAAATGCCTTCGAAAAAACGGGAAATATCCCAATGAAGTTGGTTTTGGGTTTCCAGAATTTTCTTTCCGTTGAGGTCAAAAAAACGAACTTTTTCTATCTCGATTCCGCTTGGAAGTGTCAGAAATAGCTTTCCGTTTGTTGGGTTCGGGTAAAGCGAAATTTCGTTTAAAACCGGGTCTGTAACCGAAAAATGTGCCTGATTGTTTTTGGAAATCAAATCTTTTTTTACGTCAAAAACAATTTCAGTAATCGAAAAAGGAACGTCTATTATAAATTGCTGTCCGTTTGAAGTGTGTTCTAAGATTACGTCTAAAAACTGCCCGTCATTCCCGAAAAGACGAATCGGGACAGGCATTTCAAAAAAACTTACCGAACTGTGAGATTGAGTCTGGAAAATCGTAATTTCCACCTGTCCCGAACCAATGCTTTGTCCTTGAATCGTATAAGTCGGAAAGCCTTGTTTATAAACCCAATCGTTGAAAAACTCATCTAAATCCAGTCCGGAAGCCTGCTCGAAATGATGTTGTAAATCAGGCGTTTTGGCATAGGAAAAAGCCAGATTTTCGTCATTCAAAAAGTTGTTGGCTGCCTGAAAAAAAGTTTCGTCTCCCAGCTTAAACCGAAGCATATTCAGAATCATCGCCCCTTTGTTATAACTCAACCGACTGCTGAAAACCCGGTTTACACTTAGTGTGTCTGAAGCGGGAATATAAGCGCTTCCTCCGTTTTGAGAAGTTATACTTTCGACAAGATTGTTTTTCCACAAAATAAAATCATTTTCTCCGTCAAGGTGCTCTATTACCAAACCGGAGAGATAAGTAGCAAAACCTTCGTTGAGCCAGATGTCTTGCCAGCTGCCACAGGTTACTTTGTTGCCAAACCATTGATGTGCCAATTCGTGAGCAATCAAACCTCGATTAAAACCTCCCATAAACGAAACGGTCGTGTGCTCCATTCCGCCTCCCCAACCGAACTGAGCATGACCATATTTTTCGTCTGCATACGGATAGGTTCCGAATTTTTCTTCAAACAAATCCATAATCGGTAGGGTAACAGCAAGTTGCGAAGAAGCAGTAGTAAAACTCTCAGGATACAGGTAATTCACAATCGGAAAAGTATTGGGAGCTGTTCCGGCAAGTTGCGTAAATGTCTGATAATTAGTAACAGCAATAGCCACCAAATAGGCAGGAATCGGGTAATTATGGCTGAAATGAGTGATTTTGTTTCCTGCTCCGTCCAATTCGATGGATTGTTGCACTCCGTTGGCTACAGCCGTATAAATCACAGGAGCTTTGATAAACACGTCAACACTGTCGATTTTGTCGTTTAAATCCTGTTTACAAGGCCACCATTCTTTGGCTCCGTAAGGCTGCGAAAGCGTAAAAAGAGCAGGGACTCCGTTGTGAGTATGGGTAGTAAAAGACTCTTGCGGATCATCGGGAATTCCCGAATAATGAATACTGAGCGAATCCAAAACCGATTGGTTTACGGTTTGCGGAAAATCTATCGTAAGCTCGTCACCCGAATGTGTAAAACTAAGCGGATTTCCGCCTTTGAGCACCTGAGACACATTCATCGTGTCTGCCAAGTCAAAAACAATACTGCTCAGGTCTTCTTTGGCTATAAAATGAGCCGTTACCACTCCCGAAATAAAATGTTGTGAAGGATTTACGTTTAATTCTAATCTGTTGTAAACCAAGTCATAATTACCGGTATTCTGGCTCGATTGAAATCCTAAAATAGCAGGGTTGGCTTCTCGTGCTGCTATGTCTTCGGTGGTTTGAGAAAAAGCGATACATCCGAAAAACAAAGCAATAAAAAGTGTTGTTTTTTTCATTATTAGGGGCTTACAAATCGTTTGTCGGTTTCCATCACCGTTCCGCATTTTTTACAGGTTCGCAAATCTTCTGAGGTGTAGAATGCTTTAAAGTGAGGCAAAAAATCTTTTTCGATATCGTGGAGTTCGAAATGTACTTCATAGAGTTTGTGATTACAGTTTTCGCAAAACCACAAAAGTCCGTCTTTGATATTTTTTCCCACTCGTTTGCTTTCTACAACAAGCCCAACCGAATTTTCCTCTCTCACAGGAGAATGTGGTGTTCCGGCAGGAAGCAAAAACATATCGCCTGCCTTGAGAACCATTTCTTTTTTCTCTCCGTTTTCTTGTATGAAAACTCTTGCTGTGCCTTCGAGCTGAAAGAAAAGTTCTTCGGTTTGGTTATAATGGAAGTCTTTTCTGGCATTGGGTCCTCCAACCACCATTACGATATAATCGCCCGAATCTACATACAGATTTTTGTTGCCTACCGGAGGTTTGAGCAAATGACGGTTTTCTTCAATCCATTTGAATAGGTTAAAAGGAGGTAAAATACTCATGGTTTTATTTTTTTAACGAAGTTACTGTTTTTAAACACAGATTGCATAGATTTTCACAGATTTTTATTTCCTGCTACATCGGTAATTAACCGATTAAACGAATCAGCATCACCCAAAAACTCAGTTTTTATAGGAAGATAAAAAAGTTGATTATTATCAAATTTATCTTTTATCCGGACGTAATCTTTTTCGGTGGTAACGATGATTTTTCCGATTGCTTTACTTTTGATTTCTTCAATTTCCTTATCGGAAAAATTGTGGTGGTCAGGATATTTCAACAATAAATCCTTTTCGGTTTTCAGGAAATCAAAAAACGGTTCGGGTTTGGCAATTCCGGCTAAGAGGACTTTTGGTTGTGATTTTATTTCAGAAACCGATAGTTTTTGCTCTTTCGAGAAAACAAAACCATCATAACCGATGGTGGTGAAAAACAATTCCTGATTGGTCTTTAATTTCAGTCGGGTTTTTATTTTTTCCTTTTCGGAGTCTGAAAGCAGAGGCGGACATTTGGTTACGATAACCACTTTAGCTCTTTTGGCTCCTTTTCGGCTTTCCCGCAAATTCCCGACAGGCAGCAAAAAATCATCACAATACAAATCGTTGTAGGCAGTGAGCAAAATATAGCAGGAAGCTTTTACTTTTCGGTGCTGATAGGCATCATCGAGCAAAATCACCTCAGGCGGATTTTCGAGTTGTAAAAGATTTTGGATTCCGTTTTTTCTGTCGGAATCGACCGTTACCCGAATATTTTTGAATTTTGAAAAAAACTGAAAGGGTTCGTCGCCTAAATCTTCGACTTTGGTAGTTGAATCAGCCAGAACAAAATCTTTTGATTTTCGTTTGTAACCCCGACTTAATGTTGCGATTCGGTATTTTTCGGACAAAAGTCGTATTAAATATTCAATCTGAGGAGATTTTCCGGTTCCGCCAACTGATAGATTGCCAACTACAATAGTAGGAATAGGAGCTATATAGGACTTAAAAACTCCTTGGTTGTACAAAAAATTCCGAACTCCGGTTATAAGACCGTATAAGGCTGCAAACGGAAAGAGGAGAAATCGCAATAGTTTCATTTTACAAATGTATGATTTCAAAATGTAATTCAAAATCTGTATTTTTGAAAAATGAAACTACATCAAATTATTTCGGTTTTAGAGGAAATGGCTCCAACGTCTTATGCAGAAGATTTCGACAATGTCGGGCTTTTGGTAGGCGATGTAAATCAACAGATAAACGGCATTTTGGTTTGTCACGATGCTTTAGAAAGTGTGATAGAAGAAGCCATCAGAGAAAAATGTAACCTTATTGTCTGTTTTCACCCGATTATCTTTTCGGGTATGAAAAAAATCACCGGAAAAAACTATGTCGAAAGAGCCGTTGTAAAGGCGATAAAAAACGATATTGCCATCTATTCGGTGCATACGGCTTTAGACAATCACAAAAACGGAGTCAACAAAATTATTTGCGATACGTTGGGAATTAAAAACCCGAAAATCCTTGTTCCGAAAGAGCATTTTATCTGGAAACTGGTTACCTATGCTCCTTCAGAAAATGTCAACCAAGTGAGACAAGCCCTTTTTGAAGCAGGAGCCGGAAATATCGGGAACTATGAAAATTGCAGTTTCAGCTCCAACGGAAAAGGAACCTACAAAGGCAACGAAGACAGCAATCCGGTAATCGGGCAGAAAAATGAATCTGTTGAGGCAGACGAAGTAAAAATCGAAGTTACTTTCGAGAAACATCTGCAAAATAAAATTCTCAGAGCTCTTTTTGACAGCCATATTTATGAAGAAGTAGCCTACGAAATTTATCAGACCCAAAACAAACATCAAAACATCGGTTTAGGAATGATAGGAGAGCTTGAGGTCGAACAAGACGAACGGGATTTCCTGCTTTTTGTCAAAGAAAAAATGCAATGCGGAGCAATTCGTCATTCTGATTTACTGGGTAAAAAAGTAAAAAAAGTAGCTGTTTTGGGAGGCTCAGGAAGCTTTGCCATAGGCAGTGCCATTGCCCAAAAAGCAGACGTTTTCCTGACGGCAGACCTGAAATATCACGACTTTTTTCAGGCGGAAAACAAAATCGTTCTGACCGATATTGGTCATTTTGAAAGCGAAAGATATACAAAAAATTATATTGTTTCTTTTCTTACGAAAAAAATCCCTAATTTTGCAGTCGTTTTATCGAAAGAAAATACAAACCCAGTTAAGTACCTATAAATATGGCAGCTACCAAAGAAATGACCGTTGAAGAAAAGTTGAGAATACTCTATGATTTACAACTTATTGATTCTCGGATTGACGAAATCAGAAACGTTAGAGGAGAACTTCCGTTGGAAGTAGAAGATTTAGATGCTGAAGTAGCAGGACTTTCTACCCGTTTGGAAAGACTTGGTCAGGAGGTCGAAACTATCGAAGGGCAGATCAAAGACAAGAAAAATGCCATTGATGAGCACAAATCACTGATCAAAAAATATAAAGAACAACAAAAAGAAGTTCGCAACAACCGTGAGTTCAATTCGCTTACCAAAGAAATCGAATTTCAGGAGCTGGAAATTCAGTTAGCCGAAAAACACATCAAAGAATATCAGGCAAACATCCAGCACAAAAAAGAAGTTATTGCTCAAACCGAAGAAAAACTGACGGTAAAATCAGAACATCTGACACACAAAAAATCAGAACTGGATGCTATTATGGCGGAAACCGAAAAAGAAGAAAGTTTCCTGATGGCAAAATCTGAAGAAATTCAAACCCAAATCGAAGAGCGTTTGTTGGCTGCCTACAAGCGAATCCGTGCCAATGTGAAAAACGGATTGGCTGTGGTTTCTATCGAAAGAGGAGCCTCCGCAGGGTCTTATTTCGCTATTCCTCCGCAAACCCAAATGGAAATTGCCGCCCGTAAAAAAATTATTACTGATGAGCACAGCGGAAGAATTTTGGTCGATAACGTTTTGGCAGAAGAAGAAAAAGAAAAAATGCAGACCATTTTTGACGCTGTTTAAAAGCGACTCAAATACGATAAATAAAAGCTCTGACTTTGGTCGGGGCTTTTTTGTTTTTCCCACTGATTTAGATTACTTTTACGGAAAATTTTTACCAAAATGGATACGACTTTTCATTACATCTCTTCGGAGATTTTATCCCTTAGAAAAATAGCAGAAATTCTCTTTGAAAACAAAAAAATCGCCCTTTCGGAAGAGGCAAAAGCCAATATCGAAAGATGCCGAATGTATCTCGATAACAAAATGAAATCACAAAGCGACCCGATATACGGAATCAACACCGGTTTCGGATCACTTTATAACATTAAAATTTCTAACGAAAACCTCTCGCAACTTCAGGAAAACTTAGTCAAATCTCATGCTTGCGGAACCGGAGCCGAAGTGCCTGAAATTCTCGTAAAACTGATGCTGTTTTTGAAAGTACAGTCGTTGAGCTACGGAAATTCGGGAGTACAGCTGCAAACGGTCGAGCGATTGATTGATTTTTATAACAACGATATTTTCCCTGTGGTTTACACCCAGGGTTCGCTTGGGGCTTCGGGAGATTTGGCTCCGCTGGCTCATTTGTCGTTGCCCTTAATTGGAGAAGGAGAGGTGTATTTTGAAGGTAAAAAACAGCCTGCAAATATCGTTTTAGAAAAGTTTGGTTGGGAGAAAATCACCCTGCAATCCAAAGAAGGTTTGGCTTTGCTAAATGGAACCCAGTTTATGAGTGCCTATGGTGCTTATACGCTGATTCAGGCTCATAAATATTCCTATCTGGCCGATTTAATCGGAGTGGTTTCTCTGGAAGGCTTTGACGGAAGAATCGAGCCGTTTAACGAACTGATACATTACGTTCGCCCTCACAAAGGACAAATTGATACGGCAAAACGTATCACAGAATTTTTAGAAGGAAGCGAAATCATCACTCAACCTAAAAAACACGTTCAAGACCCGTATTCGTTCCGTTGTATGCCTCAGGTTCACGGAGCATCGAAGGATACGATAAACTATGTGAGCAATGTGTTTAAAACCGAAATCAATTCCGTTACCGATAACCCGAATGTTTTTGCAGCAGAAGATTTGATTATCTCAGGAGGGAATTTCCACGGACAACCCTTAGCTCTGGCTCTGGATTTTCTTTCGATTGCTTTGGCAGAACTCGGGAATATTTCGGAAAGGAGAACCTATCAACTCATTTCCGGACTTCGAGGATTGCCTGCTTTTTTGGTAAACAATCCCGGGTTGAATTCCGGTTTTATGATTCCGCAATATACCGCAGCAAGTATTGTTAGTAGAAATAAACAATTGGCTACTCCTGCGAGTATTGACAGTATTGTTTCTTCCAACGGACAGGAAGACCATGTGAGTATGGGAGCCAATGCAGCTGTAAAATGCTTCGAAATTTTAGAAAACTTAGAGAGAATATTAGCCATCGAACTCTTTAATGCTTCACAGGCTTTGGAATTCAGACGACCTTTGCAATCGAGCGAATTTGTGGAGATGTTTGTGAAGTCGTTCCGGGAAGAAGTGCCAATTGTTGAAGAAGACCGAATTTTGCATTACGATATCGAAAAAAGTATTGCGTTTTTACGTAGTTTTCAAATCGACGACAATTAAAATCCTGTTCTTAAAAGTTAATTTTCTGATAATAAGTTTTTAAAAGAAAACACGTTTTCTAAATTTGAATTTTGAAATCTAAAACATGTCGTAAAGCGAATTTTGCCTTTCGACTTTACGACGGATAGAATGAAAAACTACATTACTCTCTTGCTGCTTTTCTTTTTGGGGAATATTTTTTCTCAGGAGGCTTCCGTAACCAAAATTACCGGAACGGTTATCAATGCCAAAACACAACTTCCGATGCAAGGAGTAACGGTTATCAACCTAAATCTGATAAAAGGAACCGTTACCAATGCTATCGGTTCGTTTGAAATGGAAGCCCGTGTAAACGATACGCTACATATTTCTTATATTGGTTTCGACCCTCTGAAAGTTAGAGTTTCAAACGACTGGATAAACACCCGAATCACTACTATCGAACTCATCGAAAAGGCGATTGTCCTTGACGAAGTCGAAATTACAGGTATAGAACTCACAGGTTATTTAGAAGTCGATGCCAAAATAATCCCCAAAGGAGAAAATTTCCGGTATAGCATAGCCGGACTTTCGCAGGGTTATGAAGCAGGAAAACGCTCTTCGGGTGCTTTTTCAAAAGTGATGAGTTCGATTTTTAACCCGGCTGATTTGCTCTATAACGTATTCGGAAAAAAACCTCGTGAGTTCCGGAAACTGCGGGAAATGAAAAAAGACGAAACCGTGAAAAACGTACTGGCTTCAAAATATGACAGGGAAACTTTGGCTGCACTTTTGGGTATTACCAAAAAAGAAATCGAAGAAATCCTGACCCATTGCAGCTACTCCGAGTCGTTTATCAAAACCGCCAACGACCTACAGATTATGGATGCTATAAGTGAATGCTATGAAGAGTATAAACTGATGAACCGGAGTAAATAACAACAGTAGGTTTAGCTTCATAATTAGAGATTTTTCAACTTTTTTGATACTAATTCAAAATAATTTTTATATTTGTTCGTTTCTAATTATAAATTTTCAATATTATGAGGTTAAATCGTTTATGGCTCTTTTTGTTAGCCCTTCCTTTTGCCGCTTCGGCTCAGGAGTTTAAATTAGACAGCAACATTCCGCTGGACCCGAGTGTACGACACGGGAAACTCAAAAACGGACTTACGTATTACATCAAACAAAACAAAAAACCGGAGAATAAGGTGGATTTGCGTTTGGTAATCAATGCAGGTTCCATTCTTGAAGATGACGACCAGCAAGGCTTGGCTCACTTTATGGAGCACATGTGCTTCAATGGAACAAAGAATTTTCCGAAAAATGAATTGGTTGATTACCTGCAAAGCATCGGAGTAAAATTCGGGCAACACCTGAATGCTTATACCAGCTTTGACGAAACGGTTTACTTCCTCCCGATTCCGTCAGACGATCAGGAAAAGCTTGACAAAGGGTTTCTGATACTCGAAGATTGGGCTTTCAATACGGTGCTTACTCCCGAAGAAATTGACAAGGAAAGAGGCGTAGTGCTTGAAGAATACCGCTTAGGTCTTGGAGCAGACAGACGTATGATGGGGCAGTTTCTACCTAAGATAATGTATCAGTCACATTATGCCAACCGTTTGCCAATCGGGCAAAAAGAGATATTAGAGAACTTCAAACACGAATCACTTATTCGTTTTTATAAAGATTGGTATCGTCCGAATTTGATGAGTATTATCGTGGTGGGAGACATTGATGTAGATGCTGTCGAAAAGAAAATCATCGACAATTTCTCGAAATACGAAAACCCGAAAAACGAAAGACCTCGTAAGTTATATGACGTTCCCAACCACAAAGAAACCTTTGTAGCGGTAGAATCAGACCCGGAAGCTACCGGTTCAGACGTTCAGCTCTATTACAAAGACAAAGACGATTCCAAACCTTTGACTACGGTAGCCGACTACAAAAACAACCTGGCAAAAGGCTTGTTTTCGAGTATGCTCAACAACCGTTTGAGAGAGCTTACCAACTCTTCGACTCCTCCGTTTACCTATGGTTATTCCTATCACGGTTCGACTTGGGCAAGAACCAAAGAGGCTTTTCAGTCGTTTGCGATGACTCAGGAAGACAAACAGCTTTCGGCTCTGAATGTTTTGGCAGTAGAAAACGAAAGAGTGAGAAAATACGGCTTTACCCAATCGGAATTAGACCGGGCAAAAACACAATATCTGGCTTCGATAGAAAGAAGTTACAACGACAGAGACAAAACGGAATCTTCAAGATTTGTATCGCAGTTTCAATCGCATTTTCTAAGACAAAATCCGGCTCCGGGTGTGGAATGGATGTATAGTGCCATGCAAAACTTCATGCCTCAAATTACCCTCGAAGACATCAACGGATTGATTGCCGATTACATCAAAGATGAAAATAGAGTCGTGGTGCTTACAGGGCCTGAAAAAGACGGTCTGAAAAAACCAACCGAACAAGAAGTGCTGGAAGCTCTAAAGGTAAACTCAGCCGAAATCACACCTTATGAAGATGCAGTAGTGGCAGAAAGCCTGATAAGAAAAGACATTAAATCGGGGAAAATTGCTAAAAGAGAACAAAACGACAAATTGGGAACAAAAACCCTCACCCTTTCAAACGGAGTAAAAGTAGTTTACAAAAAAACCGACTTTAAAAACGATGAAGTGCTGATGAGTGCGGTGAGCTTCGGAGGGTCAAACCTGTATTCAGACGAGGAATATCTCAAAACACAATGGGCTGATGATGCTCTTACGGAAGCCGGATTTTCGGGGCTTTCCAAAAACGACATCAACAAGTTTATGACCGGAAAAATAGCTTCGGCCTATCCGTATATTGGCAGCACAACCGAAGGTTTTAGCGGAAGTGCCACTCCGAAAGACTTGGAATATATGTTCCAGATGGTCTATGCCTATTTCACCGATTTGAATTTCGATACCGATGCTTTCGAGGGTTACAAACAAAAACAATCGTCTTTCTTTGACAATATGATGTCAAATCCGAATGTGTATTTCCAAAAAGAATTCTACGGATACCTGATGCAAAACAACCCGAGATTTACCGAAATCCTTCCGGATGCCAAAGCCTGGGAAAGAACCGATTACAAACTGTCTTACGACAAATATAAAGAGCGTTTTGCTGATGCTTCCGACTTCGTTTTCTATTTCGTAGGGAACGTAGATGAAAGACAATTGGAGGCTTATTCCGAGAAATATCTGGCTTCGCTTCCTGCTTTGAACCGAAAAGAAGAAATGAAAGATTTGGGCTACCGTATGCTTTCGGGAGACCACAAAAAAGTAGTTAAAAAAGGTTCTGACCCGAAGAGTAACGTAACGATTATGTTCTACGGAGATACGAAATATGACGAAAAAGAAGCTCTGGCAATGCAGGCTTTGGGTGAAGTGCTTACCATCAAACTCATCGAAGAACTTCGTGAAAACGAAAGCGGGGTATATGGAGCTTCTGCCCGTGGAAGCATGGGCAAAGTGCCTTATGGCTCTTATTCGTTTACGATTGGGTTCCCTTGTGGTCCTGAAAATGCAGAAAGCCTGACAGCATCTGCCCTTCGGGAATTGCAAAAAATCATCGACAACGGTCCTGAAGAAAAAGATTTGGCGAAGTTCAAAGAAGGCGAACTTCTGGATTATAAAGAGGAAATCAAAACCAATCGCTTCTGGCTGAATTCGCTTCAAAGAGCCTATACTCAGGATGCAAACCCCGACAACATCCTGAAATTTGAAGAAAAAATAAATGCCCTTACGGCAAAAGAAGTTCAGGCAGTAGCCAAAAAATATACCGCTAAAGACAAAGTTATCGGGATTTTAATGCCGGAATAAAAAACAGGTAATCCGAAAAAAAGAGGCGGTCTGAAATTCAGACCGCCTCTTTTTTGTGATGATTTGCTTCTAAATAACCTTCTTAATCACTCTGAGTTTATGTGTATGTCGTTTGGTATCAACATTCATAATTCCGAGGTGGTCTAATCTGTCAATACGGACTTTTCCGTGAGCGTGGATGATGTAGTTGTCGTTCATCAGGATTCCCACGTGAGTGATTTTGCCTTCTTCGTTGTCGAAAAAAGCCAAATCTCCCGCTTCTGCTTCTTCGATAAAGCTCAGCACTTCACCTTGGGTGGCTTGTTGAGAGGCATCTCTTAAAAGAGCATATCCGTTGAGTTTATAGACCATCTGAACGAAGCCCGAACAGTCGATTCCGAAAGGTGTTTTTCCACCCCACAAATACGGAGTATTCAAATACATAAAAGCCGTTTTCAGGATTTCGGACTTTGGCTTTTTATCGAAAACTCTCAGTCCTTCAAAAGTAAATTCAGAAGTATTGATTTGAGGAACATCTAAAAAAGAAAGCGATGCTCCAAGCGGAATCGGGAACAACAAATTGTCTTTCCCTGAGATGTATTCGATTAAATCTGCATTTAGTACTGTTTCTTTAGACGAAAGCAACCCAAATTCACTTTCAGAAATAGGTTGGTATTGTTTTTCGTCAATCCACCCTTCATAACCGTCAAATTGGAGCTTGATTTTAACCCAACCCTTTGATTGTTCAAGGATTTGGAAATGCTCTCCGAATAAAAGCTGCGAAACCATTTCACTTCTGTGATTGGGCTCTAAACGAACAGGGACTATGGCTAAATTACAGATTCCGAACATTTTTATTTAGAAAATAGAGAAAAGAAAATAGAGAAAAGACTAATGTTTAAGTCGTTTTTTCTTTATTCGTTTCCCGTTTTTATAATATTCTACTTTTCTTTCAGCAAAATAAACTTTAATTAAATCGACCTCTTTTTTTATTAGCTTAAACTCTCCGAAATAAGTAAAAAAAGAAGTTGAAATTTTATTTTTTACATCAAAAATATTAAGTTGTGCTTTTCCGTTTAAATCAGTTTGAGTTCCGTTCTCTGTTCCTTTTTCAATAATTGTAACAGCAGGTAATGGATAATTCTCCATTTCATAAATCTCAAATTGAATTGTTTTTGATTCTTCTTGAGAAAAACCATTTGTAAAAATAAAAAACGAAAAAATCAAAAAGATATATTTCATTTTATCTCAAAAAAAGTAATAAACTCCGAGCCAAACACCTATAAAAAACAATCCGGGCAATACGACCGTTTGTGTTTTACTCTTTAGATTTTTCTTTATCAAAGCAAGATACAGCACATAAATTATAAATGCTACTACGAGTCCTATGGTGATGAATGGGTAAATCATATTTTTAGAAAATAGAAAAAAGAGAATAGAACATAGATAGCGTTTGTCTATTCTCTATGTTCTGTTCTCTATTCTCTGGTTTATCTCTCAATCACAATTGCAGATGCTCCACCACCACCGTTACAGATAGCAGCCGCTCCACGTTTTGCATTGTTTTGTTCCAATACGTTAATCAGTGTAACGATGATTCTCGCTCCCGAACAACCCAGAGGGTGTCCTAAAGAAACTGCTCCACCGTTTACGTTTACTTTTGAAGCATCAAGACCTAAAATTTTTGAGTTTGCCAATCCTACAACCGCAAAAGCTTCGTTAAACTCAAAGAAATCAACATCTGAAACTTCTAAGTTTGCTTTTTTCAAGGCTTTCGGAAGTGCTTTGGCAGGAGAAGTCGTAAACCACTGTGGCTCTTGTTCAGCATCTGCATAGCTGGTGATATAAGCAAGCGGTTTTAAACCTAAATCCTTTGCTTTTTCTTCGCTCATAAGCACCAAAGCCGCAGCTCCGTCATTGATGGTCGAAGCGTTAGCAGCAGTTACCGTTCCTTCTTTGGTGAAAACAGCCGAAAGGGTAGGAATTCTGTCTAATTTTACGTTTGTATATTCTTCGTCAACGCTTATCACAACAGGCTCTCCTCTACGTTGCGGAATCTCAACCGGAACGATTTCGTTAGCGAATTTTCCAGCTTCCCAAGCCTTAGCCGAACGAGTGTATGATTCGATAGCAAAATTATCCTGTTCTTCTCTCGAAATTTTGTATTCAGCAGCACAAAGGTCAGCAGAAACTCCCATTGCGTTTTGGTCGTAAGCATCAGTAAGTCCGTCTTTTTGAAGTCCATCGACTAAAGTAGCAGGACCGAATTTCACTCCGTTTCTCATCTGAACATAATGCGGAATCATACTCATATTTTCCATTCCTCCTGCAACCACAATTTCAGCATCACCAAGTTGAATAGCTTGAGCAGCCTGCATTACGGCTTTCATACCCGAAGCACAAACTTTGTTTACGGTTGTTGCGATAACCGAATCAGGAAGTCCGGCAAATTTAGATGCCTGACGAGCAGGTGCCTGACCAACACCAGCCTGAACTACATTTCCCATTATTACCTCATCAACCAGATTATAATCCAATCCGATTTTGTCCAAAGCTCCTTTGATAGCGACAGCTCCCAATTTCGGTGCAGGAACAGAAGATAATCCTCCCATAAACTTTCCGATGGGTGTTCTGGCAGCCGAAACGATTACGATTTTTTTATTCATGATATTTTAATTGTTTTTGTTGTTTATTTTCAAGCTACGAAGATAGGGATTTTCATTGAAATGAAAATGTTTTTATGCAAAAGTCAAAAGTATTGTCCTGCGACGTGATTATTGGTGATATAACGAATGAGGTAATGAGAAGGCGATTTTTCAAAAAGTATATACCAAGTTGTCCGATTGTTTCTGTTGTAGGGAATATAGAGGAGGTTTTTTCCGTATTTGGAAAAGAAAGAAGGAGCAGGTTTGTGGGGGAAGGTGTCAATATTTTCCAACACAAAAGCTACCAAATCATCAATATAGGCATCTGCTGTTTCTGTAAAAGAAAAATATTCTTTGATGAGAAGTATATTTGCTAAATCCTCCAAAAATAGCAGAGCGGTTTTATCAAATTTTATTTCTCTCTTCAAATTTTTGTCGTATTATTTTTTTTGCTTCGGCTAAAAATTCCTCAGGAGTTAGAGCTTCGTCCCACCCCTCAAGAGGTTCTTCAGGTTGTGTTAACCCCATTTTTTCCAATAAAGGACGTAATTCTTCTCCGTGCTGCTCCAAATCAAACCGAACAAAACGGTCTTTTCCGTTTGTGTCTTTTTCAAATGTTACCCCTTTCATAATCAATGATTTTGCTAATTCAATAAAACAAATATACTGAAAATCTATAACGTGACAACCTCAATTAAACTTTTAGTAGGCGGATTTATTATCATTTTTTTGGCTGTTAGTACACGACAAAGATAAAAAACATAAGGGCTATAGAGGATAAATTTTTAAATTTGCCGCTTCAGTTTAAAAACAATTTATAAGATAGTAATGAAAAAAATTATAGCCTTTATTATACTGATAGTTTCGTTTCAGGTTAAAGCCCAACAAGAAAAATTCATTAGTGCTTCAATAGGTTATGGATTGAGCAGTCCTTACGATGAAGATACAGATGTGTCGGGAAAAGGAATATATTTACAAGGAGAATATGTGATGAAGTTTTCGAAATGGATTGACGTCAGACCTTATGCAGGTTTGATTTTTACAGAATCTGACCCCAAAGAGCCCGATTATGAAGTGTATTCAAAGGCTTTTCTAATAGGTGGGAAATTGCGATTAACTATTCCTATACCTTTGATTGCACCTTATATAGAGATGGGAGCGGGAATGTCAATAGCGAAGTTTAAAACTATTACGGTCTCTGACAACATAGATAAAAGCGGAGCAATCCTGCATCTTCCTTTTTCCCTCGGATTGCAATTGGGCACGACACACAAAGCCGATGTTGCTTTTACCTATTATTATCATGAAAGTGCACAGCAGTTCGCAGGTGCAGTAGCAATAGGAATTTTATTTCCGTTAGATTGATAAAATTAAAGCCTTTCGTTGAGAAAGGCTTTAATTAGTTTAGTCGATTATATCAAATCCCGTATATTTTCTTAATACTTCCGGGATTACGATTCCCTCTGGAGTTTGACAGTTTTCCAAAATTCCTGCCAACACTCTCGGAAGTGCTAATGAACTTCCGTTTAGCGTATGAGCCAATCTGTTTTTTCCGTCTTTATCTCTAAAGCGAAGTTTCAGACGATTTGCTTGGAATGATTCAAAATTCGATACAGACGAAATTTCCAGCCATCTGTCCTGTGCTGTTGAAAACACTTCAAAATCGTAGGTAAGGGCGGAAGTGAATCCCATATCTCCTCCACACAAACGCAAAATTCGGAAAGGCAATTTCAATTCTTGTAAAATTCCTTTTACGTGTTCTACCATTCCGTCAAGAGCTTTGTAGGAATTGTCAGGATGCTCGATACGTACGATTTCTACTTTGTCGAATTGATGCAAACGATTCAGACCTCTTACGTGAGCTCCGTAACTTCCTGCCTCTCTACGGAAACAAGGTGTATATCCTGTATTCAGAATCGGCAAATCTTTTTCTTCGATAATCACATCACGATACAGATTCGTAACCGGAACTTCAGCAGTCGGAATCAGATACAAATCGTCAATTCCAACGTGATACATTTGTCCTTCTTTGTCAGGAAGTTGTCCTGTTCCGTAACCCGAAGCCTCGTTTACCAAGTGCGGAACCTGCACTTCCTGATAACCTGCATCGGTATTTTTATCCAGGAAATACCAAATTAAGGCTCTTTGCAGTTTTGCTCCTTTTCCTTTGTAAACCGGAAATCCTGCACCTGTGATTTTTACTCCCAATTCAAAATCAATCAGGTCATACTTTTTGGCTAATTCCCAATGCGGTAAAGCTCCGTCAAAAAGTTTCGGAATTTCTCCCTCCTGATATACATTCAGGTTGTCTTCTGCATCTTTTCCGTTCGGGACGATTTCAGACGGAGTATTCGGAATTTTGTATAATTCCTCCTGAAGTTTGTCGATATATTCGTTTAACTTTGCTTTTAGGTCTGATTCTTTTTCTTTTAACGAAGAAGTTTTTGCTTTCAGGATTTCGGCTTTTGCCTTTTCTCCCGATTTCATCAAAGCTCCGATATCTTTGGAAATTTTGTTTGATTCAGCCAAAATGTTGTCTAATTCAACCTGAGTCGAACGTCTTTTTTCGTCTAAATCAATAGCTGTTTCAACCATTGTAGTTGCATCAATATTTCGCTTTGCAAGTGCTTTGATTACAGCATCTTTGTTTTCTCTAATGTGGGCTATCTGTAACATCGTTAAAATTTTAAACGGCAAATTTAAAGTATTAAGATTGAAGTATCAAATAGTAAGACAAAGTATTACCAAACAAAAAGACCCAAATCGAATAATTTGAGTCTTCTTACTTTTTTGGCAATGGTTTTTATTCGTCTTCCGGATTTGTTTCTATCCCGAAATCATCTTTTTTAGGCCTTTTAGGTTTGTTTGCAGCTTTTTTCATGGCTTCTCCCACTTGGTTGGAGGCGGTAAACGAAGCTACCATGTTGTTGAGCATATCGCTTCCTGCCTGAGGAGAGTTTGGCAACAAAATTAGGTTCGAGTTCGTGTCTGAACCGATGGCTTGCAACGTGTCATAGTGTTGTGTAACTACAATCAGGGCAGAAGCTTCCTGAGAGTTGATTCCTACGTTGTTCAACACATCAACACTTTCTACCAGACCTCTTGCAATCTCACGTCTTTGGTCTGCAATACCCTGACCTTGAAGTCTTTTGCTTTCTGCTTCCGCTTTTGCTTTTGCCACAATACGGATTCTTTGAGCTTCCGCTTCATATTCCGCAGCTGTTTTTTCACGGTCTGCAGCATTGATACGGTTCATCGCATTTTTCACCTGAATATCCGGGTCGATATCGGTAATCAAAGTGTTGATGATGTCATATCCGTAGGTGGTCATCGCATCGTTGAGTTCTCTTTTTACAGCAACGGCAATGTCGTCTTTTCGCTCAAAAACATCGTCTAATTTCAGTTTCGGAACCTCTGCACGAACTACGTCAAAAACATAAGAAGTAATCTGGTCGTGAGGATATTCTAATTTATAAAATGCTTCGTAAACTTTTTCCTGAAGCACTTTAAACTGTACCGAAACTTTCATTTTGACAAACACGTTGTCTTTGGTTTTGGTTTCGATAATAACATCTAATTGCTGAATTCTCAGGTTAATTCTGCCTGCAATTCTGTCGATAACCGGAATTTTCAGCTGCAAACCCGAATTGCGGATACTGTGAAATCGCCCGAAGCGTTCCACCACAACCGAGGTTTGTTGTTTTACGGTAAAGAATGATGCTAAAAGTAGGAAAAATCCTAAAGCAATTACTACATAAGTGAATGTCATGGTTTTTATGGTTTTTAAAAAATTAAACTGGCTAAAGATACTGCTTTTCTCAGAAAAAACAAAAACCCCTGCCTTATTTTTACAGGCAGGGGTAAAAAAATAAAAATAAAAAAAATCAAAAATTCATTTTGTTTTAATTTCCCGTATATTTTGACAAAACCATCTCCAGGTCTAACATCCATTGCTCACCTGCAACGGCTGCTTTTTCCATCAAATCATTGGTTTTTGAGGCTACTTTTTTGCCTAAATCAGATTCATAGAAAGCCAGAATTTGTTTGATTTCGTCATGGGTAAACTCCTCCATATAAATATCTGCCATTTTGGAAAACAAAGGAGGAAGTGTGGCTTCAAAATCTTTAGTAAACTGCTCGTGATGTTCTTCGGGAATCATCGCTTTAATTTGATCTCCGACTCCCCGGATAGGGTCAGTTACTCCGGAAACTTCCAAAAACCGGATAATATCTGTTTTAAAAGCAGAGGTTTCCTGAGAAAACCCAAATTGTGTCATGGTCATAACGACCAAAAGTGTGAGTAACTTTTTCATAAAAAAATAATAGTTTGTAACCGCAAATGTACGCTTTTATCAGTATTAAACCGAAATAATTTCGCTTTCGTCCAAAATAGTTTCTCCTTTGAGCCGAAGTAGTATTTGAGCCACAGCTATCACGTCTTTTTCGCAATAGCGGACAATGCGGTCGATGTCGTTTTCAACATAAAAAACCTGTGCCACTTGGCTTCCGTCAATATCGTCTTTGGGCGAAGGAACGTTTAAAATATTGGTGAGCAGTTTTAACGAAGTGTAGTGTTTATAATCTCCGAACTTCCAGAGTTCCAGCGTGTCTAAGTGAGCGACTTCCCAAGGTTTTTTTCCGAAAAGATTGAGTTTGTCGGGGATTTTTATTCCGTTGATAATCATTCGCCTTGTTAGGTAAGGGAAGTCAAATTCTTTGGCATTGTGCCCACACAAAAGGTGTTCGGCTTTGTTGAAATGGTTGTTGAGCAGGTTACAGAAATCCGTCAGTAATTTTTTTTCTTCTCCAAAAAACGAAGTAACCCGAAAGGTTCTGATGTCGTTTTTAAAGGTAAAATACCCTACCGAAACACAGATGATTTTTCCGAATTCTGCCCAGACTCCGGCTCTTTCATAAAACTCTTCGGGAGTTTGATCTTCCCTTCTCTGATATCTGGTTTTTTGTTCAAAAAGTTCTTTTTTTTCCTGAGAAAGTTCGTCAAAACCAGCATTTTCGGGAACGGTTTCAATATCTAAAAAAAGAATATTACGGAGGTTTATTTTGTGTAACATCGGTTTAAACTTTTTAAATAATGCCAAATATAATGAGAAATTAGTTATAATTAAGATGAAATATTTTATATTTACCCGTTTTTAATCTATATCTGTAAAAAATGAAAAAACTCAGCCTCTTACTCTTTTCTTTATTCTGTTGTACTGCTCTTTCTCAAACTACCGATGAAAAACCGGAGGAAATACAACAGTTATTTTCGGAATATTTTCTTTTAGACCGGGAAAATATCCACGTACATTTCAATAAAAATATTTACTTTACAGATGAGCAGGTTTGGCTGACCGGATATGTATATCATCAGCAAAATCAAAGGTTGTTTGAATCGACAACCAATGTTTTTATGGAGCTTTTTGACCAGGATAAAGCCTTGATTGAGAAAAAACTGCTGTTTGTATATAAAGGAGTTTTTCAAGCCAATATAGCCCTGAAAAACAATATGCCGTCCGGGAAATATTATCTGAGGTTTTACACCAATTATATGAATAATTTTTCCGAAGATTTGTCTTCTACCTATGAAATAACCCTTGTCAATTCTTCCGAAGAGGAAGAAATTGCGGTGAATTCCGTCAACTTGTCTGATGTAACTATCTCGGTTTATCCGGAATCGGGTGTGCTTTTGGAAAATGCAGCCAATGTGATAGGTGTGAAAATTACCGATTGTTTTGGTAAGGGAATTCAAGTGAAAAACGGTAGGGTTTTAGATTCACAAAACAATCAGGTGATGCTTTTTTCTACCAACCCATACGGCTACGCAAAATTTGAAATTTCTGACACAAAAAACATCGGTTATAAGGTCGAAGCCGTAATAAATGGAAAAACATTCACTCAAAATCTACCGGAAACTTCTTCGGGTGTTGCTCTTTCGGTAATCAGTTATTTGTCTGATGTTAAGACGCTTTTTAAAATACAAAACAGAGGTGCCGCTCCACACAAAAAATATTATCTCATTGTCAGCCAAAATCAACAAGCCGTTATAAGTGAACTTGTTTTGGATAAAGAAGAGTTTGGTTTTTCGATGGAAAACACATCGCTTTTTGAAGGTGTCAATACTGCACGAATTGTTGACCAGAATCTTAATTTGCTGGCAGAACGACTTTTCTTTTTGCCTCAGCAACACACAGAAATCACGGTTTCTGAACAAAATCAGAATTTGGATATTGCCAAAGTCAGCATTTCTTATCTTCCGGAGAAAACCAAAAACCTCAACACAGAACGCAATATTTTCAATTCGCTTTCGGTAAATCCTTATACCTACGAAAACTGCTCTTATGATTTGAGTTATTTTTCGGAGAAAACCCGAGCCAAAAAATATGACCTCGATTTGTTTTTTCTCAGCCAAAAAAGCAAAACAGACTGGAACAACATCAAAAGCAAAAATTTCCCGCAAATGACACACACTTTTGATGTAGGCATTGGGTTAAAGGGTAAATTAAACCAAACCATTCGAGATAAATCGAAACAAAAAGTAGTTTTGTTTTCGCTCGAAGGCAAGTTATATGAAGCCGCTACTATAGATGATAATAATGAATTTGTGTTTGAGAATTTGGTTTTGGCCGATTCGATGTGGGTTAATTTTTCTTTGAAGAATGAAAAAAACAAAGAACTCCCGATTAAAACCTACGTTAAAATTCTGGACAACTACAAGTCGTTCAACAAAGCGGTAAACATTCCCGAAAAACCGAACTGCCTGCCCGAACAAACCCTTTCGGAAGAAGCAATCGAAATTCCGAAATTTCACAGCAGCAATATTTTGCTCAATACGGTCAAAGTAGAAACAGAAGCTCCGAGACTCAGTAGAGAAAGCCGAAATCCGACACTCAAAGGTTTTAAAGTCGATGATTTATCTTCGGGAATTAAAGTCAGGATGGTGGTAGATTTTCTCGAAAGTCAGGGGTTTTATATCGTAAAAAGTTCGATGGATACCTATATTTACAGCAGCAGACACCCGATTTCCATAAATTCGGGGCTTTCGACTCCTGTGATACTTATTGACGATGTAGAACAAATGAGCCCCAACTATGTTGCCACGCTTCGGATGGATGATGTGGATGAGATTTATTTAGACAGGCATGCTATTGTAGCTTCCATAAACAACAAAGCAGGAGTTATCAAAATCTATTTGAGAACAGGTGGAGCAAGGAAGTCAAGCGAAAACCTATCTACTGATTTTCAGATAAAAGATGGTTTT
>Ga0172382_10004344_pt1 | contig 21766 bp, 21 predicted proteins | sample Leawel138RmetaG_FD_122245 | JGI IMG/M metagenome (GOLD analysis project Ga0172382, IMG submission 122245) | Leachate microbial communities from a municipal landfill in Southern Ontario, Canada - Leachate well 138R metaG | ecosystem: Engineered > Solid waste > Landfill > Unclassified | place... | reverse complement strand
TGGTAGATATAAAAGGTTCGACCCGATTTTGCAACCATCGTCTGGACATAAGTCGCCGATCGAGTGAATCGCCACCCGGTCACCGGTATGATAGCGATCACAGCGTGCAGGTCACCCGCCGCAACCGCATACCGTCACCCGCACACCACCCGACGCCCGACTGTCTCCATGAGCAAGTCCGAAGCCTTCGCCAACCGTCTGCGCAAGAATGCCAGGCATTGGGACAAATGGGCCGACCGTCAGGGCCTGTCCTGCTATCGCATCTACGACCGCGACCTGCACGAGTTTCCACTCGCGATCGACCGCTACGGCGCGCATGTCCATCTGCAGGAATACGCTACCGACTGGGCGGCGGGCGAGCGCGAATACCAGGATTGGCGCGAGGACTGCCTCCGCGTGGTGAAGACCATCCTGGAATTACCGCACAAGTACATCCACTTCAAGCAGCGCCGCCGCCAGCGCGGGCTGGAGCAGTACGAAAAGACCGGCCACAGCGGTGAAGACTTCGTCGTCGAGGAGCAGGGCCTGAAGTTCTGGGTGAACCTCGACGCCTACCTGGATACCGGCCTGTTCCTCGATCACCGCAATACCCGGCGCCTGGTGCGCGAGCGTGCCGCCGGCCAGCGATTTCTGAACCTGTTCGCCTACACGGGCAGCTTCAGCGTCTATGCCGCAGCCGGCGGTGCGCCGGTATCGATCACCGTGGACATGTCCAACACCTATCAGGACTGGAGCCGGCGCAACTTCGCGCTCAACGGTCTGGACCCGGCGGCGCACCGGCTGGTGCGTGCCGATGTCTTCCAGTTCCTGGAAGATGCCGCATCCGCACAGGCACAGTACGATTTGATCGTCATGGATCCACCGTCGTTCTCGAACTCCAAGCGCATGGAGGGCGTGCTCGACGTGCAGCGCGACCACGTACGTCTGATCGAGGGCTGCCTGCGGCTGCTCGCACCCGGTGGCGAGCTGTTTTTTTCCAACAACCGGCGCGGCTTCCGTCTGGACGCCGCGGCCCTGGCCGGCTGCGACATCCGTGATATTTCGCGTCAGACTGTACCGGAGGATTTTTCCAACAAGAAGATCCACCAGTGCTGGATCATCCGCCACGGGGTGCGGCCATGAAGCGTGTATTCACCAGCGCCGACCACCTGCTCGTGCATCATTTCAAGAATATCCTGCAGACCACCGGCATCGCCTGCGAAGTACGCAATGAATTTCTGATGGGTGGGGCCGGCGACCTGCCGGTGTTCGACTGCTGGCCGGAGTTGTGGGTTGCCGACGTCGACGCGGCCCGTGCGCGGGAGATCATCGAAGCCCAATCCGGCGACAAGCTGCCGGCCGCAGGCGACTGGACCTGCCGCCATTGCGGCACGGTCTGCGAGCCCCAGTTCGACGCCTGCTGGCGGTGCGGGCGGTCGCGTGATATGACCTGAAGCGCAATCCGCGCTGTCGGGATGGGTTCGCTGGTATGATTCTGAAAAGCACTTGCCACGGAAGCACACGGAAGGCACGCACACACCGGGTATCCCTGTGATGGCCGCCCGCCATCACCCCAGTCAGGAAGGCGCCTGGGTGCAGCAGAGGACCTCGTCCATGTTTTCCCGTGTGATGCCATGGCAAAAATGATTCTTCAGCATGGTGCGTGCCAAACGCATTCACCGGGAGACCCCGCGTGTTCGAACTCCACCCCCGGCTGGCCGAAGACTGCATCCCACTGAGCCGGCTTCAGCTCTGCCGGGTCCTGCTGATGAACGATAAGAGCTACCCGTGGCTGATACTGGTGCCGGAGCGCGTCGGCATCACTGAGATGTATCAGCTCACCCCGGACGACCGCCGCCAGCTGATGGAGGAGTCCGTCTTCGTCGCCCAGGCACTGGCCCGGGCCTTCTCCGCCGACAAGATGAATGTCGCGAATCTTGGCAACGCGGTACCGCAGCTGCATATCCATCACATCGTCCGGCACCGCACCGACCCGGCCTGGCCCGCACCGGTGTGGGGCCGACACGCGCCCCGGCCCTATGCCGAGGCAGAACTGATGCGTACCATCGCTCTGATCGAAGCGGCCTTTGATCAACTGATGCAGGGCTGAGAGGCGCGCGACCATGACTGAATCCCCCGCCCCCTACACCGTATCGTCATCGTCGGTGGCGGTGCCGGTGCCGGTACCGGTACCGGTGGCCAAACTGTACTGAAAATCCTAAGACCATTTTGGCCACGGAAGCACACGGAAAAGACCAGAAAACTCGCAGTCACCATCTCATCCCAGCAGCGTCGTGATCACTGCGCACTGCCACATCGCGAATTTTTATGCCATTCGAGTAGTTCTGTGTGCTTCCGTGACCAAGGATTTCTTCACCCCACCTACAGCCCGGCGAGATAGTCCGATCCGAGCTGTTGCATCTGTGTGCGGATCCAGGCAGCGCGACCGTACACATAGGGTGAAGGGGCATCTGCACGGAACCGTACGGGGTTCGGCAGCACTGCGGCCAGCAGTGCTGCCTCGTACGCATCCAGCTGGCGTGCGGGCCGGTCGAAGAAATGCGGGCCGGCTGCACCGACACCGAACACGGAGTCGCCGAACTGTGCGATGTTGAGATAGACCTCAAGGATACGCCGCTTCGGCCAGGTGAGTTCGATCAGCACAGTGAAATAGGCCTCCAGCCCCTTGCGCACCCAGCTGCGGCCGGACCACAGGAAGAGATTCTTGGCGACCTGTTGGCTGATGGTACTGGCGCCGCGCAGGCGACCACCGTCCGCGCCCCCCTGTACGGCCGCGGCGATGGCATCGAGATCGAAGCCGAAGTGCTGCGGAAAATGTTGGTCCTCGGCCGCGACCACGGCGAGCGGCAGCGCCGGCGGCAATGCCTGCCAGTCCACCCATTCATGGGCTACGCGTTGCGCAGAGCCCGCAACCCACAGATCGATCTGACGCTGAATAATGAAGGCACTGGTCGGCGGGTCAATCCAGCGCAATGGCAGCACGAGCACCAGCGGGCCGACCACCAGGAGCACCAGCAGGCGCAGAGCCCACGTACGCCAAGTACCCCGCTGCCGGGATCTGCCGCGAGCCATTCAGCCGGGGGACGGCATGCGTCCGTCCACCTTTCCGCGCGCATACGTACCACTGCCGGCACGCACTACCCTTCGATCAAAGACCTGTCCCGGGAGGTTGCGGTTCATCAGCGGCTCCAAAAAATCGCGGCCGGCACGAGTACCGTCCGATTCCGGCCCATTGTACGCACGGACCGACCCGTGCGCATCGGTCGCCGCGACCGCCGGCACGTCACCCACGAAAAAGGCGGTAGCTTCGCTACCGCCTCTGTCGGCTCCCACTCACACCGAACTGTTCGATCAAAGGTCCGGAATCACGGCGTTGAAGCCCAGCGCCTGCCATAACTGCATGCCCCCGCGGTAATAGCGGATTTTTTCCGGCGGGTAACCGTTCTGGAGGAGCGCCCGAATGGCACGTGGCGACTGGTCGCACCATGGGCCGTTGCACCACAGCACAAGTTCCTGTGCCCGGCTGAAGTCCCAGGGCGAGACCTCCTCAGCATCACCGAATACCGCCGTCGTCTTCCGCACCAGCGTATCCCACGCCGATGCCTCGCCCGTTGCCGGCTGCACCCCCAACTGCGCCATCACCGCGCGGAAGTCCTCGGACTGCGGATCGAGCTCGAATGCGGTGAACGGGATATTGATCGACCCCGGGATCGTACCCTTCTCGTAGAAGGAGGGTGTACGTGCATCGATTACGATGCCGGTCCCGCCGTGTACGCGAATACGCAGAAAATCGACCAGTTCAATCTCGCCGACGGTAACGACGCCCGGTGCCACCTCCATCGGGTGGATGCAGAACGGCGGACACTTGCGGGACGTCTTGGCGAAACCGCCCGTGAGCATATTTTCCTGGTCCTGATTGCGCTGAATGCGCAGCGTCTTACCCTGGTGCTGCACATCTGCGTAGGGCAGGTCCTTGGCGATTCTGACCTCGATGGTGGGCTCGGCCGCGACGGCGAAAAGCGACCAGGAAAGGCACCCGACCAACAATAACGCGGCCAGGGCACGAGGGGTGATGTTGCGGTACATAGAATGAATCCTCATAGGAGTTCGACCACCCGGCGGCGGATTTCCGCGATTCGGTTGTCCTGGTTGTAGACATCAAAGACGCGCACGCGTGCCGACTCCGACAACTTCTCATAGAGCATGTAGGTCCCGCGGTAATGAACCAGGACCGCCTCGAACTGCTCTCGACTGAGGCCCGCCGGTAATTCGGTACGCCCCGGCGCACTCGGCACGGCACCCGGCCTCGTGGAGGCAACGGCTGCAACCTCCGCCTCGCTATCCATGCGTTCGGCGTCCGAGAGCAGTTCGAGCCTGTCGGCCTCGGCCTCCAGCGCATCGAGATAAGACAGATCGTCGGCGCTGGCACCCTGCGTCCCGCACGTGAGGGTCAACAGCATGCCGGCCAACCACAGGCGCCACTGCGCGCCAGACCCCCCACCAGGTTCCCTGCCGGGTATCCGCGTCGATTCCATAAGTTATGCTCCCCAAAAGAACGTGTTCTGCCACCCGCTGCTCAAGATCTCCGCTGTTTGCAGGTGGTCCATTGGCTGGGTCGGAGTTCCCGCCGACCTTGGGATCCGTTTCGGCAAGTCAGGAGATATGTTGCGGACGACCTGATCAAAAGACGACATAAGTCAAACTAAAGAAGGGGCAAACAATTCGCAGCTCCAGCGGACGTCGGAATTCAGGCTTCGGACCTCTGGATCCCCGCTGCCGCAGGACTGCCAACGCAAGCATTGATCAGGAATTCTTTACCAGGGTCGAAAGGGCGCAGGGCCCGGAGCCGGGGTGGCTCAATGAAGGTGATGCGCCGTGGAATTCCGCCACGGCGTGACCGGCACGATGCGATGGGTGATCAATGCTCGCGGGTAGCGAAAAACCGTACCTCGGGATGGCGCTCCATGGCCATATCGAGATTGACGCGCGTGGGCGCGATGTAGACCAGATCCCCGCCCTGATCGATGGCGAGGTGCTCGTAGGCCTTCTCGCGGAAGCGCTGCATGGCCTTGGGGTCGTCGCATTCGACCCAGCGCGCAGTCGCCACCGCGACGTTCTCGAAGCTGCACTCGACGTTATATTCGCCGCGCAGGCGATGGGCGACGACATCGAACTGCAGGATGCCCACCACACCGAGGATCAGATCGTTGTTCTTCAGCGGCCGGAACAGCTGGGTGGCGCCTTCCTCGCACAGCTGTGCGAGTCCCTTCTGCAGGGCTTTCATGCGCAGCGGGTCGCGCAGGATGGCGCGCCGGAACAGCTCCGGCGCGAAGCTCGGGATGCCGGTGTACTTCAGATCCTCACCCTGGGTGAAGGTATCGCCGATACGGATGGTGCCGTGGTTGTGCAGGCCGATGATGTCACCCGGCCAGGCCTCTTCCACATGACCGCGCTCAGAGGCCAGGAAGGTCAGGGCATTGGCGATCTGCACGTCGCGGCCGATGCGCACGTGGCGTGCGCGCATGCCCTTCTGATAGCTCCCGGAACAGACGCGCAGGAAGGCGATGCGGTCGCGGTGTTGCGGATCCATGTTCGCCTGGATCTTGAACACGAAGCCGGTAAATTTCGGCTCGGTCGGCTCCACCGTGCGGGTGAGGGTGGCGCGCGGCAGCGGCGCAGGCGCGTGCTGGACGAAAAAATCGAGCAGATCCTGCACGCCGAAATTGTTGATGGCCGAACCGAAGAACACCGGCGTCTGGGTGCCAGCGAGATAGGCCTGGGCATCGAAGGCATGGCTGGCACCGCGCACCAGCTCGATCTCTTCGCGCAGGTCCGCGGCCTGACCGCTGAGCACCTCGTCAAGTAGCGGATTGTCCAGCCCGTGGATGACGGTCATGTCCTGCCGCACACTACCCTTGCCGGGCGTGTACAGGTGCACGCTGTCGTCGAGCAGGTGATAGACGCCCTTGAAGCGCTTGCCCATGCCGATCGGCCAGGTGACGGGCGCGCACTGAATCTTCAACACCGCCTCCACCTCGTCGAGCAGGTCGACGGGCTCGCGCCCCTCGCGATCGAGCTTGTTGATGAAGGTCATGATGGGTGTGTCACGTAACCGGCAGACCTCCATCAATTTGATGGTGCGCTCCTCCACACCCCTGGCCACATCGATCACCATGAGCGCCGAGTCGACCGCCGTCAGGGTGCGATAGGTGTCTTCCGAGAAATCTTCGTGGCCCGGCGTGTCCAGCAGGTTGACCATGCAGCCCTTGTAGGGAAACTGCATGACCGACGAGGACACGGAGATGCCGCGCTGCTTCTCCAGATCCATCCAGTCGGAGGTCGCGTGGCGTGCGGCCTTGCGGCCCTTGACGGTGCCGGCGAGCTGGATGGCGCCGCCGAACAACAGCAGTTTCTCCGTCAGCGTGGTTTTGCCGGCATCGGGATGGGAAATGATGGCGAAGGTGCGGCGGCGGGCCGCTTCACGGGTCAGATCGGACATGGGGTACGCAGCTCAGGAATGCCGCGGCATTGTACCGGATCGGGCGTCTCCACGCGATGGGGGTGCGATGGGGGCGCGACGGAAACGCACCGCAGGCGAGCCGGCCACGGCATCGGCAAGTCAGCCACGGAACGACACGGAAAGAATACACAGCGTAAACCCGGGGTCATCTCCCCGTAGTTTGGTCTCCGGGCCCTGCACAATGAGCCCTTTTCCGTGTCATTCCGTGTGCTTCTGTGGTCAAGAAAGGTTCAACCAAGCACCATTGACCTCCGGCCGCATGCGGGCGATCCGTGTTTTCCGTGGCGCTTTGCCTGCAGTTCACAGACTCAGTGCGAAGATCAGTGCGTCCTCGCGTCCCTGCTCGGCCGGATAGTAATTCTTGCGCGAGCCGACCTCGTTGAAGCCCAGGCTCTGATAGAGGTGCAGGGCGGCAGGGTTGGACGGCCGCACCTCAAGCAACAGGGTGTCGGCGCCATGCCGGCGGGCCAGGGCGATCAGTTGGGTGAGCATCCCGCGCCCGAAGCCGCTGCCCTGCGATTCGGGGCGCACACACAGATTAAGGACATGCGCCTCGCCGGCGGCGATGCTCATGACGCCGTAGGCCTGGATCACGCCGCGCCGCTCGTACAGCCAGCAGGTGTAGCCGACCCGGAGGCAGTCGCGCAGGATACCGATCGTCCAGGGGTAGGGGTAGGCACGGCGCTCGATCTCCATGATCTCCGGGAGGTCAGCCTCGGCCATGGGACGAAACTTGCTGTCCGCCGATCGCAGGATGGCGCTCATTGCCCGCCCTCCACCGCACGCTCATGGAGCACGCGCACCGCGAACTGGAGATCCTCCCAGGCCATGCGCTTGTCCGCCGGCGTACGCAGCAGGTAGGCCGGATGGTAGGTGACGATCACCGGGATGTGCAGCGGGCCGTACGGGTGAACGTGCCCGCGCAGGCGCTTCAACGGCAGGTCGGTTTTGAGCAGATTCTGGGCTGCGATGCGCCCGACCGCCAGGATCAGGCGCGGCCGGATGAGGGCGATCTGGCGCTGCAGATAGGGCTCGCAGCAGGCGACCTCGCCGACCTGTGGATCGCGGTTACCGGGGGGACGGCACTTGAGGAGGTTGGCGATGTAGACCGTCTGTCGATCGAGGCCGATTGCCGCCAGCATGTTGTCGAGCAGCTGTCCGGCATGGCCGACGAACGGCTCGCCGCGCCGGTCCTCCTCGGCACCCGGTGCCTCGCCGATGATGAGCCAGTCGGCAGCGGGGTTGCCGACGCCGAATACCGTCTGGGTGCGGGTGCGATGCAGCTCGCAACGGGTGCAGGCCGCGACTTCAGCCTGCAACGCCGCCCAGTCGTCCGGCTCGTCGGCATCGGTAGGGATCCCGGCCACCGCCACGGGTGGCGGCGGCACGCCGCGCCGCCGCCACACCTCGATGCCCATCGCGCGCAGATACCCAGCCTGCCGTTCTGCCACCACCCCTCAGCCCCTCCTCGGCCCTAGCACCTAGAACCTGGCACCTGCCCTTGTCATACATCCCCCAGCTGCGGGTGCTCGCGCGCCGGCGTCGCCAATACCTTGTTCAGGGCATTGATGTAGGCCTTGGCGGAGGCGATGACGATATCGGTATCGGCCCCCTGGCCGTTGACGATACGCCCGCCCTTCTCCAGCCGCACCGTCACCTCGCCCTGCGAGTCTGTGCCGCTGGTGATGTTATTGACCGAATAGAGCTGCAGCTCGGTACCGCTCGCAACGATCGCCTCGATGGCGCGGAAGGATGCATCCACCGGGCCGCTCCCCCGGGCCGACGCATGCAGCTCCTCGCCATCGACCGCCAGGGTGATCTCGGCCAAAGGGATTTCGCCCGTCTCTGAGCAGACCTTGAGCGCCACCAGCTTGAAGCGTTCGTGCTCCGCGGCGAGTTGCGCCTCGGAGGCCAGCGCCTGCAGGTCCTCGTCGTAGATATCGTGCTTCTTGTCGGCCAGATCCTTGAAGCGCGCGAAGGCCTCGTTCAGGGCCTCCTCGGATGCGAAGTCGATGCCGAGATCGACCAGCCGGCTGCGGAAGGCGTTGCGGCCCGAATGCTTACCCAGCACGATGCGATTGGCCGCCCAACCGACGTCCTGGGCGCGCATGATTTCGTAGGTCTCGCGGCTCTTGAGTACCCCGTCCTGATGGATACCGGACTCGTGTGCAAAGGCGTTGGCGCCGACGATGGCTTTGTTCGGCTGCACCGGAAAGCCGGTGATCGAGGACACCAACCGCGAACAGGTCATGATCTGGGTGGTGTCGAGGCCGGTATCGCAGGAGAACAGATCGCGGCGGGTGCGCACCGCCATGACGACCTCCTCAAGTGCGGCGTTGCCGGCGCGCTCACCCAGACCATTGATGGTGCATTCGACCTGACGCGCGCCGTTGAGCACTGCGGACAGCGAATTCGCCACCGCCAGGCCGAGGTCATTGTGGCAATGCACGGAGAATACTGCCTTGTCGGAGTTCGGCACGCGCTCGATCAACCGCCGGATCAGCTCACCGAACTGCTGCGGCAGATTGTAGCCGACGGTATCCGGGATGTTGACCGTGCGGGCACCGGCGTCGATCACCGCCTCGATGATGCGACAGAGGAAATCAAACTCTGAACGGCCGGCGTCCTCGGGGGAGAATTCCACGTTGTCGGTGTACTGTCGGGCCCGCTTGACGGCACGCACTGCCTGCTCGACCACCTGATCGGGCTCCATACGCAGCTTCAGCTTCATATGGATGGGTGAGGTCGCAATGAAGGTGTGGATACGCGCGCTGCTGGCCGGCTTGAGCGCCTCGCCGGCACAGTCGACGTCCTTGTCGAGCGCGCGCGCGAGCCCGCAGACGGTGCTGTCGCGCACGGCGCGGGCGACGGCCTCGACGGCCTCGAAATCGCCGCGGCTAGCAACCGGGAAACCGGCCTCGATCACGTCCACACGCATGCGCTCCAGCGCCTTGGCGATACGGACCTTCTCATCGCGGGTCATGGACGCGCCGGGGCTTTGTTCGCCGTCGCGCAGGGTCGTGTCGAAAATGATGAGTTTGTCTGGCTGACTCATAGCTGTCTGACTCCATCGGGTTCCGGCCGCCGGGTCCGGCCGGGGGGTCCCACCTGGCGCGTCAATATAACAGAGCATGTGCCGGTCTGCGCGCCGGGCGTTGGAAAATTCAATGAAATAAAGGGGAAAGGTATGCGCTGCCTAGGGCAGCAGCAGGAGGTTCAGGCGCAGGCCAGCGATCGCGGCACGCAGGGCGCGTGGCGGCGAGGTGATCGGCTTGTGGGGCATGTGCGCCATGTCGAAGGAGTTGCTCGATTCCGTCTGAATGAACGTAGCCCGACTATAAACCACGTGCTGGCGTCCTGCCAAGAGGGGCGGTGTCGCAGTTATACCACCCCACTCTGCGAGGTATGGGGAGAGCATGGAAGCAGGCACTGTGGCGGGTTTCTCGTTCCGTGTCTTTCCTGGCCGGGAGATGCCTGAAAATTTCAGTCGTCGCTACGTCGCCGCCAGCGGCCCACTATGGCGCGGGGTGTACACCTTGACGCACCCCGCGTCGCCTCAGCGCGGTGACATTGGCTGCAGGCCGGCGTTGAAGACGTCAGCATCGTGGATACCGGCCGTGTCCGTCACCTCGAAGGCGCCGATGGCGTTATGGCCGGCGTTCACGAACGCACCCTGGACCGTACCGGTGGCGATATTGCTGCTGAAGCGGGCGGCATCGGACACGAAGCCCGAATCCTGGATCTGGCCACCGGCGTCGAACTGGACCTGGGAGCCCGTGAACTGGCCGGTCCACTCGGAGGTACCGAAATTCATGGTCATGCGCACATCGGTCGCGCCGCGCATGCTGCTCGCCGTCGACCCTTCATAGACGCCGACGACCGCGCCGCCAAGGTCGAGTTGGTCCATGAGCGCGGCCATCTCGCCCGCGGTCGCGGCGGTACCCACCCTGAATTCACCGTCCAGCGCAGACCCGGTGATCTGCCGCCAGAAGCCTTCCACGATATCGGTCTCACCCGCAACGATGCGGCCACCGGCCTGCGAAGGATCATCCAGATCCGTGGAGCGGAACCGGGTCGGCCCGATCGTGGCCGGCAGATCCCCCGAGGCGATCTCGCCGGGTTCGCCGGGATTCACACGGAAACCCACCGTTCCACCGCCCTCACCGTCGGCCTGGAGTTCGAGCGCGAACAGACCGGTGGTGCTGTCGTCCGTCGAACCGTCGGGGTTGCGCCGATCGATGCGGGTGAAGCCGCAGGCCGCACCCGCTGCACAGGGGACTTGAACGACGGGTTCCGGCGTGGGTTCCGGCTCGGCCTCCGCCTGGGGCTCGGGGCAGTTCGCGGCGGCCTCGCAGCGGTCGAGATCATTGCTTCCCGCCGGGGCGAAGGCGAGCAGGTCTTCGGTCCCCGCCGCTGGCGCCAGTACCGCCCAGCGACCCCAGCGGTATACGGAATCGTCATCCGCATCCTTGGCGACAGCTGCGGCACCCCCCGAAATACCGGCCAAAGCAGCAAAAATACCCAATGTCAGCAACGGCTTGCTGAAGTTCATACGAGTCTCCCCCGGTATCTGTTCACGGCCTGCGCGGAACGCCGCGCGCCAATGGATTTGCCGAGAGGAGAGCAAGTTTTGCGCCATACGTCACAAAAAAGATTATTACCTTTCTAAAACAGTGTGTTACACGCTGACCACTAAGGATCTGGAAAACCGGAAGTGTAAGTTTATCCGACTATTGCTCTATAAAGACGGCGCCGACCAGAGGATAAATATTTATATAACAAGCAGATATATTTTATGCCGGGCGTCAGATCAATAACCTCCAGTTAAGAAATCCGACGCTCGGCGGTGCCGTCCTGTACTCAGAAGGTCTTGCCCAGATTCAACATGAACTGGCGCCGATCGTAATCGTAGATCGAGATATTGGATTCGTTCTTGGTGTACTGCAGCCCGCCGCTCAGCGCCCACTTGTTCAGGTAGCCATCGCGGAACTCGTGCTGGAAACCGATCGACACCCGGCGTTCGGTCTCATCGCGCGCGACCCCGGGTATCGGTTCGACGCCGTCATAGTCCAGATCACGGTAGCTGAGCCGCGCGAACAGCGAGCCGCCCGTCCAGGCCTTGAGGTTGGCGCCGGCGAAGGCATCGTAGCCGTCGTAGCCGAAGCGGTCGTCGTCGGCACGGAACTGGACGGCCCGCACGCCCACCTGCGCTGCCAGCTTGCGTTGCATGAAGTAATGCCCCAGCGACGGACCGGTCGCCCAGTAGGTACCCTCGCGGCCGGCGTCACCGCCCTCGGCAACGGGCCGGTCGTCCGCATAGTTGCGGTCGGTGACGGTCGCGTCCCAGGTCAGTTCGCCATCCTTGAATTGCCAGGTGACAGCCGGGTTCAGCGAGGTGAACAGCGCCAGCTTGGCATTGCCCAGCCAGATGTACTCGGCACGCACCGCCACATTGGCGCGCCAGTGCCGCAGCACCACCCAGGCCGGACCGGTACTCGCCGACAGCACCGACAGGTTGAACTCGCCTTCGGTATCGTATTCGCGGTGGTACAGACCGAGATCGCTCTGCCAGAGGAACAGCGCCGTCCGCTCACCGACCTCGAAGGTCTTGCCGGGCTGATAGCGGTGCGTGACGCCGGCACCGAGCACTACGGCGCTGTCGCTGCGCTCGCTCCCTTCCACCAGGGTCAGGGTCTGATCACCGATCTGCACCACGTCGGACGCCGGACCGACATTGACGTTGGAGTCGTACATGTAGCCCAGCGACATGGACGGCTCCACGTGGTGGCGCACGGCGAAGCTCTGCTGATCCTGCTTGAGCTGTGCCAGGAAGGCGAGGATGGTCACGCGCACTTCGGGGGGTGTGGTCGGATCGTCCAACACCTCCTGCGCGAGCCTCTGGGCCTCGTCGTAGCGGAAGGCACGATAGTAGGCGACGGCCAGTTCCAGGCGTGCCCGGTGCAGACTCGGCTGATCGCTCAGAATGGAATGGAAGGCCTCGATGGCCGATTTCAGTCGGTCATCCTCCAGCGCCTGCATGCCCTTCTTGAAGAGTTCTTCGTTCGCATCGACCGCGTCGGCCCCATCCGTCTGGGCGACGGCCACTGCACTGACCGCCCCCATCACCAGGCCACCGATCAAGCCCAGCAACGATCCTCCCACCGCGTGGGTGATATCCCTTTGCATTGACTCCCCCTTGTTATGTCGGGTGTAATCCGGCGGAGGCGAGCCCCCACTTCGGCTTGTTCTTGAAAGGCCTATGTTACCGAAACCACAAGGTGTCCAGCAATGACGGGGCGTCGACCATGCCGCAGACAGGGTGCAGGCGCGACCCTGGCCATCGCCCTCGGGCTCATGTGGCTCGCGGCGGGCAGCTGGAGCGCTGGCGTGGCGGCGAACCCTGGAACACCCCCGGCGCTGTTTGGCCATGCCGAGACCGAGCAGACCGATCTTGCACCCTTCCGGCAATGGCTGGCGGCCCTGGAACGCCATCTCCGGCTCGACGTCCCCGAGGCCGACTGTGATGAGGCACACTTCAACCGCTGCCATCTGCGTGCCTGGCTGACCTTCCTCGATTCCATCCGTAGCCTGCCGCGTGCCGAGCAGCTGCAGCGTGTGAATGAGTACGCCAACCGCAAGACGTACGTTCTGGACCTCGACAACTACGGCATCGAGGACTATTGGGCCGTGGCGCGCGAATTTCTCTACAATGGCGGGGACTGCGAGGACTACGCCATCACCAAGCTGTTCTCGCTGCGCTGGCTGGGGATCGACACCGACAGGCTGCGCATCGTCGTCCTGCAGGATACCAACCTGCGTATCCCGCATGCCGTGCTGGCGGTCTATCAGGACGGCGAGATCTTTATACTGGACAATCAGATCGAGAAGGTGGTCCGGCACAACGACATCATCCACTACGTGCCGGTCTATTCCATCAACGAAGCGCACTGGTGGATACACACGCCCAGGCTATGACCGCACCGACGAACGACAACAATACCCAAGGACTGCCCTGTTGAATCTGCCTCGCTCTCCACGCACCCCCATACTCGCCGGCGTGACGATCCTGATCGTGCTGGTACTCGGCGGCCTGTGGCTGATCTTTTCCTATCTCGACCTGGAGCGGGATCGCGACCTGACCGACTGGCGGATCCGCCTGGGACTGGTCGCCGATACGCGCGCCGCAGCCATCGACGACTGGCTCGCCCGGCAGTTCAGCGGCCTGCAGGAACTGGCCAACAACGCCTCCCTGCAACTCTATCTGAGCCAACTGGCAGCGGCCGCCGCCAGCGATCCGTCCATCGAACCCGCGCAGCTCGGCTATCTGCGCAACCTCATCTATGCCGCGGCGGAGCGCAACGGCTATCACATGCCCGGCGAGGCCGAGCCGGTGATTCGTGCCAATGTCCCCGCCACCGGAACCCGCGGCCTGGCACTGCTCGATCACGAGGGCCGCGTCGTGGTGGCGACGCCCGGCATGCCACCGATCGATCCCGAGGATCGCGTCCGGATCGGGCAGGTCCTGGATACCAACCGGCCGGCGCTGCGCGATCTGCGCCTCAACGCCACCGGTCAGGCCACCGTCGGCTTCGTCGTGCCGGTCGGCGCGGTAGCAGGATTGCAGGCGGAAACCGGGAGCGGCCCGGTCGGCGTGCTGTACGGCCTCAAACCGGCCACCGAACTGTATCCCCTGCTCGCCAATCGCGGCACCCCCACGCCACACGACGAGACCCTGTTGGTGCGGGCGCAGGACGACATGGTCGTCTATCTGTCGCCGCTGGCCGACGGCAGCCCGCCGACCCGGCGACGGCTGGCGCTGAATACACCCGATCTCGCCGCCGCCCACGCCCTACGTGCCCCCGGGGGGTTCGCGCAATTGTCCGATTACCGCGGTGTGCCCGTACTCATGAGCAGCCGGCCGCTGAGCGGCGCACCCTGGGTGCTGCTGCAAAAGACCGATGCCAAGGAGGCCCTGAAGGAATCCGACGACCATCGGCGCTTTTTGCTGAGCGTATTTCTGCTCACCCTGTTCTTCATCAGCGCCGCCTTGATCGCCGCCTGGCGCCACGGCAGCAGCGTGCGCGCCCGGGCGATGGCCGAACGCCTGCAGGAGAAGACGCGCCTGCTGGAAACACAATCACGTCTGCTGCATGGTGTGACCGACACGCTCTCGGACTGCCTGTTCCTGATCGATGTCGATGGCCGTCTGCTGTTCGCCAACCGTGCACTGGAGACCGCCATCGGCGTGCCACAGGCCGATCTGATCGGTAAGACGCTGGCGAGTGTCTTCGGTCCGGACACCGCGCAGCGCATGGCGGCCTGTGTAAGCCGCCCCGCCGACGCCGAACCCCGACCCGAATCGTTCATCGTCGGCGACCGCGAGGGTCTGTATCAGTGTGCCGCCCTGCCCCTGCCGAATCCGGCCGGTTCGGGTGATGCCACCCTGGTGGTGCTGCATGACGTCACTGCCCTGCACGAATCCGAACGCAAGCGTGCCAACCTGCTGCGCCAGTTGATCATGGCGCTGATGCGCGCCGTCGACAAACACGACCCCTATTCGGCCAACCACTCGGCGCGCACCGCCGCCGTGGCGGTCGCCGTCGGCCGCGAACTGAAGCTGCCGACACCGGAGCTGCAGGCGCTGGATATGGCCGCCAATCTCGCCAACGTCGGCAAGATCTTCGTACCCAAGGAGATTCTGACCAAGTCCGGGACGCTGTCCGATGCAGAACAGGAGGCGTTGAAGGAACACGTACGCTACGCCCGTGACATCCTCTCCAGCCTGGAGTTCGAGGGGCCGGTGCTGGATACGATCGCCCAGAAGCAGGAGCTGATGGATGGCAGCGGCTACCCACATGGCCTGCACGGCCGGGACATCCTGCTTACCGCGCGTATCCTCGCCGTCGCCAACGCCTTCGTCGCCCTGGTGAGCCCGCGCGCCTACCGCGACGCCGTGCCCATCCGGCAGGCCCTGGACCAGTTGCTCGCCGAGTCGGAGGCCAAATACGATCGCCACGTCGTCGCGGCGCTGTTCCACCTCGCCGAAAACAGCCGCGAACTGGCCGCCATTACCGGCGGGGAATGACACCAGGAACTTTAACCGCAAAGGACGCGAAGGCGCGCAAAGAAACCCGAAAACCTTGCCACGGAAAACACAGACATGAATAATGTGTTTTGTGGCGGGCTTACGGATTGACGTTCATGCCGCCGGTCGGATCGGCATCACAACTTAATTTCTACGTATTCATTACATCTGGGCTTTCCGTGGCCATTTTTCCCCTTTGCGCGCCTTCGCGTCCTTTGCGGTTAAAGTTCCTGACGCCATTCCCCTGCGATTAAAGTCCCTGGTGTCATTCCCCGCTGTGCGGGTCATCCTGCGGCGGTGGGTCGTGCCGGGCGCGGCGACGCTGGCGGATGCGCCAGAGGGTGATCACGGGGCCCGACAGGGCGTAGGTGAGGAAGCCGAAGAACAGCACCTTGGGTGGGTCGATGGAGGCGAACACCAGGATGAGCACCGCCAGCAGCAACACCATGAACGGCACCTTGTTCTTGAAGCCCAGTTCCTTGAAGCTGTAGTAACGGAAGTTGCTCACCATCAGCAGACCCGCCATCAGCGTCAGCGCGAACGCCCCCCAGACGAGATCGCCGCCCTCCGCGCCGATATCCGCGCCGGTCCACACCAGCCCCACCACCACCGCCGCTGCCGAAGGGCTCGGCAGTCCTTGGAAATAACGCTTGTCCTCTGCTTCTACCTGCGCATTGAAGCGCGCCAGCCGCAGCGCAGCGGCGGCGGCATAGATGAATGCCGTGAGCCAGCCGATCTTGGCCCAGAACCAGCCGTAGGTCGTCATGTCGCGCAGGGCCCACTGATACATGATCAGCGCCGGCGCCAGACCGAAGCACACCATGTCGGAGAGGCTGTCGTACTGTACGCCGAACTCGCTCTGCGTATTGGTCAGCCGCGCCACCCGGCCGTCGATTCCATCCATGATCATGGCAACGAACACGGCCAGTGCAGCCACGTCGAAGCGCCCACCGATGGATGCCACGATGCCGTAGAAGCCGGCGAAAAGCCCTGCCGTGGTGAACAGGTTGGGGAGCAGATAGATGCCGCGGCGCGTCTTGGGATTGACGGGTTCCTGATCCATATCTCCATCCTGCAGAATTGGCTTGAAGGTTCGCCGCACAGGGCCGGCGCGATCGGGCAGCGGCGTTCGCCAGACACGGAAAAGCCTGCGGGAAGACCGCGCAACTTGCAAGCATCCGCCCGCGACAGTTACTTGTGTACCAGCAGACCGATGATGTCGGTGCCGGCCCGGACATGATCGCCGGGCTGCACTTTCATACGGCAGTTGGCTGGCAGATACAGCTCGATCGTGGAGCCCAGGGTGATGAAGCCGCAACGCTGTCCCTGGCCGACGCGATCACCGAAGCCGACATAACAACGTGGCGCGTTGTGTAGCGGCCCACGGTGCATGACAATGACGAGGTCGTCGCCCTCGTCGGTGCGCAACCACACGCCCTGATGACCATCGGATGCCGGAATGCGGCGCGGTTCGAGCATCTTCCCTTCCGCGGGGGCGCGCGTGCTGAACACGCCATAGGACGGCATACGAATCGAGACCTGCTGCGCCTCCCGCTCGAGATAGGGATCGGTAACGGTCTCGATCGCGGTCACGGTACCGTCCGCGGGGCTGACGATGGCCTGCGGGTTGGAGGGGATCTGTCGAGGCGGATCACGAAACATGAACAGCAGGATCAGCACGCCGCCCCACAGCGGCAGCGACCAGGCCCAGTCGATCCGCCAGAACACGAAGACACCCGCGCAACCCAGCAGAAAGATAACCGGCCAGCCCTCACGGGCGATCAGCGGATAGCGGCTTGCAGCCATGGAGTAAGCCAGAGGATGGAAAATGGGGCGCGCAGTATAGCGCGCCCCGTGATGAACGTCAGTTGCGGCTCTTGTCGACGATCTTGTTGGCCTTGATCCAGGGCATCATGCTGCGCAGGCGCTCGCCGACCTCCTCGATCTGATGCTCGCGACCGATACGGCGCTTGGCCTTCAGGGTCGCGGCCCCGGCCTGGTTCTCCAGGATGAATTCCCGGGCGAATTCACCGGCCTGGATCTCGGTGAGGATCTTCTTCATCTCCGCCTTGGTCTGCTCGGTGACGATGCGCGGACCGCGGGTCAGATCGCCGTACTCGGCGGTATTGGAGATGGAGTAGCGCATATTGGCGATGCCACCCTCATACATCAGATCGACAATCAGCTTGAGCTCGTGCAGACATTCGAAATAAGCCATCTCCGGCGCATATCCCGCTTCCACCAGCGTCTCGAAGCCGGCCTGCACCAACGCGGTGGCACCGCCGCACAGCACCGCCTGCTCGCCGAACAGATCGGTCTCGGTCTCTTCACGGAAGCTGGTCTCGATGATGCCGGCACGGCCGCCGCCGTTGGCGGAGGCATACGACAGCGCGACGCCCTTGGCCTTGCCGGAGGCATCCTGGAACACCGCGATCAGGCTCGGCACGCCGCCGCCCTGAGTATAGGTTGAGCGCACCAGATGGCCCGGCCCCTTGGGCGCGACCATGATCACGTCGAGGTCGGCGCGCGGTACGATCTGCTCGAAATGGATGTTGAAGCCGTGCGCGAAGGCCAGCGTGGCACCTTTTTTGATGTTCGGTTCGACGGCTTCGTCATAGACCTTGCGCTGATGCTCGTCGGGCGCCAGGATCATCACCACATCGGCGCCCTTCACGGCGGCCGCGATGTCCTTGACCTTCAGCTTGGCCTTCTTGGCCTTGGCCTCGGAGGCCGAACCCGGACGCAATGCGACGGTCACGTCCACACCGGAGTCCTTCAGGTTATTGGCGTGGGCGTGACCTTGCGACCCATAGCCAACGATCGTCACCTTGCGCTTCTTGATCAGGGACAGGTCGCAGTCTTTGTCGTAGTAAATATTCATCATGGTTGTTACTCCGAAACGTCTGTAATTCTTTTCGATGACATACAAGATGCAAGAGACAAGAGACAAGAGACAAGAGGCAAGAGACAAGTAAAAACCGTTTGTTTAGATTTTACTTGCCTCTTGTCTCTTGTCTCTTGCCTCTCGTATCTCTAGTTATAAGCGCAATGCCCTTTCCCCACGGGCGATGCCGGACACGCCGGAGCGCACCACCTCCAGGATCAGTGCCGGGTCGACGGCCTGAATGAGGGCATCGATCTTGTCGCCGGTGCCGGTAAGCTCGATGACATAACTGGTCCCGGTTACGTCGATGATGCGGCCGCGGAAGATATCCGCCAGGCGCTTCAACTCAGCGCGTGCGGCGCCTTCGGCGCGCACCTTCATGAGCAGCATCTCCCGTTCGATGTGCGGCCCCTCGGTCATATCCATCAGCTTGACCACGTCGATCAGTTTGTTCAACTGCTTGGTGATCTGCTCGATGATCGACTCCGTGCCCCGCGTGACGATGGTCATGCGCGACAGTGACGGATCCTCCGTCGGCGCGACCGTCAGTGACTCGATATTATAGCCGCGCGCCGAGAACAGCCCCGCCACGCGCGACAATGCCCCCGCCTCGTTCTCGACCAGTATGGAAATGATATGCCGCATATTTGTTCTCTGTTAACCACAAAGGACACTAAGGACACGAAGGTGATTTGAGACAAAAGAAAATGGTTTCACAATATTTTCCTTTGTATCCTTCGTGTCCTTCGTGGTTAATGTGCATCAAATCAAAATCATCTCGTTCTGACCCGCGCCGGCCGGGATCATCGGGTAGACGTTCTCGGTCTGGTCGGTGATGAAGTCCAGGAATACGACCTTGTCACGGATCTTCATGGCTTCCTTCAGCGCACCTTCCACGTCGGCGGGCTTCTCGATGCGCATGCCGGTATGGCCATAGCTTTCGGCGAGCTTCACGAAATCCGGCAGCGACTCCATGTACGACATGGCGTAACGCTTCTGATAGAAGAACTCCTGCCACTGCCGCACCATGCCGAGGTAGCGGTTGTTCAGGTTGATGATCTTGATGGGCAGCCCGTACTGGCGGCAGGTCGACAGCTCCTGGATGCACATCTGGATACTGCCTTCACCGGTCACACAGCACACCGTCTCGTCCGGGTAGGCGAGTTGCACGCCCATCGCCGCTGGGAAACCGAAGCCCATGGTGCCCAGGCCGCCGGAGTTGATCCAGCGCCGTGGTTTGTCGAACTTGTAGAACTGCGCGGCCCACATCTGGTGCTGACCCACGTCCGAAGTGACGTAGGCATCGCCCTTGGTGACCTTGTAGAGCGTCTCCACCACATATTGCGGCTTGATGAGCTCGCTGGAGCGGTCAAACTTCAGGCAGTCCATCGCCCGCCATTCGTCGATCTGCGTCCACCACGCCTGGAGCGCCCCGGCATCGGGCCGTTCAGCGCTCCCCTTGATCATCTTGATCATCTGCTTGAGCACGTTGTCGACACCGCCGACGATGGGCACGTCCACCTTGACGTTCTTGGAGATGGAGGCCGGGTCCACATCGATGTGGATGATCTTGGCGGTTGGGCAGAATTTCTCGATGTTGCCGGTCACGCGGTCATCGAAGCGCGCGCCGATGGCGATGAGCACGTCGCAGCTGTGCATCGCCATGTTGGCCTCATAGGTCCCGTGCATGCCGAGCATGCCGACGAACTGCCTGTCGGTCGCCGGGTAGGCACCCAGCCCCATGAGGGTGTTGGTGATCGGGAAGTCGAGCAGCCGCGTCAGCTCGATGAGTGTCTTGCTGGCATTGTCCAGAATCACGCCACCGCCGGTGTAGAGCATCGGTCGCTTGGCGGTCAGGAGCAGCTCAACGGCCTTCTTGATCTGGCCGGCGTGACCCTTCACCACCGGGTTGTAGGAACGCACGGTGACGCGCTTGGGATAGCTGTACTCGCAGCGCTGTGCACTCACGTCCTTGGGGATATCCACCACCACCGGACCGGGGCGGCCGGTGCTGGCGATATAGAAGGCTTTCTTGATGGTCTCGGCGAGATCGCGCACGTCCTTGACCAGGAAGTTGTGCTTCACGCAGGGTCGCGTGATACCGATATTGTCGACTTCCTGAAAGGCATCGTTGCCGATCAGCGGCGTCGGCACCTGGCCGGTGAACACCACCATCGGGATGGAGTCCATGTGAGCCGTCGCGATGCCGGTCACCGCGTTGGTCGCACCCGGGCCGGAGGTCACCAGCACCACGCCGGGGCGACCGGTGGCGCGCGCATAGCCGTCGGCGGCGTGGGTCGCGGCCTGCTCATGGCGCACCAGGATGTGCTGCACCTTGTCCTGCCGGTAAAGGGCGTCGTAGATGTGCAACACCGCGCCACCGGGATACCCGAAGATGATATCCACGCCCTCATCCTGCAGACAGCGGACGAAGATCTCGGCACCGGTCAATTCCACGAACAGTCTCTCCTGCGAACCTGGTTTGGCGGGGGCGATCCCGCTAATTCGTTGTGGATAAACAAAAATGCCCGCTCAACAGGCTGGCCGCCTGACGCGGGCTGAACGCCGGAAGCTACGTATATTAGCGGCTCAGGTCAAGGGGCACCAGCATCAGATCACCCGGGGCCGGCCGCCATATTCGTGACCGGTGGCCTTGCTCCCCGCGGAGCACGCCACGTAAGCTGGCCGGCAGTGTCATCCGGCGGGTCTGACAACAAACGGGGGTCATCGCATATGAACAGGCTGCGTTCCGGCTGGATTCTGGCTGGCTGGCTACTGGGTGTCGGGTTGGCCCAGGCGGCCATGTACAAATGGGTGGATGAGAACGGCACGACACAATACAGCCAGTTCCCGCCACCCGGCCGCGACTACCAGACCGTGGTCCCGCCACCACCCCCTGCGGTGGACCCCGACCGGGCCCAACAACAGCTGGAGCAACTGCTGCAGAAGCAGGACGAGGCCTACAAGGCCAGGAACGAGGCCGCGGAGAAAGAGCGGGAGGCGGCGGCCGCAACCAAGCGCCGCGAGGCGAATTGCCAGGCCGCCCGCGAGAACCTGAAACTGCTTACCACCGGCGGCAACCGGCGCATCATCGGACCGGACGGTGTCGCCTATTATCCGACCGCTGAAGAGCGCCAGGAGCGCATCGATAAGGCACAGAAGCAGATCGGGGAGTTCTGCGATTAAGGATTCGGGATTCGGGATTCGGGATTCGGGATTCGGGATTCGGGATTCGGGATTCGGGATTCGGGATTCGGGATTCGGGATTCGGGATTCG
>Ga0172382_10004343_pt1 | contig 21770 bp, 16 predicted proteins | sample Leawel138RmetaG_FD_122245 | JGI IMG/M metagenome (GOLD analysis project Ga0172382, IMG submission 122245) | Leachate microbial communities from a municipal landfill in Southern Ontario, Canada - Leachate well 138R metaG | ecosystem: Engineered > Solid waste > Landfill > Unclassified | place... | reverse complement strand
CTGGCGCACTCGCCCAGGCCGTGCAGCAGGAGCAGGGGCTGGCAGGCCTCGGGGTTGGGGGCGCACTGCAGGCGGTGCAGGGCCAGGCGGATGCGCCCGTGCTGGAGGTATTCGGTCATGGTGCTCATGAGCGGAGGAAGTCGATGACGAGCTGGGCCGTTTCCCGGGGGCGCTCGATGTGAACGAAATGGCCGGTGTCGGCCATGGCGATGGCCTGGGCGGTGGGGGGCAGGTAGGGCTGGATGTCTTCCAGCTTGCAGTCCCAGCCCATGGGCTCGTCGATGGTGCTGAACAGGGCGATCAGCGGAATCGGGAAGCCCGGCAGGCGGTCGGTCATCCAGCGCGAGCGCATGGCGCCGAAGCCGCCGGGTCGAATGGCCGGGTCGAGCTTCCAGCGCCAGCCGTCGTCGCTGGGTTGTGCGCCCTGGGTGACGAGGTAGCAGAGCCACTCGTGGCTCAGGCGCGGGTTCATGCGGGCGCGCCGGCGCGCCAGGTCTTCCAGCGAAGCGGGCTTGCGCGTGGCGGTGGCGGCGGTGTGGCGGTGCGAGAGCCAGTCCGAAATGATCTTGGGCGACATGTAGCGCCGCTCGTGCATGGCCGAGTCGGGGTGCGGGCTGCGGTAGGGCATGCCGTCGATGCAGGCAAAGCGCGTGAAGCGGTGCGGCAAGGCCTCGGCCGCGTGAATGAGCAGCGAGCCGCCCTTGCTGTGGCCGATCACGGGGATGGGCTTGTGGGAGATCGAGTCGGCCACGCACAGCAGGTCGCGCTCGTCGGCCACCCAGCCGTAGAGCGCGGCGTGGGACGAGTTGCCGTGGCCGCGCTGGTCATAGGACACCACGCGAAAGCCGGCGTCGGCCACCAGGGGCGCGAACACGTCGAAGGTGCGGGCGAAGTCCAGCGCGCCGTGCACCAGCAGCACGGGGGGCGCGTCCGGGTCGCCCCATTCGTAGGTGGCGAGCTTCACGCCGTTGGCGTTCACCACGCCTTGCCGGTCAGGGGCGCGTGCCCCGGGGTAGGAGCGGAAGGCGGTTTCGTCTTGAACGTATGCGTCCGCGATGGGGGGGCTCGACATAGGGTCTCCTCTCAAGGTGTTGAACCGCCCGTGGGATGTCGGTTCAGGTTTTCGGTATCCGCAGGATTTTCTCGGTGAAAGAAAAACCCATTGAAAAACAACCACTTGCGATGGCATCCGCCTTTCGCACATCTTCTTTTTTGTGTTCTCGTAGGAACTTTTGAGAAATATGTGTTTGGCGGTATGTTTTTGATGCTAGCACAGCTTGAGATTTTCCGTGGTCGCCCAGGTTGGCCGGTTTTGTTGCTCTTTGGTGGTTAAAGGAATGTCGCCAGAAAGATATTTGGGCGACTATATCGGCGAGCTTGGTGGTGTTTTGCGATCGCTGGTTCTTTCGGTATTGGTCTGGATTGGTGTTCTCAGTTTGCTTCTTTGGTGAAAAAGTGACACCTTTGGTAGTCATTTTGGTGTCAGCTTTGTGGGTGTTCTCATTTTTGTCATAGGTGTTAACCCGCGAAATGGGCATCACCTCATCTTTTTGGGGTTTGCAGTTTTAGTGTTGTCGGTATGATTCATTTCAACGCCGGATCACAAGGTGGCGTGGCGCAGGTTCTGCGGCGTGGGTGTGCTGGGTATGTTGGAAGCGTCCCATTCATGACAAGTGCACCCCGCCCTGAGTGGGACGATGGTTCCGGGCATGAGCAGGGATGCCCCCGGATTCAGGCCCAGCAGACAGCGCAGTTTCGAAAACCGAGTACAGGAGACACGAGATGAGAGCTTTCGTTGATCGGGGATCTGCCAGGCGGCAGGTCGATGTCCGCAGACTGGGGGCAGGTGCCACGGTGCCGCCTGCGAACCGGCAGGCCAGCGGTCTTCGGGGGGCGCTCTGATGCAGACCTACATCCTGCGGCGGCTGTTGGCCCTGGTGCCGACGCTGTTCATTGCCAGCGTGATCGTGTTCGTGATCGTGCGCATGGTGCCGGGCGACGTGGTCGACCTGATGCTCAGCCAGAACGACGCTGGCTCCAACAAGCTCACCCGCGACCAGCTCCTGGAAACCCTGGGCCTGGACAAGCCCATGTGGGAGCAATACGGCATCTGGATCTCGAACCTGGTGTTCCGTGGTGACCTGGGCAACTCGCTGTGGCAGGGCGACACGGTGGTCAGCATGATCGCCGCGCGCCTGCCGGTGACCTTCGAGCTGGGCCTGCTGGCCATGGTGATTGCGCTCACGGTGGCCATCCCGGTGGGCGTGTACTCGGCGGTCAAGCAAGACACGGCCGGCGATTACGTGGCGCGTTCGTTCTCGCTGCTGATGCTGGCGGTGCCCAGCTTCTGGGTGGGCACCATGATCACGGTGTTCCCCTCGATCTGGTGGGGCTGGTCGCCCGAGATCCACTTCGTGCCCTTCCACGAAGATCCGTGGCAGAACCTGCAGCAGCTGATCATCCCGGCGGTGATCCTGGGGCTGTCGCTGTCGGCCATCACCATGCGCATGACGCGCACCATGATGCTGGAGGTCTTGCGCCAGGACTACATCCGCACGGCACGGGCCAAGGGCCTGCGCGAGATGCTCATCCTCACGCGCCACGCGGTGCGCAACGCCCTGATTCCGGTGATCACGCTCATCGGCAGCCAGGCGCCCATCCTGATCGGCGGCGCCGTGATCCTGGAGCAGATCTTCGTGCTGCCAGGCATGGGCCTTCTGCTGCTGGACGCGGTGAACCAGCGCGACTACCCGGTCGTCACCGGTGTGTTCTTCGTCGTGGGCCTGACCGTGATGCTGATCAACCTGGTGGTTGACCTCAGCTACGGCCTGATCGACCCCAAAGTCCGCCAGCGTTGAAGGAGACCCACATGAAAACGCAAGCCATTTCAGTGCAACCGCAGGCCGCGAGCAAGGCGGCTTCCCGCCCCAACGCCTGCTGGCGCTTCCTGAGCAAGCTCTTCCGCGAAAAGCGCCTGGGCGCCATCGGCGCGGTGGTGGCGGTGGTGTTCCTGTTCGTCGGGCTCTTCGCCGACGTGCTGGCACCCTACGGCATGAACGAGGTGGACATGGGGGCGCGCCTGCAGGCACCGTCCTGGGCCCACCCCTTCGGTACCGACAACCTGGGCCGTGACCTGCTGTCGCGCTGCATGTACGGCGCGCAGATCTCCGTGATCATCGGCCTGACGGTGGCGGCCATCTCCACCGTGATCTCGGCCCTGATCGGCATCATCTCCGGCTACTTCGGTGGCAAGGTGGACCTGGTGATCCAGCGCTTCGTGGACGCCTGGATGAGCTTCCCCGGCCTGGTGGTGCTGATCGTGGTGGCCTCGGTGTTCGGCGCCGGCATCACGCAGATCATCTTCACGCTGGGCTTGCTGATCGGCATCGGCGGCTCGCGCATCGTGCGCAGCGCGGTGGTGTCGGTGCGCGAGGACATGTACATCCACGCCGCCAAGTCGATTGGCGCCTCGGCCCCACGCATTCTGTGGCGCCATGTGCTGCCCAACGTGATTCCCCCGCTGATCGTGCTGTTCACCTCCAGCGTGGGCACCGCCATCCTGGCCGAGTCGGGTTTGTCCTTCCTGGGCCTGGGTGTGCCCCCGCCGCATCCCACCTGGGGCGGCATGTTGTCGGGCAATGGCCGGACCTACATGCTGCAAGGCCCCTGGCTGGCGCTGGCCCCCGGCATCTGCCTGACCCTAGTGGTCTACGCCATCAACGTCTTTGGCGATGCCCTGCGCGACATGCTCGACCCCCGCATGCGCGGCTCCCGATAAAGCGATTCGTTCCGACACAACCCATTAAAGGAGACAAGACATGAAACTGACCGCGATTGCCGCCGTTGCCCGCCTGAGCGTGGGCCTCACCCTGGGTGCCGCCGCCGCAGCCGCCCTGGCCCAGGAAGCCCCCAAGTACGGTGGCACCCTGGACGTGGCCACCACCAGCACCGCCGTGACCACCCTTTCGTGGGACCTGGCCGACTGGCAGGCCACCCTGCAGACCCGCGACACCGGCCAGTTTTATGAGCAGCTCTTCTCGGTGGACCTGACCAAGGCCAAGAGCCGGGGTGGCAAGTACTCCTTCACCATCAGCGGCTGGCAGCCCACCGAGGCCATTCGAGGCGAGCTGGCCGAGACCTGGAACTGGACCACCCCGCTGACGCTGGAGATCAAGCTGCGCAAGGGCGTGAAGTTTCCGGCCAAGCAAGGCGTGATGGCCGAGCGCGAGCTGGTGGCTGACGACGTGGTCTACAGCTTCAACCGCATGAACACCAGCGCCAAGCGCACCCAGGGCTACTACGACCACGTGGACAAGGTCGAGGCCAAGGACAAGCACACGGTGGTCTTCACCTTCAACAAGTTCATCGCCGACTGGGACTACCGCTTCGGCAATGGCTTCTTCTCCGGCATCATGCCCAAGGAAGTGGCCGACGCGGGCGCGGGCAACTGGAAGAACGTGAACGGCACCGGCCCCTTCATGCTCACCAACGTGGCCCAGGGCAACTCGCTCACCTTCAGCAAGAACCCGGTCTACTGGGACAAGGACGTGATCGGCGGCAAGGAATACAAGCTGCCCTTCGTGGACCGCGTGGTGCACCGCGTGATCAAGGACGAGACCACCCAGCACGCGGCCCTGCGCACCGGCAAGCTCGACATCCTGTCGTCGATCTCCGCGGAAGCCGCGCGTGAACTGAAGAAGTCCTCTCCCGATCTGAAGTGGAACCGCTGGCTCACCACCACGGCCAACCGCGTGGCCCTGCGCGTGGACACCAAGCCCTTCACCGACGTGCGCGTGCGCCGCGCGCTGAACATGGCGGTGAACAAGCAGGAGATCATCGACAAGTACTACGGCGGTGAAGCCGAGATGTTCACCTTCCCGATGCACCCCGAGTACGTGGGCTACCACCAGCCGCTGAAAGAGCAGCCCGCCTCGGTGCAGGAGCTCTTCAAGTACGACCCCGCCAAGGCCAAGAAGCTGCTGGCCGAGGCCGGCTACGCCAACGGCTTCTCCTTCAAGATGCAGGTCTGCACCTGCAACCCCGACCAGATGGAGCTGATGCCCCTGGTGGCGGCCTACCTGGAAGGCGTGGGCGTGAAGATGGAGATCGTGCCCATGGAGTACGGCGCCCACCTCTCGGCCATGACCAGCCACACCAACGCCGCGGGCTACCTGACCGGCATCCCCGACGTCAACCCCACCACCTCGTTGCGCATCAACTTCGGCAAGGGCCAGGTCTACAACGCGCCCATGATGGACGACGCCAAGTTCGATGCCCGCGTGGCCGAGGCCAATGGCGAGCGCGACGAGAAGAAGCGCCAGCAGATCCTGCGCGAACTGACCACCTACGTGCTCGACCAGGCACCCGCCATCTGGATGCCGGCCCCCTACCGCTACACCGCCTGGTGGCCGTGGGTGAAGAACTACGGCGGCGAGATGTTCGTCGGTGCCGGCCGCTTCGCCCCCATCCACGCCCGCATCTGGATCGACCAGGACCTGAAGAAAAAGATGGGCTACTGAGCCCTCACGCCTGGCAACTTTTCAGCACAACCTTTGGCCCGGCCAACCGGGGAGGACACATGGCAACGCCCGTACTTCAGGTCAGAAACCTGACCACGCGATTCAAGACCGAGCGAGGGGTCGTCACCGCCGTCGACAACATCTCCTTCGAGGTGGCGGCCGGCGAGACGCTGGCCATCGTCGGGGAATCAGGCTCTGGCAAGAGCGTGACCTCGATGTCGATCCTGCGCCTCATCCCCTCGCCGCCGGGGCGCATCGAGAATGGGGAAATCCTGTTCGACGGCAAGGACCTGCTCAAGCTCAGCGAGGACGAGATGCGCGCTATCCGCGGCGACCGCATCGCGATGATCTTCCAGGACTCGATGTCCTCGCTGAACCCGTCGATCACCATCGGCAAGCAGATCGCCGAGCCCATCACGCTGCACCGCAATGCCAGCTGGAACGAGGCCTACGAGAAGGCGCGTGACCTGCTGAGCATGGTGCAGATTCCCGATGCGCAAAGCCGCCTCTCGGTGTACCCGCACCAGTTCTCGGGCGGCATGCGCCAGCGCTCGATGATCGCCATGGCCCTGGCCTGCCAGCCCAAGCTGATCATCGCCGACGAACCCACCACCGCCCTGGACGTGACGGTGCAGGCCCAGATCCTGGACCTGCTCAAGGACCTGACCCAAAAGGCCCAGACCTCCATGATCCTGATCACGCACGACATGGGCGTGGTGGCCCGCTACGCCGACCGCGTGGCGGTGATGTACGGCGGGCGCATCGTCGAGCAAGGCCCGGCGCGCGAGATCTTCAACCGCCCGGCCCACCCCTACACGCAGGGCCTGCTGGCCTCGATCCCGCGCATCGACAGCGACCCCAGCAAGCCCCTGCCCGCCATCGAGGGCATGCCGCCCGACCTGTCGGCGCTGCCGGTGGGCTGTGCTTTCGCACCCCGCTGCCCCAAGGCCACGCGTGAGTGCGAGGCGTCCCGACCGGCCCTGGCCAAGGTGAGCGAAGGCCACCTGAAGGCCTGCTTCAACACCTGATCGCCGCCGTCAGCAACCCCATCACGAGCAAGCCATGGAAGACATTCTCAAAGTTGAAGATCTGCAGATTCATTTCCCGGTGATGAAGGGAGTGGTCTTCAAGAAGCAGGTGGCCACCGTCAAGGCCGTTGACGGTGTGTCGTTCTCGGTCAAGCGCGGCGAGACCCTGGGTGTGGTGGGCGAGAGTGGCTGTGGCAAGTCCACCACCGGCCTGGCCCTCATGCACATGCTGGAGACCACGGGTGGTCGCATCATGTTCGAGGGGCAGGACGTCACCAGCTTCAACCGCTCGCAGGTCAAGCAGTTCCGCCGCCGCGTGCAGATGGTGTACCAGGACCCCTACGGCTCCCTTAACCCGCGCATGAAGGTGAAGGACATCATCGGCGAGCCGCTGGAGGTGCACGGCCTGGCCAAGGACCGCGCCCAGTACGACAAGCGCGTGGCCGAGCTGCTGCGCATGGTGGGCCTGTTGCCCGACATGGCCGAGCGCTACGCCCACGAGTTCTCCGGCGGCCAGCGCCAGCGCATCGGCATCGCCCGTGCCCTGGCCCTGGAGCCCAGCCTGATCGTGTGCGACGAGCCGGTGTCGGCGCTGGACGTGTCGATCCAGGCGCAGGTCATCAACATCTTCAAAGACCTGCAAAAGCGCCTGGGGCTCACCTACGTGTTCATCGCGCACGACCTGGCGGTGGTGCGCCACATCAGCGACCGCATCGCGGTGATGTACCTGGGCCGCGTGGTGGAGATCGCCTCGCGCGAAGACCTCTACCGCAACCCCAAGCACCCCTACACCCAGGCCCTGCTGTCGGCCGTGCCCGAGGTCGACGTGGACGCCGAACACCAGAAGAAGCGCATCGTGCTCAAGGGCGAAATCCCCAGCCCCTTGCGCGTGCCCTCGGGCTGCCGCTTCCACACGCGCTGCCCGGCCGCCATGGACAAGTGCCGCACCCACGACCCGGCCATGAGCCAGCACGGCGAAGGCCACGCCGTGGCCTGCCACCTCTACACCTGAGGCCAGCCGCGCCCCGACCCCCACCCAAAACACCTGGCCACGCCGACGTGGCCCCCAGAGGAGACACCAGATGGACATCAAGACCTACCCCGAGTTCAGCACCAACTACCCGCTGTTGCTGACCACCTTCATGAAGCGCCCGGTGCGCTACTACCCCGACCAGATCGGCGTGGTGTACCGCAACCACGTCACCGGCGAGTACCAGCGCTTCACCTGGCGCGAGTGGTACGAGCGGGTGTGCCAGCTGGCGCACGCGCTGCAGGACGAGCTCAAGATCCAGCCGGGCAAGCCCGGCCAGCTTGGCGACCGCGTGGGCACCATGGCCTACAACACCCACCGCCACCTGGAGCTGTATTACGCCGTGCCCTGCACCGGCGCCACGCTGCACCCCATCAACATCCGCCTCTCGGAAGAGCACATCGTCTACACGATCAACCACGCGCAAGACACCGTGATCTTCGTGGACGACGTGGTGATGCCCTTGCTGGAGAACATCTACGACCGCATCAAGGACACCGTCAAGCTGTTCGTCTACATGTCGGACAAGCCGGGCCTGCCCGAGACCAAGATCCCCAACCTCATCGAGTACGAGAAGCTCATCGAAGGCCGCGCCAAGACCTTTGACTGGCCCTACCTGCACGAAGACACCATCGCCACGCTCTGCTACACCACCGGTACCACCGGCCAGCCCAAGGGCGCCACCTTCGCCCACCGTCAGCTCTACCTCATGACGCTGCACGGCATGGCCCGCCAGAGCATCGTGAACACGCCGGCCTTCGTGGACGCCGACCGCCTGGGCGAGAACGCCGTGCCCATGCTCAACACGCCGCTGTTCCACATCCACGGCTGGGGCGCGCCGTTCACCACCGTGTTCAGCGCGCAGAAGGTGGTGCTGCCTGGCACCTTCACCGTACGCGGCTTCTGCGAGCTGGTGGACCGCGAGAAGGTCACCTCGGTCGGCATCGTGCCCACCATCGCCGCCATGCTGCTGGAGTTCAAGGACTTCGACAAATACGACCTCAGCAGCCTGACCAACGTGGGCGTGGGCGGTGGCGCGCTGCCGCTGGGCCTGAAGACCAAGCTGGAGATGGTGCTGCCGCACTTCCGCGCCGGCTCCGGCTACGGCATGACCGAAACCGCCCCGGTGTCCATCGGTGCCTTCGTGAAGAAGCACATGGTGAACTGGCCCAAGGAGGCCATCGACGAGGTGATGGTCAAGACCGGCCTGCCCTCGCTGGGCCTGGAGGTGGAGGTGGTGGACGACAAGGGCCACCCCGTGCCCTGGGACAACAAGACCGTGGGCGAGATCGTCATTCGCGGGCCCTGGGTCACGAAGGAGTACTACAAGGCCCCGGACAAGACCGCCGAGGTCTGGTACGACGGCTGGTTCCACACCGGTGACATCGCCAGGGTGGACGAAGAGGGCTTCGTCATCATCGCCGACCGCCTGAAGGACGTGATCCGCAGCGGCTCCGAGATGGTGCCCACCGTGCTGCTGGAGAACCTGATCGCCATGGCCGACTTCGTGCTGGAAGCCGCGGTGGTGGGCGTGCCCGATTCGGTCTGGGGCGAGAAGCCCATGGCCATCGTGAGCGTGCGCCCGGGCATGGAGGCCAGCGAGGACGACGTGATCGAGTTCCTCAACGAGCACGGCGTGAAGACCGGCAAGATCACCAAGTGGATGCTGCCCAAGCTCGTGGCCATCACCAGCGACATCCCCAAGACCAGCGTGGGCAAGTACAACAAGAAGGCGGTGCGCGACGACCTGGACCGCTTCCTGGCGATCGCCAAGGACACCAGCCAGCAGCAGCCCGCCTGACCCCACGCGACCGCGCCCTGAACCGAGGGCCGGCGCCATCCCCACCCCCGTGAAACGAACGCGCCCCAGGGCGCGCCGGGGAGCGCTTTTCCCAACGCTTTTCACCACCCTCAGCCGAGTTCTTTCATTTCAACGGAGTACCCCATGCGTGAAGCCGTCATTGTTTCCACCGCCCGCACCCCCATCGGCAAGGCCTTTCGGGGCGCCTTCAACAACACCCAGGCGCAAGAGCTGGGTGCCCACGCCATCCTCAACGCCGTGCAGCGCGCCGGCATCGACCCCGCCCTGGTGGAAGACGTGGTGATCGGCTGCGCCGCCCAGCAAGGCACCAGCGGCGGCAACACCGCCCGCCAGAGCCTGCTGCGCGCCGGCCTGCCCGTGACCGTCTCGGGCATGACCATCGACCGCATGTGCTCCTCGGGCCTGATGGCCATCGCCACCGCCGCCAAGCAAGTGGTGGTGGACGGCATGCAGGTGACGGTGGGCGGCGGCCTGGAGTCGATCTCGCTGGTGCAGTCGGGCAAGCCCAACACCCACCGCGCCCGCGATCCGTACCTGATGGAGCACATCCCCGCGCTCTACATGGCCATGATCGAGACGGCCGAGATCGTGGCCGACCGCTACGGCATTTCGCGTGAGGCGCAGGACGAGTACTCGGTGCAGTCGCAGGTCCGCACCGCGCAGGCCCAGAAGGAAGGCCGCTTCGCGCAGGAGATCGTGCCCATGTCCACCGTGATGACGGTGACCGACAAGGAAACCGGCGCGGTCTCGGAGAAGGCCATCACCCTGTCCATCGACGAAGGCAACCGCCCCGGCACCAGCCTGGACGACCTGGCCAAGCTCAAGCCCGTGTTCAAGGACGGCCAGGTGGTGAAGGAAGGTCGCTTCATCACCGCCGGCAATGCCTCGCAGCTGTCCGACGGCGCCTCGGCCATGGTGCTGATGGAGGCCAGGGAAGCCGAGCGCCGTGGCCTGGCCCCGCTGGGCGCCTACCGCGGCATGGCCGTGGCCGGCTGCCACCCCGACGAGATGGGCATCGGCCCGGTGTTCGCCATCCCCAAGCTGCTCAAGCAGCACGGCCTGAGCATCGACGACATCGGCATCTGGGAACTCAACGAGGCCTTCGCTTCGCAGGTGCTGTACTGCCGCGACAAGCTGGGCATCCCCAACGAGCGCCTGAACGTGTCGGGCGGCTCGATCTCCATTGGCCACCCCTTCGGCATGTCGGGTGCGCGCATGGCCGGCCACGTGCTCATCGAAGGCAAGCGCCGTGGCGCCAAGTACGGCGTGGTGACCATGTGCGTGGGCGGTGGCATGGGCGCGGCCGGTCTGTTCGAAATTTTCTGATCCCCCTCCAGGAGTGTTCTCATGAAGACGATCAACAACGTGGCCACCCTCACCAACGTCAATGGCGTTGGCGTGATCGCCATCAACTTCCCGCCGGTCAATGCCCTGTCGGCCTCGGTGCGCGACGGCATCCACGGCGCCATGGAAGCCGCCATCGCCGACCCCGCCATCGACGCGGTGGTGCTGCGCTGCGAGGGCAGCACCTTCATCGCCGGTGCCGACATCACCGAGTTCGGCAAGCCTCCGGCCGGGGTGAGCCTGGGCGAGGTGCAGCGCATCCTGGAAGAGTCGCCCAAGCCGGTGGTGGCCGCCATCCACGGCACCGCCCTGGGTGGTGGCCTTGAAGTGGCGCTGGTCTGCCACTACCGCATCGCCGTGCCCACGGCGCGCCTGGGCCTGCCCGAGGTGAACATCGGCCTGCTGCCGGGGGCCGGTGGCACCCAGCGCCTGCCGCGCATCGTCGGGCCGGAAGCCGCCCTGGAGATGATGACTTCGGGCGCCCATGTGCGCGCCAAGGACGCGCTGCAAAGCGGCCTGCTCGACGAGCTGGCGCCCGAAGACGACCTGAGCGGCGCCGCCGTGGCCCTGGCCCGCCGCGTGGTGGACGAGAAGCGCCCGCTGCGCAAGATCCGCGACCAGAACGAGAAGGTCGAGGCCGCCCGTGGCCACCCGGAGATCTTCGCCAAGTTCCGCCAGGCCAACGCCAAGAAGTTCCGTGGCTTCGAGGCACCGAAGAAGATCATCGAGTGCGTCGAGGCGGCGGTTAACCTGCCCATCGACGAAGGCCTGCAGCTCGAGCGCAAGTACTTCATGGAACTCATGAAGGGCGACCAATCGGCCGCGCAGCGCTACTACTTCTTCGCCTCGCGCCAGGCCTGGAACGTGCCCGGCCTGGCCAAGGACGCGGCCATCCTGCCGGTGCAGTCGGTGGGCGTGATCGGTGCCGGCACCATGGGCGCGGGCATCGCCATGAATTTCCTCAACGTGGGCATTCCGGTGCACCTGGTCGAGACCCGCCAGGAAGCCCTGGACCGTGGCCTGAAGACGATCCGCACCAATTACGAGAACACCGCCAAGAAGGGCCGCCTGACGGCGCAGGCCATCGAGGAGCGCATGGCGCTGCTCTCCGGCTCGCTCGACCTGCAGAACCTCTCCGACATGGACCTGGTGATCGAGGCCGTGTTCGAGAACATGGACGTGAAGAAGGACATCTTTGGCCGCCTGGACCGCATCTGCAAGGCCGGCGCCATCCTGGCCTCCAACACCTCGGCGCTGGACCTCAACGAGATCGCCTCGGCCACCTCGCGCCCTGAGGCAGTGATCGGCCTGCACTTCTTCTCGCCGGCCAACGTGATGAAGCTGCTCGAAGTGGTGCGCGGCGCCAAGACCTCGGACAGCGTCATCGCCACCTCGATGCAACTGGCCAAGAAGATCGGCAAGGTCGCGGTGCTGGTGGGCGTTTGCCCCGGCTTCGTGGGCAACCGCATCCTGGGCCAGCGCCAGCGCGAGGCCAACGCGCTCATCATGGAAGGCGCCATGCCCTGGGCGGTGGACCGCGTGCTCTACGACTTCGGCTTCCCCATGGGGCCCTTCGCCATGAGCGACCTGGCCGGCCTCGACCTGGGCTGGAGCAAGGAGAAGTCCAGCTCGTCCACGCTGCGCGAGGTGCTGTGCGAAATGGACCGCCGCGGCCAGAAGACCGGCGCGGGCTTCTACGACTACGACGAGAAGCGCACCGCGATCCCCTCGCCGGTGGTGGAGGAGATCATCCAGCGCTTCGCCCAGAAGCAGGGCAAGCAGGCGCGCCAGGTGAGCGACCAGGAGATCCTGGAGCGCTGCATCTACCCCATGATCAACGAGGGCGCCAAGATCCTCGAAGAGGGCATGGCGATCCGGGCCTCCGACATCGACGTGGTCTGGGTCAATGGCTACGGCTGGCCCGTCTACCGCGGCGGCCCCATGTTCTACGGAGACCTCGTCGGCCTGCCCAAGGTGCTGGCCAAGATGAAGGAATTCGAGGCCAGCCACGGCCCGCAGTTCAAGCCGGCCAAGCTGCTGGAGGAACTGGTGGCCAGCGGTCGCAAGTTCAGTGACCTGAACCCCGGCAAGTAAATCCCAACACTTTCGTTTCAACGGGGTGGCTTCAAGGCCACCCCGCAGGGCGAACTCGGCCTTTTTTCCACCCAAGGAGTAGACGATGGACCTCGAGTACAAAGAAGAAGACTTGCGCTTTCGCGAGGAAGTGCGGCAGTTTTTCCGCGAGCACCTGCCCAAGGAGCTGAGCGAGAAGGTGCGCACGCGCCGCCACATCGAGCGCGAAGACGCCGTGCGCTGGCACAAGATCCTGGCCAAGAAGGGCTGGATCGCCCCGGGCTGGCCGGTGAAGTACGGCGGCACCGGCTGGAGCGCCATGCAGCGCCACATCTGGGCCGAGGAGTACGCGCTGGCCTACGCCCCGCCCACCCTGTCCTTCGGCCTGAACCTGCTGGCCCCGGTGCTGCTGGGCTTCGCCAGCGAAGAGCAGAAGCAGCACTACCTGCCGCGCATCTACAACGCCGAAGACTGGTGGTGCCAGGGCTATTCCGAGCCGGGCGCCGGCTCTGACCTGGCCTCGCTCAAGACCCGCGCCGTGCGCGAGGGCGACCACTACATCGTCAACGGCCAGAAAACCTGGACCACCCTGGGCCAGCACGCCGACTGGATCTTCTGCCTGGTGCGCACCAGCACCGAAGGCACCAAGCAGACCGGCATCTCCTTCCTGCTGATCGACATGAAGACGCCCGGCATCACCGTGCGCCCGATCAAGCTGATGGACGAGACCTATGAGGTCAACGAGGTCTTCTTCGACAACGTGAAGGTGCCCGCGGCCAACCTCATCGGCGAAGAGAACAAGGGCTGGACCTACGCCAAGTACCTGCTGGGCCACGAGCGCACCGGCATTGCCGCCATCGGCAATTCCAAGCGCGAGCTTCAGGTGCTCAAGCGCCTGGCGCTGCGCAAGCAGTCCAACGGCGCGCCGCTGCTCAACGACCCGCAGTTCGCCGCCCGTATCGCCGACGTGGAGATCGAGCTGATGGCGCTGGAGATGACCGCGCTGAGCCTGGTGGCCGATGGCGCGAGCAGCAAGATCGGCCCCGAGGCTTCCCTGCTGAAGGTCAAGGGCACCGAGATCTCGCAAGAGATCAGCGAGCTGCTGCTGGAGGCCGCCGGCCCGGCCGGCTTGGCCTTCGATCCGGCCTATCTGGACGGCGAGACCGAGCACAGCGCCTCGGGCGACGACGACCTGGCCGCGCTGGCACCGCACTACTTCAACCTGCGCAAGATCACCATCTTCGGCGGGTCGAACGAGGTGCAGCGCAACGTGATTTCCAAAATGATTCTGGGCCTGTGAGGAGACCAACATGGACTTTCGACTTTCCGAAGAACAGCAACAGTTCACCGATTCGCTGCGTCGCTGGATCGAGCGGGACTACACCTTCGAGGCCCGCCAGAAGATCGTGACCTCCCCCTCTGGGGTGTCCGATGCGGCCTACGCCTCTCTCGTCGACCTGGGCGCCCTGGCCCTGGCCGTGCCCGAGGAGGCCGGCGGCCTGGGCGGCAGCTCCGAGGACATGATGCTGGTGATGAAAGAGCTCGGGCGCGGCCTGGTGGTCGAGCCCTACTTCGCCACCGTGCTGGCGGCCGATTTCCTGCGCCGCGGGGGCCACACCGCCGTGCTCGAGTCGGTGGCCTCGGGCGAGCTCAAGCTGGCCAGCGCGCTCAGCGAGAAAGAGTCGGGTCACGAGCTGTTCAACATCGCCACCTCGGCGCGCAAGGACGGCGACCAGTACGTGATCCAGGGCCTGAAGTGCGCGGTGATCCACGGCGCGCAGGCCGGCGGTTTCGTGGTCTCGGCCCGCACCGGCTGCGAGCAGCGCGACACCGACGGCATCTCGCTGTTCTACGTGCCGCGCGACACCGCGGGCGTGACGGTGACCGAGTACCGCACCTACGACGGCCAGCGCGGCGCCGATGTGCGCTTCGACAACGCCCGCGTGCCAGCCACGGCACTCATCGGCGTGGTGGGTCGTGGCTGGGAGATCCTGGAGGCCTCCACCGACTACGGCGTGGCGCTGCTGTGCGCCGAGGCCGTGGGCGCGATGGAAGCCGCCAACGCCCTGACGCTGGAATACCTCAAGACCCGCAAGCAGTTCGGTGTGCCCATCGGCACCTTCCAGGTGCTGCAGCACCGCATGGCCGACATGTTCATGCACGCCGAGCAGGCGAAGTCGATCACCATCCTGGCCGCGGTGAAGGTGCTCACCGCGGCCCCCGACGAGCGCCGCAAGCTGGTGTCAGCGGCCAAGGTCCGGGTGGGCAAGGCAATGCGATTCATTGGCCAACAGGCCATTCAGATGCACGGCGGCATGGGCATGACCAACGAGATGTCCATCTCCCATTACTTCAAGCGGCTGACCGCCATTGAGGTGACGCTGGGCAATACCGACTTCCACCGGAGTCGCTTCATCAGGCAGCCCGATTTCGCGGCCGTCTGATTCGTACCTTCCGCTCAAACACCAGCCCTCTCCAGGTTGTCTCAGGGAGCCCCTTCGGGGGCACCCGGGGCTGGCTTTTGCCCATTCGTTCGAATCGATTTCATTAGGAAGTCCGTCATGAAGAAGTTGGTATTGAGTTCCATGGCCCTGGCAATGTTGTCGGGCCATGCAAGCGCGCAGTCGTCGGTCAACCTGTCGGGCACCCTGTATGGTGGCCTTGGGTTTAATTCCGGCGGTGGCGTGAGCAACACGCAGTTTGGCGGCACCTCGTCGTTCATGCTCAGCGGCAAGGAAGATCTGGGAGGTGGCTCTGCTGTGCTGTACAAGATGGAGAACGGCTTCAACCTCGCTACCGGCGCCCAAGCCAATCCCAATAGTTTCTTTGACAAGCAGGCGTTCCTTGGGCTGCAGGGCGCATGGGGTACGCTGCGTGCGGGGCGCGTCTATACCCCGGCTTTCGCCACCCTGGCGCTGGTGGCCGACCCCACCGGCACCTTCTCGGTGATGACCACCACCAACCTCATGGAAACCCACGGGGTGCGCCTGAACAACGGCATCATCTACAACTCACCTGGCTTCGATCCCTGGACGTACGCGCGCCGTGGCTTTTACGGTGCTGCCGCCCACTATTTTGGTGGTGCAGCCACCGGATCATCCTCGCGCAACAGCGCCACCGGCTTCAACCTCGGCTACGGCCAGGGCCCGCTGGTGGTGGAGCTGTCCACCCAGAAGACCAACGCCTACACCTCGGCCACGCAAGACATCGACTCGCGCAGCACCCTGCTGGCGGCGAACTACAAGTTCGGTGACGTGCGTGCCTACATCGCCTACTCGGACAACTCGGCGCGCAACATCGCCCTGAACACCAAGACCAAGGACAACAACGATTTCCTGCTCGGCGTGGTCTTCCCGGTGGGCATCGGTTCGGTGACGGCCTCGTACATCCGCAAGGACGACAAGCTGGCGGCCAACAACGACGCGTACCAGATCGGCGCCATCTACGACTACCCGCTGTCCAAGCGCACCAAGGTCACCGTGGGCTACGCCAAGATCAAGAACTCCAACGCGGCCAACACCTACAAGGTGGTGAACGGCTACGCGGGCACCACGGCGACCAACGCCGGTACCTCTTCCTTCACGGTGGGCATGACCCACCGGTTCTGAGCCGTCACCGCGAGCGAGCGGGCATGGCCTCAGGCGCAGCCCGCGCGATCGGCTCTGTTGTCGTGAACAGGCCCGGCCAGGTGGCCGGGTCACCCGTCCTGTCTCCCTCAGGGAGGCGGGGCATCGGAGTGTGTTGTTATGAAGTGTCTTGTCGCAGTGAAGCGAGTGGTGGACTACAACGTCAAGGTCCAGGTCAAGTCCGACCAGAGCGATGTGGACATCGCCTCGGTCAAGATGAGCATGAACCCGTTTGACGAAATCGCGGTGGAGCAGGCCGTGCGCCTGAAAGAGGCCGGCATCGTCACCGAGGTGGTGGCGGTCTCGTGCGGCAGCGTCGCCAGCCAGGACGTGCTGCGCACCGCGCTGGCCATGGGTGCCGATCGGGCGGTGCTGCTGCAGACCGACGAGTCGCTGCAGCCGCTGGCCGTGGCCAAGCTGCTCAAGGCCCTGGCCGACCGCGAAAAGCCCGACCTGGTGCTGGTGGGCAAGCAGGCGATCGATGACGATTGCAACCAGACCGGCCAGATGCTGGCCGCCCTGGCCGACTGGCCGCAGGCGTCCTTCGCCAGCGAGGTGCAGATCGAAGGCGGGCGCGTGCGCGTCAAGCGCGAGATCGACGCCGGCCTGGAGACGGTCGAGCTCGACCTGCCCGCCGTGGTCACGGCCGACCTGCGCCTGAACGAGCCGCGCTACGTCACCCTGCCCAACATCATGAAGGCCAAGAAAAAGCCGCTGGACGTGCTGCCGGCCGCCGAGCTGGGTGTGGACATTCGCAGCGGCCTGTCGGTCGTGCGCGTGGCCGAGCCGCCCAAGCGCAGTGGCGGCGTGAAGCTGCCCGACATCGCGGCCCTGCTGGACAAGCTCCGGCACGAGGCCAAGGTCATTTGAACCGGTAGGAGAAATTCGTCATGGCAGTTTTGGTAGTGGGTGAACACGATCACCAGGGATTGAACGCGGCCACGCTGTGCGCCGTGCAGGCGGCCGCTCAGGTCAGCATGTACCTCCACGGCGGCGTGCACCTGCTGCTCACGGGCAGCGGGCTGGGCGAGGTGGCCGCGGCGGCCACGCAGGTCAATGGCGTGGGCAAGGTCTTGTGCGCCGATGCGGTGCACCTGCAGCATGGCCTGCCCGAAGAGGTGGCGGCGCAGGTGCTGGCGGTGGCCTCGTCGTACAGCCACGTGCTGTTCCCTGCCACGGCCTGGGGCAAGGGCATCGCGCCGCGCGTGGCCGCGCGGCTGAACACCTCGCAGGTGAGCGAGGTGATCGCGGTGCAGGACGCGCGCACCTACGTGCGCCCGATCTACGCGGGCAACGTGCTGGCCACCGTGCACAACAGCGATGCGATCCAGGTGCTCACGATTCGCGCCACCGGCTTCTCGGCCGCCGCCACCCAGGGTGGCATGGCCTCGGTGGAGAAGGTGGCCGCCGCGCCGGCGCTGGGCCGCAGCCGTTTCGTGAGCAGCGAGACCGCCAAGAGCGACCGCCCCGAGCTGGCCTCGGCCCGCGTGGTGGTGTCTGGCGGCCGTGGCCTGGGCTCGAAGGACAACTTCAGCCAGGTCATCGTGCCCCTGGCCGATGCCCTGGGCGCGGCGGTGGGCGCCTCGCGTGCCGCGGTCGATGCGGGCTATGCCCCCAACGACTGGCAGGTGGGCCAGACCGGCAAGGTGGTGGCGCCCGAGCTGTACGTGGCCGCCGGCATCAGCGGCGCCATCCAGCACCTGGCGGGCATGAAGGACAGCAAGGTGATCGTGGCCATCAACACCGATGCCGAAGCGCCCATCTTCGGCGTGGCCGACTACTTCGTGGAGGCCGATCTCTTCAAGGCAGTGCCGCAATGGGTGGAGGCACTGTCACATTGAGTCTGCCGCTTGAGTTGTCCAAGGGTTGAGCATTTGCAGACGGCCACCGGCCTGATGCCCGGGAGCGATCCCGGGCCTCGGGCGGTGGCTCTTTTTTTTAGGCAGGCGGCCCGGGCCGCCAGGCCGCTCAGATCGGGCAGCAGATGCCCTCGAAGAAGGGGCGCACGTAGAGCTCGGTGGCGTTGACTTTCTCCGAGCCGGGCACCCATTTGTCCAGCGTGGTGGCGCCGGTGATCATGCCCACCACCATCAGGGCGGCCACCTGCTGGTGCGTCGGGCGCAGCGAGCCGTCCATCATGCCCATGGCGAAGAGGTCGGTCACGTTCTCCGTGAACTCGCGCAGCGGCTGCACCCGGACGTGAAAGTGGGCGTAGTTCGACAGCTCGCTCCAGGCCGAGATGCGCAACAGCGGGCCGCGCGGCGAGAAGTGGAAATCCACCAGCGCGCGGCTCAGGGCGCTGAGCTTGTCGAAGCCGCAGCTGTCGCTTTGCAGTGCCGCGTTCTGCAGGGTCTCCACCACCGAAATCGTGCGCCGCATGCACTCGGCGAACAGGTCTTCCTTGCTCGGGATGTGGTGGTAGAACGAGCCCTTGGTCACGCTCAGGCGGGCGGAGATGCGGTCGATCGACGCGCCGTCGTAGCCCACCTCGTTGATGAGGCTGATGGCCGCGGCCAGAAAGCCGTGGTTGGGCGAATCGGGAATGTTCAGCGTGGCCAGGCGCTGGTCCAGCGCGGTGGGCCCCCAGGCCATGCCGGACCCCGACAGACCATTGAGCATGATGTCGACCATGTGGTCGGCGATGCGCTGGTAGCTGCTGGGGCTGAAGCCGGCCAGCCAGAAGCGCGACCACTGCGTGAGCGTGAGCAGCAGGTGCGTGCGCACCGTCAGCGCCATGCGGTTGCCCGTTTGCAGCGGGCCGTCGGCCAGCAGGTCGCGGGCGCGGCGGAACATGTCGCGGTACGAGGCAAAGATCACCTTGGTGTACGAGGCGTCGAGCTCGCCCACGTCGCGAAACGACATGATCGCCGGGTGCCGCCCGGCGTGGCACTCGGCCAGCATGTCCACGAAAGACACCACGAACAGGCGCACCCGATCGGCCGGCGTGGGGCCGACGGCGGCCCGCTCGGTGATGGCGCCAATGGTGTTGATCGTGTGCATCAGGCACTCGAACACCAGGTCTTCTTTTTTCTTGAAGTAGTAGGTGATGCTGTTGGTGCTCAGCCCTACCTTGCTGGCCACCTCGGACAGCATGGTGCCCTTGATGCCGTACTCGTCGAACAGCTGCGCGGCCGCGTTCAGGATGGCTTCGCGCTTCTGGCGGTAGCGCCCAGTGGTGCGCTCACTGGCGACGGGGGTTTGGATGTTCATGGTATCGGGGCGGTGCGGAGAGATCGTTGAAGTCGGTATGTGTTTTTTCAGGCTTTCCGATGCGACGGTTCTGTTCTTCTTTGGCGGTGACACGGCGCGGCGCTCGGGCCATACCCTGAGCGCCGCGCCGGCTGTCGGTGAGGGCGTGCCTCAGGTCCGGCGAAGCGTCTTGCGGGGTTCGATGACGCGCCACACCATGGCCACGGCGGCCAGCTTGAAGACCAGGACCAGCCAGAAGATGTGGCCGTAGTCGAGTTGGGTGGCGATGAGGCCGCCCAGCAGCGGGCCCACGGCCATCATCAGGTGGGAAGCGGTGTCGGACACGGCGATCAGCATGGGCAGTTCGTGCGGCTCGCCGAACTCCAGCACCAGGTTTTGCGCGGCCACCTGGTAGCCGCTGAAGCCCGCGCCCAGGCTGCAGAAGGCCAGCAGAAAGGCCGGCATGGAGCTGCCCACCAGCAAGAGCAGGATGGCGCCGGCCCATAGGCCCACGCTCAGCAGGAACACCAGGCGAAAGCCGCGCGCATCGCCGATGCGGCCCCACACCAGGTTGCTCACCGTCTGCGACAGCAGGAAGGCCAGCGAGAAATAGCCCAGGTTGGCGCCGCTGAGCTCCAGGTACTTGCCCACGTACAAGATATAGAAGGGCACGGCGGTGGTGCCCAGGGCGCCCAGGGCGCGGGCGAAGAAGAAGCGGCGGTAGTTGGGGTGGGTGCGCAGGATGGCCGGGATGTCGGCCAGGCGCTCGGTCAGGCGCGAGGGCTGGGCGCGCACCGAGAGCGACTGGGGCTCGCGCACGAAGGTGAGGGCGCTGATGCCGATGCTGGTGAGGATGAAGGCCAGCATGAAGGTGGAGCCGTAGCCGTTGCCGAAGGCGTTGGAGCCCACCAGGTACTCGCCGCCCAGGTAGGCCACCCCCGAGGCCGTGAGCCCGCCCAGGAAGTTGCGCAGGCCGGTGAGCCGGCCCCGCTGCGTGGTGGGGATCACCTTGGACATCAGGAAGTTGAAGGCCACGCCCTGCATGCCGCCAAAGAAGCCGAACAGCGCGAGGAAGATGCAGGCCGCGATCAGGGCACCCTGCCCCGAGAGCACGAAGGCGCTGATCGCCAGGCTCAGGATCTGCAGCCGCATCAGCCAGCCCACCGTGTGCACCACCCGCAGCACGCGGTCACGGTGCTCGATGAGGGTGGCGCTCCAGATGGAGGACATGGCCATGCCGATGAACTGCGCCCCCAGCGCCAGGCCCACCGCCACCTTGGAGCCCGAGAGCAGGTAGATGTAGGCCGGCACGAAGGTGGGCGCGGCCAGCAGGTAGAAGCCGGTCATGCCCATCAGGCCATGGGCCAGGTTGGCCGCGAAGTTGCGGGGCAGGTCGCGCTGGACCTGGGCGTGGTAGGACGCTTCCCGGTGGGAGAGGCTGGTGGCGCATTCGCTCATGGGTGGGGCGCGTCGGCGCAGGTGAATTGGGCGAACTGCCGGCAGGCGTCCACAGGGCTGGAGAGGTCGCAGACCAGCGCGCTGCGCACCGCCACGAGCCACGGGGGCTGCTCGCGGGTGCAAATGGCGATGGGTTGGGGCAGGGGGCTGGCCTGGGAAGCGAGCAGGGCGAAGTGGGCGGCGTACTCGGCGGGGCGGGCGTCGGTGGCGAGCTCGGCGATGGCGAAGGGGTCTGGCGGGGCGGCGAGGTGGGTGTCGACGGGCGGGATGTAGGGGGTGGAGGAGGGGCAGGTGCCGGCCAGGCCGGGCCCGTCGAGGAGGACGGCGCCGCGCACGAGCTCGGGTCTGCCACCGGCGATGAGCAGGGCGACGTAGGCGCCCAGGCCGCGGCCGCAGATGGTGGCCGGGCCGATGTGGGCGAGGGCGATGTCGACATCGCCCATGAGGGCTTCGCAGCTGTAGCCGCCACCCTGGGGGATGGAGGACTGGCCGTGGCCGGTGAAGTCCAGGGCGTAGACGTGGCCGGGCCAGTGGGAGAAGGAGGAGGGGTGGTGTGCGCTGGCGCACTCGCCCAGGCCGTGCAGCAGGAGCAGGGGCTGGCAGGCCTCGGGGTTGGGGGCGCACTGCAGGCGGTGCAGGGCCAGGCGGATGCGCCCGTGCTGGAGGTATTCGGTCATGGTG
>Ga0172382_10004342_pt1 | contig 21771 bp, 22 predicted proteins | sample Leawel138RmetaG_FD_122245 | JGI IMG/M metagenome (GOLD analysis project Ga0172382, IMG submission 122245) | Leachate microbial communities from a municipal landfill in Southern Ontario, Canada - Leachate well 138R metaG | ecosystem: Engineered > Solid waste > Landfill > Unclassified | place... | reverse complement strand
CAGCACAAAATCCCAGTTGCCCGAACTGTTAACCGTCATGAACAAGACCATGGATACAAGCAGGCCACATGACATTATGATTAGTTTTTTAGCGTACATGAGCGGGCTTTACAAATAGCAGATAAAGGAAAACCAGGGTGCCCACAATACCAATAATGGTGCCTACCGGAATTTCATACGGGTAATTGGCCAGACGCCCGATTAAATCACAGGCCAGAACAAGGCCTGCCCCCATAATGGCAATCCATGGCAAGGTAACGCGCAGATTATCGCCCATCAGGCGGCTGATAATGTTGGGAACCACCAGACCAATAAAGGGAATAGCACCCACCGTGACAACCACAATCGCTGTAATAATGGCCACAATACCCAAACCAATAGAAACAATGGTGCCATAATCCAAACCCAGATTGGTGCTCATTTCCTTGCCAAGGCCGGCAATCGTAAACTGGTTGGCGAATAGATAGGCAATCACACCCAGAATACCGGTTAGCCACAACAGTTCATAACGCCCTGCCAGTACACTGGAAAAATCACCGTTGATCCAGGCTGCCAGAAACTGCATCATATCCATTTCAAAGGCAATGAATGTAGCCACCGCTCCAATTACACCACCATAAATGATACCCAGCAGCGGTACCATCAGGTACGCAGTAGGCGGCAAACGACGGGCTATCAGCATGAACCCATATAAACCGATCAGAGCCGTGATACAGGAGACGAGCATTTTAAACATCAGCGAAGCACCGGGATACAGTAAAGTAACGGCAATAAGCCCCAGTGTTGCGCTTTGCGTGGTCCCTACCATAGACGGCTCAACAAAGCGGTTTTTCATGATCATTTGCATGATCAGACCGGCAATGGACATGGATGCCCCGGTAAGGATAATAGCCAGGGTACGGGGAAAACGGCTGGTGAGGAAAACGTTTAATGCCTGAGGATCATTGAATAATGATCCCAGGCTAACATCACTGACGCCAACAAACAAACTGGCCACCGCCAGAAAAAAAATAGTGGCCAGTACGGGAATTTTTAATTTCATGTCGAAGCGTCAGCGTTTATTCGCTACCCTTGAAAGCCCTGGTCAGCAATTCGAGCTCTGCCATGAGCTGATGATAACCGCCGGAAGCAAGGTATGAAGAAGCATCCAGATAAATGACCTGGTTCTTGCTAAAAGCGGTTGTGTTCTTCAGCAACGGATTGTCCAGCACTACTTTGGCATTCTCACCTTTGGCATTAATGGCAGAGGTGCGATCCATGACAATAATCCAGTCCGGGTTCAGTTTTTGTATAAACTCAAAAGAAACCGGTTGACCATGGTTCGCATCATTTTTATTCAAATCAGCTGGCTCAATGCCAATCTCATTAAACAAATAGCCAAACCGTGACTCGGCGCCAAACGAGGCAATTTTTGGACCATTAACCATGATCATCAAGGCCTTGCCCTTGCCTTTGACCGCCTCACGAGTCTGCTCCAGGGCATTTTCAAGATTGGCGATCAAGGCGGCTGCCTCTTGTTCTTTCTTGAAGATTTTTCCATACGCGGCAATACGTTCAAACCCTTGTTTAAACGCTTCCTTGCCATTCAGGGTCATGTCCAGCGTTGAACCCACTTTGGAAAGTACGTCATAATTGGGGGCCATGCGGCCACCAATCACAATCAGGTCTGGCCTCATGGTATTTAAAGTTTCAAGGTCAGGATCTTTGACAGTGCCGATATGTACATCCGCTTTTTCAGACATATCGGCAAGGTAATCCACATAGACATCCTTGATGACGCCCTTGGGCTGTATACCCAAAGCCTTCAAGCTATCCAGCGCAGCAATATCATATACAGCCAGCGATTCAAGCTGATCAGGAACCTTAACAGCACCCCGGGCAGTTTCCACTTCAGCGGCATGCGAAAATGAAAAAGCGGCGCTTGCCAGACAGACAAAAGATTTAAGAAAAAACGATTTCATGTGTTCACCGATAAAAAAAACCTTAATCACAACACATAAGATTTCTTTATCAGACCAAGGCGCAACAAGAAAATCGGCAACAGGCTTACAGTGAAACCATATGCTGTGAGACATTATCAACGCATTAATAAATGCGAATTATTCTCATTATTATCTTATTTTTTGCAATACGTGACAAGCAAAAAATGAATAATGTTTCATCTTTAATGAATTCATTACAATCTTTCAGGGAAAATGGCATCGCTTATTTCAGGCCTGGCTGAAACAACACTTACGGTTGAAAGGCACCCACGAAAATGGCCGGATCAACCCGGGTATTGTTAAGACTCACGTTCCAGTGCAAATGCGGACCGGTGGAGCGGCCTGTTGTGCCCACCTTTCCGAGCTGCTCGCCTCTTTTAATGGTTTGTCCTTTTTTAACATCAATGGCTGACAAGTGACAATACATGGTGACCATACCCTGCCCATGGTCGATAAAAACCGTTTTACCATTGAAATAATAATCATCCACGATGGTCACCACCCCATCGGCCGGGGCTTTGACTGGCGTGCCGGTTGGAACGGCAATATCCAGCCCCGAATGTGGGTTGCGCTCTTGACCGTTAAAAAAACGTCGTAATCCAAACGGACTGGAATAGCGACCGCCCTCTACCGGACGATCCAGAATGACATTACTGGGACTGGCCGGTCTGAAATGGGCATAGGCAGTGGTTTGAGCAGCCAATTCACGTTTGATACGGGCCAGATGCTCTTCAGAAGGCGTGACATATTTATTGGACTTCAGCTTGATATGCTGCTCTTTATACTTTTTGGCCTGAATCTGAAAAGACAGCTGTTTCGAGCCTGTTTCCGTTTTGACCTGAAGCTGCTCATTGCCTGATTTGCTTTTAAGCGGAATACCGACAATCGCCAGGTACTCGGTGGTATTTCCATTGGCCACCACCATGACCGGCTTGTTCCGATATTGCACCTTGGGTGCCTGGCGGTGCTCACCAAGACTCACTACGGCGATTCCACCAGGAACCGGCTTATGCAGTTTATCCATGACATAACTGCTGGCTAAAGAAAGGCCAGACATGAAAAAAAGCATGACCCCCCCAATTATTCCAATCGTTGATTTCATGCTCTTCACACTACTTCCTTGCTAATATCTAGTGACTTTCTTTGGCGTGGTTGATTGTATACTTTGGAATCTCAATCACAAGATCCTTGTCGGCAATTTTAGCCTGACAAGACAAACGGGAGGTGGATTTCAAGCCCCATGCCCGATCCAGCAAATCCTCTTCATCATCGGTGGCATCTTCAAGAGAAGAAAAACCTTCCTTGATCACAACGTGGCAAGTCGTACAGGCACAGGACAATTCACAGGCATGTTCAATTTCAACATGGTTGTCCAGCAAGACACGGCAAATGGACTCTCCCACGGGAGCATTTTCAATTACAGCGCCTTCCGGACACAGTGATTCATGCGGCAATATGGTTATTTTGGGCATTTATATTCCAATTATGCTATTTGATCTAAGGTTTTACCTGACAGTGCCTGGCGGATACTGCGATCCATGCGACGGGCCGCAAAATCATCAGTCGCCTGGGACAGAGTCTGCACGGCATCACGAATCTCATCGGTTGAGCCGTTCTCTGACAAGTTGACCGTTTCCAGCAACAACTGCTGAATTTGCGTCAATTCGTCGGCGCTCAGCAAATCGCCATCTTTTTTAATCGCCGCTTCAATGGATTCCACCAATTGGCGGGCCTCAACCTGCTGTTCACGATGCATGCGCATTTTGGCATCTTCATCAGATTTTTCAACGCTTTCTTGCAGCATTAAAGAGATTTCATCATCAGACAGGCCATAGGACGGCTTAACGGTAACCGCCGACTCTATGCCCGTACTTTGTTCACGGGCGGTAACGCTAAGCAGACCATCCGCATCCACCTGGAAGGTGACCCGAATGCGTGCCGCACCAGCTACCATGGGTGGAATGCCACGCAACTCAAACCGCGCCAATGAGCGGCAATGATTAACCAGCTCACGCTCCCCCTGAACCACATGTACACCCATGGCGGTTTGACCGTCTTTGAATGTCGTGAATTCCTGGGCACGGGCAACCGGAATGGTGCTGTTACGTGGAATCACTTTTTCCACCAGCCCACCCATTGTTTCAAGGCCTAATGACAAGGGAGTAACGTCCAGCAGCAACCAATCATCATCGGCGCTACGATTACCTGCCAGCAAATTGGCCTGCAAGGCGGCACCAAGGGCAACCACCTCATCAGGATTCAGGTTAACCAACGGTTCCTGTTTAAAGTAATCGGCCACCATGTTGCGGATAACCGGCATACGGGTGGCACCGCCAACCATGACAACACCCTTGATATCCGTCACTTCCAGTGAAGCATCTTTCAAGGTTTGCTTTACCCGATCAAGCGAACGGCCCACCAGGTCTTTGGCAATATTTTCAAAATGATTGCGAGGGAAATTCTGGTCTATGTGCAGGCCATCAGACAAGGTAATCTGGAAGACAGCACGCGGATGATCAGTTAATTTTTCACGAACCTGTTTGGCCAGTGTACGCAAAGCCCGCTTGTCGCCGGGACTTAACGTGCTTTTATCATGATGCTTCATGATGTCATTGATGATCAAGTCATCAAAGTCATCACCACCCAGTTGCGTATCACCACTGGTGGCAATAACCTCAAACACGCCTTTGCTGAGCTTGAGAATGGAAATATCAAAGGTGCCACCACCCAGATCGTAAACCGCATAAACCCCTTCAGCGGCATTGTCCAGGCCATAGGCAATCGCGGCAGCGGTTGGCTCATTGATTAAACGCAATACATTAAGACCCGCCAGGCGGGCGGCATCGCGGGTAGCCTGACGCTGGGCATCATCAAAATAGGCAGGTACGGTAATAACAGCCCCCACCAATTCATCACCCAAAACATCTTCGGCTTGCTGACGCAACTTGGCCAGAATTTGTGCCGAGACTTCAACAGGACTTACCGGCCCCTGAACGGTGCCCAGGCGAACCATACCCGGCTCATCGATGAGCTCATACGGCAACGCATAAGCAGAGGCCTCATTAAATGAACGGCCCATCAAACGTTTGACAGAAACAATGGTATTCAGGGGGTCTGAATCCTGCTTCCTGACTGCCGCTTGCCCAATCTCAACATCACCGTTATGCAGATAGCGCACCACAGAAGGCAATAGTTTTTTTCCATTTTTATCGGTCAGGATTTCGGCAATACTGTTACGTACTGAGGCGACAAGAGAATGGGTCGTACCCAAGTCTATACCAACTGCCAGACGACGTTGATGGGGGGCTGGAGATGCGCCAGGTTCTGAAATTTGTAAGAGGGCCATATTGTACTTCGTAAATAATAAGTTAAAGTTTAAAGAGCCTTAACTTCCTGATGCATTTTATTGACAAACATCCACTCGCGAACTCTTTTGGTCGCGCTGGCATAATCTTGCCGTGCATCAATTAAATTTCTCATTTCATCAAACAGTTCGAGTTGTTTTTCCTGAATTTCCAGCAACAGCTCATTCAGCCCATTATGCAGTGGATCAGCACGAACCTCATCAAGCTGTTCACGCCATTGCATTTGGGTTATTAAAAACTCGGTACCCATTGCGGTATTGCTTTCTGCCTGAATAGGGAAATTTTCAAGTTCACACATATAAGCAGCACGGCTTAATGGGTTTTTCAGGGTTTGGTAGGCATCATTAACACGAGAAGCCCACTGCACCGCAACCCGTTTTTCAGTTGCTGAAGCCGTGGCAAAACGATCCGGGTGAACCAGGGAAGATGCCTGTTTCCAGGCTTGTTCCAAGGCATCCGGTGAAAGATCAAACCGCTTGGGTAAATTCAATAAACTGAAATGATTATCCAAAGAAGTTCTACCTATACCGAGAATGATTCACCACAACCACAACTGGCTTTCTCGTTAGGGTTTGAAAACTTGAAGCCTTCATTCAAACCCTCACGAGCGTAGTCCAGTTCGGTGCCATCAATATACGACAGGCTCTTAGGATCGACATAAATTTTCACACCAAAACTCTCGAACAGAGCGTCGCCATCATCAGGCGTATCCACATATTCAAGCTTGTATGCCATGCCTGAACAACCTGTCGTTCTCACACCCAGACGCAATCCAACGCCCTTACCTCTTCTTTCGAGGTAATCCTGAATGTGATCTGCCGCTTTTTGAGTTAATGTAATTGCCATAATCAGCTCGAATGTTTTTCCTTGTAATCCTGTACTGCCGCCTTGATAGCGTCTTCAGCCAGAATAGAACAGTGAATTTTTACCGGAGGCAAAGCAAGTTCTTCTGCAATTTGCGTATTGCGGATATCCAATGCCTGATCAAGTGTTTTGCCTTTGACCCATTCAGTGACCAATGAACTGGACGCGATGGCAGAGCCACAACCATAGGTTTTAAATTTGGCATCTTCAATAACGCCATCTTTGCCAACCCTGATTTGCAGTTTCATTACGTCACCACAGGCAGGCGCACCTACCATACCGGTGCCAACCGCTTCATCGTCTTTATCAAAAGAACCGACGTTGCGCGGATTTTCATAGTGATCTAATACTTTGTTACTGTAAGCCATGATAATACTCCTGCTTTAAATTAGTGCGCGGCCCATTGAACCGACTCAAGATCAATGCCATCTTTGGCCATTTCCCACAAGGGAGACATGTCGCGTAGTTTGCCAACACGTGCTTTGATCAGCTCAACAGCGTAATCAATTTCTTCTTCAGTGGTAAAACGGCCAATCGTGAAACGGATTGAACTGTGTGCCAGCTCATCATTTCTGCCCAATGCCCGCAATACATACGAAGGCTCCAGACTGGCAGAAGTACAGGCTGACCCACTGGAAACCGCCAATTCTTTAATGGCCATAATCAGCGATTCACCTTCCACATAGTTGAAGCTGACATTCAGGTTATGGGGAACACGCTGTTCCATAGCGCCATTCAGGTAAACCTCTTCAATTTCAGACAAACCATTCCACAAACGGTCACGCAATGCGCGAATACGTTCGTTTTCGGCCTGCATATGCAATTTGGCCAAATGGAAGGCCTCGCCCATGCCTACAATCTGATGCGTCGCCAGGGTACCGGAACGGAAACCGCGTTCGTGACCACCGCCATGCATTTGCGCTTCGATACGAATACGTGGTTTGCGGCGGATATACAAGGCACCAATGCCTTTGGGGCCATAGGTCTTGTGAGCAGAGAACGACATTAAGTCCACCTTGAGCACTTGCAGATCAATATCCACTTTACCCGTTGCCTGTGCGGCATCTACGTGAAACACGATACCCTTTTCACGGCACAACTCACCAATTGAAGCAATATCTTGCACCACACCGATTTCATTGTTCACAAACATAACAGAAATCAGGATAGTGTCGGGACGAATCGCTGCCTTCAGGACCTCAAGGTCAATCAGGCCGTCTTCCTGCACGTTAAGATAAGTCACCTCAAAGCCTTGACGCTCCAGTTCACGTGTCGTATCAAGTACCGCCTTATGCTCTGTTTTGATCGTGATAATATGTTTGCCACGTTCGGCATAAAAATGAGCGGCGCCTTTAATAGCTAGGTTGTTTGATTCAGTGGCACCCGATGTCCAGACGATTTCCCTTGGGTCTGCATTGACCAGTTCGGCTACCTGTCTACGAGCATTTTCAACGGCCTCTTCCGCTTCCCAGCCAAAAGCATGACTTCGTGAAGCCGGATTGCCGAAATTTTCATACAACCAGGGAACCATTTTTTCCACGACTTCCGGATCTACCGGGGTTGTGGCGGAATAATCTAAATATATTGGGCGCTTTGCCATAACATCAAACTCCAGAATTTATACAATAACGGAAGACAAGGAATCAGTTTTTCTTTGCACCAGGACACTACTTGTTTGCGGGACCTGATTCAATTGACGCATACGTTGCTGGTCAACCAAATCCTGGAGCGTAACTGAATCTAGGTAATCCACCATTTTGCGATTCAGGTTGGTCCAGAGATCGTGCGTCATGCATTTTCCCGATACATGTCCATCTTTACCGGATGAGCACTCTGAATTGCTGCCACAACTGGTGGCATCCAAAGGTTCATCCACAGCAAAAATAATATCGGCGATTGTAATTTCTCTTGCGAAGCGAGCTAAAATATAGCCACCGCCTGGCCCACGAATACTTTCCACCAACTCGTGACGACGCAACTTCCCGAACAACTGTTCAAGGTAAGAAAGAGAAATATTTTGTCTTTCGCTGACTGTTGATAAAGTTATGGGGCCGCTGTTCTGGCGCAAAGCCAGATCAATCATTGCCGTAACAGCAAAACGACCTTTCGTAGTTAATCGCATAATAAATTCCTTGCCACAATAGCCGAGTAATTTACTCAAGTATATCAAATAGTCGACTAATTTACTAGGATTTATTATTAATGAAATAAAATTTGCACAAACATTGTTATATTTGTGCAATAGTCAGACTTGATAAGGAATTATGCAGCTTGATATTGCTTAACGCGCTTGCTAACTATTTCAAATACGCCCTGACAGGCATCTTCGAGATAATCGAGCATTTTGAAAAAGCCATCCAAGCCACCATAATAAGGATCAGGCACGGTTGCTTCTTCATAATCATTGGCAAAACGCATTAACAGCATTAATTTATGCCGTAAGGGTTTGGGGCAGATTTGCTGCATATAAGAAAGGTTATCCCAATCCATTGCAAGAATAAGATCATATTCCGTGAAATCTTTTTCAGTGACCTGACGGGCACGATGCAGGGAAATGTCATAACCACGCTTACGGGCTGCCAGTTGCGCCCGGCCATCGGGCGCATCACCAATATGGTAGTTTTCAGTACCTGCCGAATCAACCTGAATTGAATTTTGCAGGCCTGCCTCCTGGACGAGACGACGCAATACCCCCTCGGCACTCGGCGAGCGACAGATATTACCCATACAGACGAAAAGTACTTTAGTAACCATAGCCCTATAGTTTGAGGGAAAACCCCAGTAATGGCAAGTACTTTTTAAATCTGCTTAATAAATAAGCACATTTAAAAAGTTTTTTTGCCTTAATAAACAATAAGTTAAAAGAACACTGCATTTTAGAGCCAATTCAATTAAATCATACACACTTTAAAATCAAGTGAAAATAGATATTTGACAAAATTAAACAATATTTAATGATGGCAAAAACAATACCACATCAAAAGGCAGAACTAACCAATTCTACTGACGCCAGTCTTGCAGCAACATCGTAAACCCGCGATGTCATCATCAACTCATCCACCCCCGTTAGCTCTACAAACCTTGAAATTTCATGCGCTACCGTTTGAGCACTACCCACCATTGAATACGTCAGCTTGCGATCAAGATTGGCGCGCTCAGCTGGCGAAATATGATCATCAAGATTATCTACGGGCGGCTGAAGCTTTCCGGGCGTATTCCTGAAAAGCTGTACCGACGCCATTTGATGGGAGGTAAAATGATACCTGGCAAGCTCATCGGTTTGCGCCGCCACTACATTCACGCAAGCACTTGCATAAGGCTTGTCAAGATAAACAGAAGGCCTGAAAGACGAACGGTATACCGACAAGGCATTCATTAAATCGACAGGCGCAAAATGTGACGCAAAAGAAAAAGGCAGGCCAAGATATGCCGCCAATTGCGCACTGTACAAACTTGATCCCAATAACCACACAGGAACCTGAACACCCGCAGCAGGCACGGCCACTATTTGCTGCCCCGCTTCGGGCTGACGAAAATAATATTGCAGCTCCTGCACGTCTTGCGGAAAACTTTCCGAACTGGCACGCAAATCACGCCGCAATGCCCTTGCTGTATTCATGTCTGTGCCAGGCGCCCTGCCCAGACCCAAATCAATCCGGTTTGGGTACAAAGAGGCTAAAGTACCAAACTGCTCTGCAATGATTAATGGCGAATGATTAGGTAGCATGACCCCACCTGAGCCCACACGAATCCGGCTTGTTCCTGCTGCTATATAGCCAATGGCCACTGAAGTGGCGGAACTTGCAATACCCGGCATATTATGATGCTCGGCCAGCCAAAAACGCGCAAAACCACATTCTTCCGCTTTTTTTGCCAGCAGCAGTGAATTACCAAGCGCATCACCTACCGTTTCATGCTCATTGACAGGGGATAAATCCAGAATAGAAAAGGGAACCAAATCAATACCTAGTTTTCAAAATAAACAAAGCAATAACTTACACTATTTATCTGAAAGCGTCTTTAAAAACTTTTCATCCGCAGGGCTTAACAAGCCTTGACCTCTTGCTTGCAAAATAAGCTCGGGCCGACGCTCCTGAGTCAACCTCAGGGACATCTGGCGACGCCAGGTGGAAATATTCTTGTGATGACCGGACAGCAAAACATCTGGAACGGCCTCCCCTTCGAATACCTCGGGGCGCGTATAATGCGGGCTATCAAGCAAACCGGACAAGGACTCATGAAAAGAATCCTGCAACGCCGATGATGCATCATTAAGTACTGATGGCAATAATCGAACCGCTGCATCTATCATTGCCAACGCGGCAATTTCCCCACCCGACAAGACAAAATCACCCAGTGAAATTTCTTCATCGACATATTGATCAATAAAGCGCTGATCGATACCCTCATAACGACCACAAACAAAGGTAACACCCCCGGAATTTGCCAGTTCCTGTGCTTTTTGCTGATTGAATGGCCTGCCAACCGGGCTTAGCAATACAACCTTAGCCGGTGAGGCATTTTCCTTTTGACGGTCATTTTGGATATCCTGCACGGCTATTCTTAATGGCCCAGCCATCATGACCATACCAGGCCCGCCACCGTAAGGACGATCATCAACCGTTTGATGCGCATCAGAGGTATAAACGCGTGGATTCCATGTTTTAAGCTGCCAGATAGCCTGGCGATGCGCCCTTCCCGTTACCCCCAAATCCCGGACTACGGAGAAAATTTCGGGAAACAAGGTAATAACGTCTATTCGCATTAGAGGTCTGCCGGCCAGTCTGTTTCGATACGTTTTTGCTGGATATCAACAAATGGCACATGCGCCTGAACAAATGGCACCAGAACTTCCCGTACCCTGCCTTTATCATCTTTCAGGAAAACCACGTTACCTTGCTCATCAAGCCCCTGCATGCCAACATGAAGGACAGCATGCGCGCCATTATCTGACACTTCCTGCACCACACCCAGCAAAACCGGCTCAGATGAATCGGCAGTACTGTAAACAGAGCAACCCACCAAATCAACCCAGTAAAACTCATCATCAGAGGCACTGGGAAAAATGGCACGTGATACAAATATGGATGTACCTTTAAGCGCTTCAGCCTGATCCCTGTCATCACACCCCTCAAGTTGGGCCACAATTGAACCAGTATGCTCGCGAGCACGAGAGATTTTGACAAGGCGATGTGGCTCTTGTTGCACACCCGCGCGAGAAAGACGGGCAAGCCACCATTCTTTCACATTAAGCAAAATGCTTTCCTGGGCGGAATGCGGCTGAACCTTAACCATGCCACGCACACCATAGGCCGATACAATACGCCCTAATTCAACCAGATCATCTGGAATTGCCATTAATCTACACCACCCATTTATGCAAAAACAAAAACCCGTTTACAAAAACAAAACGACCGCTAGCCATCGCAAACGGTCGAATCATTTTGTCTGACAGGAAAACTATCAGGCAGCAGCTTTGGCAGAGTACTCTTTAACCAAACGCTGTACAACTGGTGACAATTGCGCACCATTACCAACCCAGTGGTTTAAACGTTCAAGTTCGATACGCAGGGCCTCTGTGCCTTCTTTGGCAACAGGATTATAAAAACCAACGCGCTCAATGAAGCGACCATCACGACGATTGCGTGAATCAGCGGCAACAATATTGTAAAATGGGCGTTTTTTTGAGCCACCACGGGCTAGACGAATCACCACCATAGGTAGTCCTTTCTGGTAAAATTAAATAACTATGAAACTAAACAAGTAATTATATCAAGATATACAAGCAGAATGCAATCTTAATTTTTTAAAGCCTGCCAAAAGCAAGGCTCTAGCACCTGATTTTGGCATATAGGCAACATGCACTACCTTCGCTTAAGGTAATGCACGGTACTGGCATCAAGAACCTCTTGGGCCACCAGCTCATTTTTGGTTTGGACTGAAAAAGCCTGGAAATCCTTAACGGCATTTTTATCGGTCGTAATAACCTTCAGGACCTGCCCGCTTTCTATGGTAGCCAGTGCCTTTTTAGCCTTAAGGATAGGAAGCGGACAGACCAAACCACTGGCATCCACCTCCAAAACATAAGAATGTTTTTCAGACATGCTTATACCTTGCCCTCAACCCAGGCGCGAACCCCTGCAATAGCAGCATCCAAAGCCTGAAGATCGGTACCACCACCCATTGCCATGTCGGGGCGACCACCGCCTTTTCCACCAATTTGTGTGGAAACATGCGACACCAGATCGCCCGCCTTGATCTTGCTGGTGGTATCGGCCGTTACGCCTGCCGCAACGCTGATTTTGCCATCAGCCTCTGCCGCCAGCACAACCACTGCCGTTTTCAACTTGTCTTTAAGCTGGTCAATCATGCCCCGCAGTGATTTGGGGTCTGCCCCTTTAATGACGGCAGACAAAACCTTAATACCATTAACATCAACCGCCTGGGCTGACAAGTCGGCACTGGCAGCGGAAGCTACTTTGGCCTTGAGCTGATCGACCTCTTTTTCAAGAGAACGGATATGTTCTTGCGCCTGACGCGCCTTTTCAACCAGTTCGGCCGGATTGGCCTTTAAGGAAGCAGCTGCCTGCTGAACCGATTTATTAAGGTTACGCACCCAGGCCAGCGCATTGCTGCCGGTAATGGCCTCAATCCGGCGGATACCCGCCGCCACACCGCCCTCGGATACAATCTTGAACAAACCGATATCGCCGGTACGATGTACGTGCGTACCCCCGCACAACTCGCGGGAAAAACCGATATCCAGCACACGCACTTCATCGTCGTATTTCTCGCCGAACAGGGCCACCGCACCACCCGCCACGGCGTCATCATAAGACATCAGCTGCGCGGTAACGTCAGTATTGTTGAGGATTTCAGCATTGACAATATCTTCTACCCGACTGATCTCTTCCGCCGTTACAGGCGCATCATGCGCAAAGTCAAACCGGGTTTTATCGGGATCAACCAATGAGCCACGTTGCTGCACATGCTCGCCCAGCACCTGACGCAACGCCTTGTGCATGATATGGGTAACCGAGTGATTACGCATGGTGCGTTGTCGGCGCTCTACATCGACATGCGCATCAAGCAAATCACCGGTCTTGATAGTACCCAAGGTAACGGTACCATGATGACCAAAAACACTGGATTGTATTTTTTGGGTGTCATGAACATTGAAGTTACTGCCAAAACCAGCCAAAACACCGGTATCACCCACCTGACCACCCGATTCTGCATAGAACGGGGTATTGTCCAGGACAATAACGGCATCCTGTCCTTCGGTGGTAGACTCGGTTAATACGCCATCTACATACACCGCCAATACTTTGGCATTGGTTTGCAAACGTTCATAACCTTCAAAGCGCGTTTGTTCACCTGAATAGCTTAAACCCTGTGCCATTTTGAATTTGCCGCTGGCCCTTGCCATCTCACGCTGACGGTTCATAGCCTCTTCATAGCCCGCCTCATCGACCTCATAACCACGTTCACGGCAAATATCTGCCGTCAGGTCAAAGGGAAAACCGAATGTGTCGTAAAGCGTAAAGGCCGTTTCACCGCTCAGGGAACCGCCCTTGGCCGTGGACTCCAGTTCAGCATCCAGGATTTTCATGCCTTTTTCAAGGGTTTCCTGGAAGCGCTCCTCTTCCTGTTTAAGCACTTGCGTTACACGATCCTGATGCTGGACCAGCTCTGGATAGGCATCGCCCATTTCCTTGACAAGATAAGCAACCAGTTTATGGAAGAACGGCTTGGCCTGTCCCAGTTGATAACCATGGCGCAAAGCACGACGTATAATGCGGCGCAGCACATAACCGCGACCCTCATTACCGGGGATAACACCATCAACAATCATGAAGCTACAGGCACGAATGTGATCGGCGATAACTTTAAGAGAGTTATTCGCCAGATCTTCAACGCCGGTTTCGTGTGCCGCTGCCTTGATCAGATTCTGAAAAAGATCAATCTCATAATTGGAATGCGCATGCTGCAAGACGGCAGAAACGCGCTCAAGGCCCATGCCTGTATCTACACAGGGACGAGGCAGTGGATGCATGACGCCTGTGGCATCGCGATCGAACTGCATGAACACCAGATTCCAGATTTCAATATAACGATCCCCATCTTCTTCAGGAGAGCCGGGCGGGCCACCCCAGACATCAGGACCGTGATCATAGAAAATTTCCGAACAAGGTCCGCAAGGGCCGGTATCGGCCATTTGCCAGAAATTGTCGGACGCATAGCGTGCGCCTTTATTGTCACCAATACGAATGATTCGCTCAACCGGAACCCCTACCTCTTTGTTCCAGATCTCATAAGCCTCATCATCTTCCTGATAAACCGTCACCCAAAGCTTTTCAGCAGGCAACTGGTAAACCTGCGTAAGCAGTTCCCAGGCATTCTTGATGGCTTCATGCTTGAAGTAGTCACCAAAGCTGAAATTTCCGAGCATCTCAAAGAAAGTGTGATGGCGAGCGGTATAACCCACGTTTTCGAGGTCATTGTGCTTTCCACCGGCACGCAGGCAACGCTGCGAAGAGGTTGCCCGTTTGTACGGACGGGTTTCTTTACCGGTAAAGACATCCTTGAATTGAACCATGCCTGAGTTGGTAAACAACAGGGTCGGGTCATTTCCGGGCACCAATGACGAAGAAGGAACAATGGTGTGGCCTTTAGACTCAAAGAACTGTAGAAACTTTTGTCTTATTTCTGCTGATTTCATCGTGTAAAAGTGGCTGAATAAATTTATTTAACCGCCAATTATAAGGGGTGTTTAACAAATAAGTGCATTTTTGACACTTTACTACGTTAAATGCCCCAGTAGATGCCCCATAAAAACCCTGCCCAACATCCTAAAGCGCCCTTTTATCTGATGTTGTTTTCTTGCCAGTGGCGAGCCCGCACCAGCCGGCTCCCGGCCCTTAACGATAATTCGGCCCAGTTCCCCTTGATAACGATATAAGGATCATTGCGGTAATAAGGCAAGGGTTTTTCACCCTTGGATTGGACGGCAAAAATTGCCGGTATGGCGGCATCTGGCTCAAACTGCAGCCATATTTCATTGCCCGTACTAAAAACCTGCAAAGGCGCAATATCCGGGTCTCCGCTTAAAGACCAGTCAAACGAATATTGGTTAACACTACGGTTTGATATTTCCCACTCGGGGTAAAGACGTTTGCGGACCAGCCATTCGGGCTGCGTTGCACAGCCCGTGAGCATACCTGCCAGTAACACGCTGGCAAAAAAACGAATTATTCCTGTCATGATTAGCCTGATTCAAATTACAAAACCCAGCCATCATGCAACGGGAAACATGCCCCGACAAGCTGCGAAATTTACGGATGGACAAAAACGCAGCATGCCAGGCAAGACGGTATTAAACAGGGAAATCAGACCTTGGTGGCTTCCAGCTTGGCCGTATCCGCTTCAGAAGTAAAGGAGTCGGCATAAAACTCGTTTTCAGGAAGACTGCAATTGGCGACGAATTCCTTGCGAGCGCTGCTTACCATGATAGGTGCACCGCAGGCATAAACCTGATGCGATGACAAATCCGGAAAATCCTCAATAATAGACTTGTGCACAAAACCAGTGCGACCGGTCCAGTTATCTTCGGGCAAGGCATCTGAAATAACCGGTACAAAGGTAAAGAATGGCAGTTGCGCCTCCCATTGCTCAACCCGCTTGCTCATGTACAGGTCTTTGGGCCTGCGTCCGCCCCAGTACAGGGTTACAGGTCGAGTAATGCCCTTTTCAATAATGACTTCCATCATCGCTTTTACAGGCGCAAAACCGGTCCCGCTCACCACGAACACAATGGGTTTGTCCGAGTCTTCACGCAAGAAGAATGACCCCAATGGACCTTCCGCTCGCAAGATTTCACGCACTTTCATTTGCGTTTCACCGGCACCGAACACGTGATCGGTAAACACACCGCCCGGCATATGACGAATATGCAGCTCTACCGGCTCGGTACCATTAGGTGCGGAGGCCATGGAGTAACTTCGGCGACGACCATCTTTAAGGATGAATTCCACATATTGGCCAGCATAATAACGGAATGGCTCTGCGGCAGGCATTTGCAACTTCAGGACCGTCACATCATCGGCCACTTTTTCCATATCCACCACACGCACAGGCATTTTCCTAACCTGAATATCGCTAGCCATGCGGATTTCGCGACTTTCAATCTCAAGAGGGCTGGTTGCCGTTGCCTGACAGAACAAGGTAAGACCCTGTTCCCGTTCCTCTTCGCTAACCACCTGAGAAACGGCAGAAGACTCTTCTATAGTACCTGAAAGGACCTTCCCCTTGCATGAACCACAAGAGCCGCTTTTGCAGCTGTACGGGAGAATGATGCCAGCCTCAAGCGCGGCATCAAGAATGGTTTGCCCTTCTTTGGCAATAAATTGATGGTTACTTGGGTGAACCGTGATATTAAAGCTCATAATAAATTCAAAATTCGTTTAAATCTTTTAAATAAAAGTAATCGTGACATAACTGCTTGCAATTATGACACGATCAGACATAGGCAAAATTGCTTCCCGTCAAATTACCGGAAAAAGAACCGCCTGCTTCATCCGCACATCCAACTGTTTTCCTTTGCGGGCACGCTTACCCATATATTCCCTCAGATCACCCAGGGCCAGGATTTCATCCACCTGCTTGTTCCGGTAAATGCCCGAAATGGTCAGCCCTTGCTCACTGATAGGGATCAATTGATCCAGCTTATCGTTGGTATCCAGCGCCATCAGGATCGTACCCCGCCCACCCCCTGACAAGGATTTTACCTCACTTAACTCGATAACGAGGAAACGCCCCCCCACGGTAAGCATGGCCAGGTATTTGGAATTATCAAACAAGGGAATCGGTCGCATCAGGACATCGCCTTTTTCAAGGGTAATGAATTGCTTGCCCGCTTTCTGCCGGCTGCTCATATCGGAAACCCGGGCACTAAAACCAAGGCCCCCAGCTTGCGCCAACAACCAGCGGCTGTCAGACGAACCGGCAATAATATGGATAATATGCGTCCCGCTTTCAAGATCCACCATGGAAGTAATGGGCTGGCCATCACCACGCGCAGAAGGCAAACTGCCCACTGACACGGAATACACACGCCCGTTATCACCAATACCAATAAGCGTGTCAGTACTTCGACACTCATAGGTGGCATAAAGCTTGTCACCTGATTTGAAATTGAATTGATTGGTATCATGGCCATGGCCCTGACGGGAACGCAGCCAGCCCTTTTCAGAAACAATAACCGTTACCGGTTCATCAACCACCTTCGTTTCAATAATGGCCCGTTCAGCCTCCTCAATCACTGTTCGGCGGTCGTCACCATATTTCTTGGCATCCGCTTCAATTTCCTTGATGATCAATCGTTTCAGGGTACCGGGATTATCCAGCAAATCTTGCAACTTGAGCTGTTCCTGACGCTTGTCTTTCAGTTCCTGCTCTATTTTGATGCCTTCAAGGCGTGCCAGTTGCCGCAAACGCATTTCAAGAATATCTTCAGCCTGACGCTCGGTCAGGTTGAACCGCTTCATTAATGCCGCTCTTGGCTCATCGGAATCACGAATGGTTTGAACCACCTCATCAATATTCAGATACACCAGCATCCGGCCTTCAAGCACATGAATCCGGTCCAGCACCTTGTCAAGACGATGGCGGCTGCGACGCGTGACGGTTTCTGTTCTGAATACCAACCATTCTTCTAGAATGGTACGCAAATCACGTTGCCGCGGACGACCATCAATGCCAATACAGACCAGGTTAATGGGAACACTGCTCTCCATACTGGTATTGGCCAGCAGCAAATTAACAAATTCATCACGATCTATGCGAGAGGATTTGGGCTCGAACACCAGTCTTACCGCCGCATCCTTGCCCGATTCATCACGCACGGCATCCAGCATGGCCAGCATACTGGCCTTATTATTCTGCTGATCGGCGGTTAAAGATTTTTTGCCTGATTTGACTTTTGGGTTGGTCAGCTCTTCTATTTCTTCCAGGACTTTTTGCCCGGAAGCATTGGGGGGCAATTCGGTAACCACCAATTGCCATTGCCCTCGCGCCATTTCCTCAAAAACCCAGCGGGCACGCGCTTTCAGAGAACCCTTGCCACCCGAATAAATAGCGGCAATTTCTTCACGGGAAGAAATGATCTGCGCCCCGCCCGAAAAGTCTGGCCCGGGAATAATCGCATGGAGTTCTTCATTGCTGATTTTAGGTTGCTTGAGCAAGGTGACGCAGGCCTGGGCCACCTCTCGCAGATTATGCGAAGGAATTTCAGTAGCCATACCCACGGCAATACCCGAGGCACCATTGAGTAACATGATAGGCAGACGTGCCGGCAACATTTGAGGCTCCTGCTGGCTGCCATCATAGTTGGGCGTAAAATCTACCGTACCTTCATCAAGCTCATCAAGCAGCAGCGCGGCAATAGGTGTCAGCCTTGCTTCGGTATAACGCATGGCGGCGGCCCCATCGCCGTCGCGCGAACCAAAGTTACCCTGCCCGTCCACCAACGGATAGCGTAGGGAAAAATTTTGTGCCATACGCACCAGGGCGTCATAGGCGGCCTGGTCGCCATGCGGATGGTATTTACCCAGCACATCACCCACGACACGGGCCGATTTAACCGGCTTGGCACCGGCACGCAAGCCCATTTCGCTCATTGCATACAAAATACGGCGCTGAACGGGCTTTTGTCCATCGCCCACATCGGGCAAAGCCCTGCCTTTTACCACTGAAACCGCATAATCAAGATAGGCCTGTTCAGCATAGTGTCCCAGCGTGATGGTTTCATCATCACCGGGCTCGTTATTCAATATCGTATCCAATTCACTCATTACACATCCAATTCGGCCAGATTGCCTTTTTCTTCGATCCAGGCACGTCGTTGTGACGACTCGCCTTTACCCATTAGCATGTCAAACATTTTGTTCGTGTCTTCCGGGGTTAATTCACCATAACCAACCGGCAGCAAACGGCGGGTATCCGGGTTCATAGTGGTTTCCCACAACTGCCCGGGGCTCATTTCACCCAAACCTTTAAAGCGGCTGATTGACAAGGCAGACAGTTTTACCCCTTCGGCATTAACCAGCTTGTCCTGCACGGCATCCAGCTCGGCCTGGTCAAGGCAATAAATTTTTCTTGCCGGACGTTTGCCCAGTGCCGGCACATCCACCCTGAACAGGGGGGGCTTGGCAATAAATACAAAACCGTTTTCAACCAAACGCGGAAAATGCCGGTAAAACAGGGTCAGTAGCAAAACCTGAATGTGAGAACCATCTACGTCCGCATCGGAAAGAATGCAAATGCGCCGGTAACGCAAACCGGACAAGTCAGGGTTATCTTTGGGGCCATGCGGGTCCACACCAATGGCAACCGAAATATCATGAATTTCATTATTGGCAAACAAACGATCGCGATCCACTTCCCAGGCATTAAGCACTTTACCGCGCAACGGCAAAACCGCCTGAAACTCTTTATCCCTGCCCATCTTGGCAGAGCCACCGGCAGAGTCACCTTCCACCAGAAAAACCTCGGTACGCGTATTGTCGTGCGATTCACAATCGGTCAGTTTGCCTGGCAAGACCGCAACCCCCGAGCTTTTGCGCTTTTCTATTTTCTGGTTTGAACGGGTACGGGCCTGCGCCTGGCGGATAGCCAGTTCAGCCAGTTTCTTGCCATATTCAACATTACTGTTCAACCACAGTTCAAGTGCACTTTTGGAAAACCCGCCTACCAGTCTGACAGCATCACGGCTATTGAGCCGTTCCTTGATTTGCCCCTGAAACTGGGGGTCAAGCACTTTGGCTGACAAGACAAAACTGGCCCGCGAGAAAACGTCTTCGGGCAACAGCTTGATACCCTTGGGCAATAAACTGTGCAAATCAGCAAAATTCTTTAATGCATTGAAAAGGCCTTCACGCAGGCCAGACTCATGAGTACCCCCTGCAGAAGTGGGAATCAGGTTGACATAAGACTCGCGAATCACCGGACCTTCGGTTGTCCAGCATACCACCCACTCGGCCCCTTCCCCCAGGGCAAAGGTTTCATGATTTTTACCGGCATATTCCTTGCCGGCAAACATGGGAATCAACAATTCGGCATCAGCCAGGGCTTCTTTCAGGTAACCCTGCAGGCCATCCTCATAATACCACTCACGTGAATCACCGGTTTTTTCAAGGGTTAATGACACCTTGATACCTGGCATCAGTACAGCCTTGCTGCGCAGCAAATGCGCCAGCTCGGCTACTGGAATGGTAGGCGAGTCGAAATATTTATTGTCTGGCCAGACACGCACTCGCGTGCCGGTTTTTTTACGTGGCACCGAGCCTGCCGTTACATGCAAGGGCGTAAGCACATTGCCGCCATCGGCAAAAACCAATTCATTTATTTTGCCATCACGCCACACCTGCACCTCAAGACGATGAGACAGCGCATTGGTGACGGACACCCCTACGCCGTGCAAACCACCTGAAAACGCATAGGCACCACCGGCCTTTTTATCAAACTTGCCCCCCGCGTGCAGGCGGGTAAATACAATTTCAACCACAGGCACTTTTTCTTCAGGGTGCAGACCCGTCGGAATACCCCGCCCGTCATCTTCAACCGTCACGCTGTGATCGGCATGCAAAATAACCTGAATATGTTTTCCGTAACCGGCCAGCGCCTCATCGGCCGCATTATCAATGACTTCCTGAATAATATGTAGCGGATTTTCAGTCCGCGTATACATGCCAGGCCGCTCACGAACGGGTTCCAGCCCTTTCAGAACCCGGATGGAAGCCTCGTCATAACTTGTTTTGATCGCCACGTTAGTCTCTATACTGTGCAAAAAAACAGACATTTTAAAGTCTGATTAGTGATTTTGTCGTGTCATTCCGGCATTTTCATACAATCTTTAGATATAAATGTTATTCTTGCGTTAATGACAGTACACATTGTGTTCCTGAAACAAGCGAACAATCTTCCGAAGCCAGTGTACTTGGCTATTCCAATTTCACCAATATAAAATTTAATTCGTATGAGCGATACTATTAAACACGCGACTGAATCCAGTTTTAACGCTGATGTTCTCAAGTCTGACAAACCCGTACTGGTTGACTATTGGGCACCCTGGTGTGGTCCCTGTAAAGCCATTGCCCCTGTCCTTGAAGAAATTGCCAAAGAATACGCAGGACGCCTGCAAGTGGTCAAGGTAGACGTTCAGGATCACCCTGAAGTTGCCGCACAATTTGGCATTCGTGGCATTCCGACCTTAATGGTTTTCAAGCACGGTGAAGCCGTTGCCACCAAAGTGGGTGCCGTCAACAAGGCCCAACTTACCAGCTTTATCGATAGCGCCATCTAAAATCACCCTACGTATTTTATTCGTCGCGCGGGCTCATCCGTAGCCCGCCAATTTTCTCATTCCCTAATTTATTCTCATTAAAAATAATGCATCTTAACGAACTCAAGGCACTGCATGTGTCGCAGCTGCTTGAAATGGCAGCTACCCTGGAAATAGACAACGCAAACCGTTTTCGCAAGCAAGAACTCATGTTTGCCAT
>Ga0172382_10004340_pt1 | contig 21777 bp, 20 predicted proteins | sample Leawel138RmetaG_FD_122245 | JGI IMG/M metagenome (GOLD analysis project Ga0172382, IMG submission 122245) | Leachate microbial communities from a municipal landfill in Southern Ontario, Canada - Leachate well 138R metaG | ecosystem: Engineered > Solid waste > Landfill > Unclassified | place... | reverse complement strand
CGGTGACGCGCACCATCATGTAGCCGGTCCGATACGTTCCTGCCGAATTAAACCCCTTGACGGTCACCATGTCGTCGGTCACGTCGGTCACCTCCAGCACCGCTTCCACGGGCTGCCCGAAATCACCCGGTCGTAGGATGCGAAGATAAGAGGTGGCGCCGGAACTGGAGGGCCGGAGCAGGTCGGCCATGTCGTCCGAAGCGACCGGGATGGCCACTTCCGTTTCGGGATTAGCGGGAGAATCGAAAGGGGCGGCCAAAGCGATCCTTGCGCCAATGCCCCGAGTGGAGGCCGTCCGAATGGTAAAACAGTCGCCGCCGCTACCGGGCAGATCGGAAGCGTCGGAGCAGTCGGCGTCCGAGTTCGGATTGGAATTGAAAGAAAATTGGGGCGCGGAGGCTACGGCAGTGCCCTGTGGACACATGAAGCCGGCCAGAATGACATCCCGTCGGATCTGTTCCATGGCGATCCGCAGGTTCTGCTGAAGTTCCACCATGTCGTCCTGTTTTAGATTCGAGCGCTGGTTGTTCTGGTACAGGCTGTAGGAGGCCATGACTACAAGCCCCATAATGGCCGCGACCACAAGAAGTTCCACCAACGTGAAGCCTCGCTCTCGACCGTCCCCTGCAAAAACCGTCATGGCAGCCTCTTATAGCCGGTCAGGGTCGACGTGCTGCCCTGCCCGGTAACCGTAATGTCGACTCTGGCAATCTTGTTGACGACGGTGTTCACCGCAACCGTATAGGTTCCCTCATAGGTTCCGGAACCGTCCTCGTTCCACGGATCGACAGCAACGGTGTCCGGATCGAAATCCCATCCGGTTGCAGCCGTATCAACAAAAAACGGATCGCCGCCGTCACGGCTCAGAATCTCTTCCATGATGCCGTAGGCGAGGTTCCCGGAAACGTCGCGCGTAAACGAACGGTTACTCTCGCGCATGGCGGTAATCTGCATCCCGGCGATGCTCAGCAAACCAATGGCGAAGATCGTCATCGCCACCAGAAGCTCGACTAGGGTAAAACCGTCACTACTGGATCTCATCGGTCGCGTGTCCTTAACTGAAAGGATTATTCGAAAGATCACTCTGAACATTTAGCATTTTGCGTGCCAAACAAAACAGAAATAAAAAGCACTTACTTTCTAATTACTTATCGATTCGAAGCTGTGAAGGAAGAGGCGTAGGTATGCAAATTTTGCATTGGGAAGATCCAATTTGACGGACTACTCTATTCCGTACTCCTTCATCTTGTAGAGCAGGCCCCGCAAACTGATGTTCAGAATTTTAGCCGCCTGCGTGCGATTCCCTCCGGTCGCCGACAAGGCTTTGCCAATATATTCCTTCTCCAGCCGTGCTGTCGCCTTCTTGAGGGAGTGGTCATCAGAGCCGTCGCGATTTTCCCGGCGGATCTCCCAGGGCAGTGAAGACTGATTGATGATTGGTTCGCGACAGAAGATGACCGTCTTCTCCATGAAATTGCGCAACTCCCGGACATTTCCGGGCCAGGTATAACTTTGCAGCACAGCGCAGGCATCCGCTGATAATTCAGGTCCGGGGCGACCCTCCTTTGCGGCAATAATTTCCAGGAAATACTCCGCCAGCAGCACTATATCTTCAGGACGGTCGCGCAGAGGGGGAAGCTGGATCTCCACCACGTTAAGACGGTAGTAGAGATCGTCCCGAAAGCGCCTCTTTCCCACCTCCTCCTTCAGATTGCGGGCCGTGGCTGCCAATACCCGCACGTCGATTCTCCGCGGCCGGGTTTCGCCAACCCGGCGCACCTCCCCTTCCTGCAGCACCCGCAGGAGCTTTGGCTGCAATTCCAACGGCAGCTCGCCGATCTCATCGAGAAAGAGCGTTCCGCCGTCCGCCGCTCCGAACAACCCCAGATTTTCCCGATCGGCACCGGTGAATGCCCCCTTCACATGGCCGAACAGCTCGCTTTCCATCAACCCGGCGGAAATAGCGCCGCAGTTGACGGCGAGAAAGGGCTTTCTTTTTCGATTGCCTTCGGCGTGAAGTGCACGGGCGATCAGTTCTTTACCGGTACCGGTTTCGCCGGTGATCAGAACCGATGCGGAAGAGCCTGCCAGCTTCCGGACCATTGCGATGACCTCTTGCATCGCTTTGCTGCGGAAGACCATGGCATCAAGCCCTTGTGGCGACCCGCCTTGACGCAGTTCCTCCTTCAGACGGGCGTTCTCCCGCCTGAGCCCGAGCCGCTCTTCGGCCTTTTTGAGGGTCAGCAGGACTTCATCGGGTTTGAACGGTTTGGAGATGTAATCGTACGCCCCAAGCTTCATGCATTCGACGGCGGTTTCAATCGTTCCGTAGGCGCTCATCATTATCAGGGTGGCCGGACTGTGGCGTTTCACGGATTCGCGAATGAAAGTGAGGCCATCCATCCCCGGCATGCGGATGTCGCAGAGGACCAGGTCGAAGGATTCCTGTTCCATCAATGAGAGTGCCGTCTCGCCATCGGACGCATCGGTTATCCGATATCCCCCCTTTTCCAGAACAAGACGCAGCATGTGACGCATCGGCGCCTCGTCATCGAGCACCAGGACTTTTGCAGGTTCAGGCCCCATCAGACTTCTCCGCTTTTCAACCATACGACGAACAAACTCCCCTCTCCCTCGGCAGAACGGACCTCTATCCTTCCACCGGCCTCTTCTATCACCCGGTAACAGACCGAAAGCCCGAGTCCCTTTCCCCCGTTGGTAGCCTTGGTGGTATAAAAGGGGTCGAAGATATGGGAGATGACATCGCCTCTCATTCCCGACCCATCATCGGCAACGGCAAGCCACACCTGCGTTTCCTTTACGCCGCCGGCAACCCGGATCGAACCTCCTTCGGTTGAGGCGTCCCGGGCATTGAGAAGGAGGTTGACAAAGACCTGCAGCAGCTTGTGCCTGGCAACGGTCACGACCGGCAATGAGGAGGGCAGCTCATTCTGAAGTTCCAACCCGGCGAAAGCGCCCTGGTGGGAGAGAATATCCATAGCCTCGACCAGCACCGAGGAAGGATCGAGGGATTCGGGTTCGTCGCTATCCGGAGCGGCATAATCGAGGAGGCCTCTGACCAGTCGGTCTATGCGCTGTGCCTCGGCCAGGGAACGCTCTACAACATCCATCTCCCTGCCGGATGGCATCTCTCCCCGCAAATACTCCAGATAGCCGATTACCGCCCCCAGGGGATTGCCGATTTCATGTGCCATCCCCGCTGCCAAATGGCCGACCGAGGCCATTTTCTCCGAGCGAATAAGTTCGTCCCTGGTCTGCTTGAGGTCCTCGTTGGCGTTCCGAAGGGAATCGATCGTGGTCTCATTCTGTTCCCTGCTCGCCTTGAGAGCGGTAATCATGGCATTGAAAGAGGTGCTGAGATCAGCGATCTCCCGCGGGCCTTCCGCCGGGAGGAGATGATCCAGATCACCCGCGGCCACCTGCTGCGTCCCTTTCTGGAGTCGTCGGATGGGGCGAACGACATTTCGATTCAACAAGTAGAGGCCGAAGAAAACCAGAACCGTGCCATAAAGCGCGATAAAAATGAAAATCAACCGATAGGCGAAAAACATTCGAAGCCTGAGATCCGTCAATGAAAAACGGGTCTGAAGGGCACCTGCGAATTCATTTCGATCCCGCAGAGGAATGGTCAATATCAGATAACTTTCCGGTGCTTCCAGAAACGGCAACCAGGCCATGGGATAATGGACCTGTACCTCTGGCTCGACTGCGTACCGCATCCGGAGCAGTTCGCGGGTTTCCAGTGACAGATGTTCGTTTGTGATTTCCGACGCAAGGGGAAGGAGGTTGCGGTCGACCAGTTTCCAGCTGTCGAGGGACTTGACTGAAGGGCCGGCCTGCAGCAAGGCGGCCGTGCGGGTCGCCAGACCTTCATCATTCCGAAGAGCCAGGGAGAGGGCACTGGAGACAACTTCCATGGTTCCGGTTACGCTCGTAATCCGCTGAACGAGCAGTTCCCGTTCAGCGAACTTGAGCAGCAGAAAGCCTGAAAACAGAAGTGCCGCACCTAAAAGAAGCGATAGGTTGACGATGATCTCGGTCCGAAGTCCGGTCGCTTTTCGCACTAGCTACTCTCAACGTGGAAGATTAACTGGAAAGGAGCCAAAGAGCGATCAAGAGTGGCACGTAGCGTCACTTCAGCCCGGATTCTGGCAGAGGGTATTCTAATTAGCTTGTGATCTTACAAGAAAGCATTTAAATTTACAAAAAAACTTATCAAGGGTAGAATTGCCCGAGTGATTAATCCCAACTGTATTTCAAATGATCTTGAAAAGGAAACGAATCCATGCCCCGCACACCCGTCGTCGACAAAGAAGCCTGCATCGCCTGCGAAGTCTGTACCCACATCTGCCCCGAGGTTTTTGAAATGCAGGCGGACGGCAAATCAGGCGTTCACAACCCCACCGGCGCCCCGGAAGAGAAGATCGAAGAAGCCATGGACAACTGTCCGGTGGCCTGTATTCATTGGTTATGAACCCGGGACGCGGAATGCGGAACGCGGGACGAGAAAATTTTTCGGGTCCTGTCTTTTCGCGTCCCTCGTCCCTCGTCCCGCGTTCCTTCCGTGTCTAATATCCCAAAACTCTACGCCTTCTCCTGCCTCAAGATGGCCCTTTTTCCCATGGCCATCATCACGCTCTTCTGGAAGGACCACATTGGCCTGAGCCTGGCGGAGATCCTGCTGCTGCAGGGGATCTTCTCACTGGCCACCCTGCTGATGGAATACCCTTCCGGTTACCTCAGCGATCGCCTGGGGTACCGGTTTTCCCTCAACCTGGCCTCGGCCGTCGGCATTGCCGGCTGGTCGGTCTACACGGTGGCCGGCTCCTTTGCCGGGGTGCTTCTCGCCGAAATCCTGCTGGGGATCTCCTACGCCTTTATCAGCGGCACCGACAGCGCCCTGCTCTTCGAGACCCTGCGGGCCGAGGGAAAGGAAGAGCACTACGCCCGCTACGACGGGCGGATGACGGGGTGCGCGCAGGCGGGGGAGGCGGCGGGGGCGGTCTTTGCCGGGGTGATGTACGCGGTTTGGCCGCTGTTTCCTTTCGTGGTGCAGATCGGCGTCTGGGGCGCCGGTCTGGCCGTGAGTTGGTCGTTGAAGGAGGCGCCGACGGCCCCGGCGGCGAAGCGTTCGCACCTGGTGGCGGCGTGGCGCACCTGCCGGCGGGCGCTCTTTACCGATCGCTACCTGCGCACGGTTATTCTTCTCTCCGCCCTGCTCGGACTGGCCTCTTTCTATCCGGTGTGGTTGATTCAGCCGTACATGCAGGAAACCGGAGTGCCCCTGTCGTGGTTCGGTCCGGTGTGGGCCGGCGCCAACCTGACCGTCGCCCTGTTTTCTCTGCTCAGCCACCGCTTTCAATTCCATTTGGGCGAACGGGGGATGGTGATCCTGTTTCTGCTGCTTGTCGTTGCCGGCTATCTCGGCTTGGGACTGGTCGGAGGAGTCTGGAGCTTTCTATTTTATTACCTGCTGACCGCCATGCGCGGTCTGCACGGCCCGATGCTGCGCCACCGCCTGCAACAGGCGAGCGAGCGCGAAAATCGGGCCAGCATTCTCTCCCTGAAATCCCTCGTTTTTCGCCTGTTTTTCGTCTTCAGTGGACCGGCGGTCGGACGCCTGGCCGACAGCTCCGGCCTGAGCTTCACCTTTGTTCTGGTTGGCGGCGTATTGCTGCTGACGCTTTTATGGCCGGTGCTCGGCTATCTGCAACTGGTCAAGGTTCACCAGTAAACTCGGGCTTGTTTCCTGCTTTCGGTTTTGGCAGGATTGAAACACCGGGAGGTTGACTGATGCCGTATAAAGATTTTCTTGCGGGACTTTTCCTCTGCCTGACTGCCGGGCTCGTCGGCTGCGCCGCGCCGGCCGGAGGAAAAGGGGGCGAAGATCGCTACTATTTGAACGCCAATCTCGGCTTGGCCATCGAATATCCGGCCAACTGGATTCGGGTAAGGGATGTCGCCGATCCGACGGAAGTGAAATGGTCAGCGCCGCCCGACAAAAAACGTCACCAGCCTCCCGCCTTGCTTCTCTCGGCAATTCCCCTTGTCCCTGACGGGGGAACTGAATTTCTGGAAGAAAATTTTCTCGCCGCGCATCCGGGTTTTGTCGTCGCCGACCGCCAGGAGATCGCGTTGCCGGCGAGCCCCGGCCGACGGCTCCTCGGCCATCTTCCGCAGCGCAAGTTTCTCGTTTATCTTCTCCCCGCCATGGGCCGGACCTATATCCTGGAATTTTCCGCACATCCGGAGGATTTCGAGGCCAGCCGGTCGCTCTTCGAATCGATGGCGAAGTCGTTCAGGATTCTTCAGCCGCGAAGGACGCCCGCCCAAAACGCAAGCGAACGGTAGCCGCCAGCGAATAGAGAACCGGCACCACGACCAGGGTCAGAACCGTCGCCACGCCAAGACCGAAGATCACCGCCACCGCCATTGGTCCCCACCATTGGGCCGACTCGCCGCCTATCTCCCAGCTCAAACTGCGAAAATCGAAACTTACCCCGATGGCCATCGGCAGCAGGCCGAGAATGGTGGTGATGGCGGTCAGCATCACCGGCCGGAAGCGCACCAGGCCGGCCCGCACCAGGGCTTGATTGAGTTCGAGTCCCTGCTGTCGCAACTGGTTGATGTAGTCGATCAGGACAATGGCGTTGTTCACCACCACCCCCGCCAGTGAGATGACGCCGATCCCGGTCATGATGATGCCAAAGGGGGTCGCGGTGATAAGCAGGCCGAGAAAGACGCCGGAGAGAGACAGCACCACCGTGGTCATGACGATGGCGGTCTGGGTGATGGAGTTGAACTGGGTCACCAGAATCAGGGCGATCAGAAAAACGGCGGCAAGAAAAGCTTTACTCAGAAAAGCGCTCGCCTTCTGCTGCTCTTCCTGCTCCCCGGAAAAGCTGAGGCGGTAGCCGGCCGGCAAATTCAGCTCGGCCAGCCCTGCCTGCACATCCTTTAATACTTCATTGCTGTTGCGGCCGAAGGTATTGGCGGACAGCGTCACCACCCGTTTCTGGTCGAGGTGGCGGATGGCGCCGAAGCCGCTCGCCAGTTCCACCCGCGCCACCGTGGACAGCGGCACCGGATCGCCGCTCTGAGCCGGAATCAGCAAATTTTCGATGTCGGCCATCTCGCGCCGGCGCTGCTCCGGCAGGCGGGCAACGATATCGTACTCATCCTTGCCCTGCCGGTAAACGCCCAGCTTGCTGCCGCTGATCGCCGCCTTGACCGTCCGCGAAATGTCGGCGGTGGAAAGCCCGAGCAGGGTTGCCTTCTCCCGGTCGACCAGCACCCGCACCTCCGGCTTGGCGCGGGTGAAATCATCTTTCAAATCGACCAGCCCGGGCACCTCGCGCATCAAATCCTTCGCCCGCTCGGTCAGCGCGCCCAGGGTTTCGACGTTTTCCCCGCTCAATTCGATATTGACCGGCGGCCCGGTGGGCGGCCCCTCCTTCTGTTTCTCCACTTTGACCTCGGCGCCGGCCAGAGGCGCCACCGCCCGCCGGATGCGCGCCAGAACCTCGTTGGAGTCCTCCTTGCGCTGCGCCCGGTCGCGAAAATCGAGGGAGACCTTGGCCTGGTTCGCCTGTCCGTCCCCGCTGCCCATGCCGCCGCTTCCGGCCACCCCGACCTCGGCGATAACGAAACGCAGGTCGGTTTCGCCGACCGTGGCCGCCTCCGCCGCCCGGGCGATGGCGTCGGTCGTCTCCAGGCTCGCCCCTTCCGGCGCCTTGATTTCGACATAGGCCCGGTTCGGCGCGGTTTCCGGAAAGAGTTCGACCCCGTGCCCCATGAAACCGTAAATCACCGTGATCGCCACGAGAAAAGCAACGGCGCCGCCGATCACCGAACCGCGATGCGCCAGCGACCATTCCAGGGTGCGCCGGTAATAACGCAGCGTCCGTTCCAGATCGCGGCCCCGCGCTTCGGCCCCGATCTGGAGAAATGCGGAGCAAACCACCGGGTTGATGACCAGGGCGACGAACAAGGAGGCGCTCAGCGTCACCAGGAGGGTGATCGGCAGATACTTCATGAATTCGCCCATGATCCCCGGCCAGAAAAGCAGGGGAAAAAAGGCGCACAGGGTGGTCATCGTCGAACTGATCACCGGCCAGCCGACCTCGGCGACGGCGTCGCGGGCCGCCCGCACCCGCCCCTTGTGGTCCTGCATGTGGCGGTAGATGTTCTCGACGATGACGATGGCGTTATCGACCAGCATCCCCAGAGCGAGGATCAGACTGAAGAGGACCACCATATTCAAGGTGATCCCCAGCGCCTGCAACACGATAAAGGAGATCAGCATGGAAAAGGGGATCGCCAGGGCGACGAAGAAGCTGTTGCGCAGACCGAGAAAGAGAAAGAGCACCCCCACCACGAGAATCAGCCCGGTGAGGATGTTGTTCTCCAGATCGTTGACCATGCGCCGGATGTCTTTCGACTGGTTGAGGGTGACGGTAAGGTCCACCCCCGTCGGCACCTGCCGCCGCGCCTCCGCAAGCAGCAGGAACACCTGGTCGGCGACGGCAATGATGTTCTCCCCGGTGCGTTTTTTGATCGCCAGGGTGACGCTTTCCTTCCCGTTCAGGCGGGCCTGGCTGGTGCGGTCCTCGAAAGTGTCGCGCACCGTCGCCACATCCTTGAAATAGATCGGCCGCCCCTCGCGCACCGCCAGCACAAGGTTGTCGATCTGCGCCGGATCGGTAAATTCGCCGGGAATGCGCAGCAGGTATTTTCCTTGGCCGATATCGATGCTGCCGCCGGGGATATTGACGTTCTCCCGCTGCACCGCCGCCATGATCTCGGCAAAGGACAGGCGATAGGACGCCAGCCGCTCCGGATCGAACTCGACGCGGATCTGCCGCTCGCGGGCGCCGGTGACCGCCGCATCGAGGACCCCGGAGATCTCCTCGATGTGATCCTCCAGCTGTTCGGCCACCCGCTTCAGGACCGTCTCGCCGACCTCGCCGGAGATGGCGACCATGAGGATGGGGAACTCGGAGAGGTTGATCTCCAGAATCATCGGATCGTCCTCGAGATCGGCGGGAAGATCGCTCTTGGCCTGATCGACTTTGTCCCGCACCCGCTGCAAAGCGCTATCGATATCGACATCCGGGGTGAATTCGATGGTGATCATGGAGGAGCCCTCGGCCGACACGGAGCGGACCTCCTCGACGTCCTTGAGCCCCTTGAGCTTGCGTTCGATGGGGAGGGTGATGAGGGTTTCGATGTCCTCCGGCGCCACCCCTTCGTACCTCGTATTCACCAGGACATACGGCACCGTGATGTCGGGAGTCGATTCCCGCGGCAGGGTAAGATAGCTGTAAACACCCATGATGACGAAGATCAGCATCAAGGTGAACACGGTGCTGCGATGGCTGATGGCGGCGTTGGCGAGAAGCATGGAGGAATAACTCCGGGGAAAGGCGGATAACCGCTATCAGCTTTTGGATTTTGGTTCTTTTGCCCCGCCCGTGGGAGTGGCAACGGATTCAGTTATTTTTGTGCCGTCGGTCACCAGTTGCTGCCCCTGGACCAGCAGGCGGTCGCCGGGGCGCAGTCCCTCCTCGATGACCACCCGGTCGCCGAGAACGGCGCCGGTGCGCACCGGCCGCCGCTGGGCGATGCCCTGCACCTCGACGAAAACGATCCGTTCGCCGCCGCGCTCGACCACCGCATACAGAGGAATGGCAATGGCCTGCGTCAGTTCACGGCGCAGAAAACGGGCGCGCAGAATCATCCCGGGGCGCAGATCGCCGGCCGGGTTCCGCACTTCGATTTTGGCCAGGTAGGTTCGGGTCAGCGGATCGGCTTTGTAAGCCAGATGCAGGATTTTCCCCTCGCGGACCTTCCCCGCCGGGCCGGCGATTGCGGCCGGCAGAACATCCACTGTTTGCCCCGACCGCAGCCAGGAGACATCCTTTTCGGGCACCTCCACCAGTGCCTTGAGGCGGTCCACCTGCACCAGCACCGCCACCGGCGCCCCTTCGGCGACATATTCCCCCCGGTCGATCAGCAGAAGATCGACGACACCATCGACGGGGCTGAGCAGCGTGCTTTTTTCCAGCGCCAGTCGGGCGCGCGCCAGGTCGGCATGGGCGATATCAAAAGCTTTGCGCGCCTCATCGTACTCCTGCTGACTGACGAACTTCTGTTCCAGCAGTTTCTCCAGGCGCTGGAGCTGCTTTTCCCGCACGGCGAACTCGGCCCGGGCCCGGGCAAGATTCGCCTCCGCCGTTTCCGGATCGATGCGCAGGAGCGGTTCGCCCCGGCGCACCCGGTCGCCTTCCCGCACGCCGATCCAGCGGACCGGGCCGGCCACCTCGGCGGCAAGGGTCAGGTCTTCCCACGCTTCCAGGCTGCCGGGAAGGGTGAAGGTCTCCTGTAGATCCGCCAAAACAACCGGCTCGACAACCACCACGGTCACCTTCTCCGCCGGCGCTTTGGTTTCGGCGTTTTCGGCCTGCGATTTCTCGCCGCAAGCCGTCAGCAACAGCAGAAGCAGGAGCAGAAGGGATATTCCAGCAAAGGTCGCTTGCAGACGCATCATCGGTCGCCTCATGGGGAAAGAAATTCAGCGCGCGCCGGGTTCCGGCCAAGCCCGAGGAGGGTCTGGTCGAACAGGCTGCGCAGACTGGCGGCTACTTCTTCCTCGGTGGCGACGTAACCGGTGTACCATCCGGAAAGGGCCACCAGATACAGCGCGTAAAAATGAACCGTCGCCAGAAAAGGGTCGATACCGTCCCGCAGTTCGCCCCGTTGCCGTCCCTCCTCCAACAGCTTGCCAACGGCGGAAAGATAGCGGGCATCCAGATCCCGCGATTTTTCCGACCCGGCAAGATGGGGAAACGCCATCTCCCGAACAAAATGCCGGCCGAATTCGCGGTTTTCGGTGACGAAGCGAAACTGGGTCATGAACAGAGTCATCAATTTTTCCAGGAGCGGGGCGCCGGGATCGCTGCGCTTGGCCAGGGCGGCGAAAACGGCATCGATTTCTTCCTCGCAAAAAGCGAGAAAAACTTCACTTTTATCCCGAAAATAGCCGTAAATGGTCCCTTTGCCGATGCCCGCCGCCCGCGCCAGATCCTCGACGCTGGTGCGCTCGTAACCTTTCTCCGAGAACAAACGGATTGCCGCCTGCAGAATCGCGCGGCGCGTTTCCTCTTTTTTCTTTTGGCGAATTCCACTCATCGCTTCCCCCGGAAATCAGGCGTGCAAAAAGCGATCGAAATTCCGACCGCAGTCGAAAACGACTGTACGCTCTTCGCCCGGCTCGGTCAAGAGAGAGATCGATCGCCATCAATGTTTTCGCAAGCAGCTTCCTCTGCTAATATCATTAAAGGGGAAATGAAAGGTACAGATGACCTAAATGGAAGAATGGCTGCAGGACTTCTTTAACTGGCTGCCGGAGGGTGGCATTTATTACGCCCTCCTGATGGCGGTGGCCCTGCTTGAGTCGGTAACCGGCGTTGGCCTGCTGGTGCCGGGGAGCGTAATCACGGTTTTGGCCGGATTTCTCGCTTTTCACGGCAAGGGCGATTTCCTCTGGCTGTGCCTGGCGGCGGGCGGCGGCTCCCTGCTCGGCGACCTGCTGAGCTACTGGCTCGGTGCGCGTTTGGGCGCCACCCTGTTCCGCCACAAATTTTTGCGCCGGCGCACCGACCTGTTGCGGCGGGCGCAGGTTTTTTTTATCCGGCATGGCGGCAAGAGTATTTTTTTCGGCCGTTTCGTCGGACCGCTGCGTGGATTTATCCCCTTTGTCGCCGGCAGCGCCCGCATGCCGCCGCTATCCTTTTTTCTCTACACCCTGGTGAGCGCCTTGCTCTGGGGGCTGACGTACCCGGGCCTGGGTTTTCTCGGCGGCGCCAGTTGGCGGCAGGTGCAGCGCTGGACCGGCCATTTCGGCGTGTTCATGGCGATCCTGCTGTTTTTGTTTGTCCTGAACGGACTGTTCTGGAAAACGCTTGCCCCGCGGCTGTCCGCCTGGGTCGCCCGCTGCTGGCAAAAGCAGCAAAGCGCGTGGGCGAGACTGCGGCAGCACCCCCGGATGCAAGCCCTGATCGAACGGCATCCGCGCACGTGGCGCTTTCTCTGCGCCCGGTTCAGCTTGAAACAGGGCACCGGGTTCTACCTGACAGCGGGCTTTGCCGTCAGCGCCGTGTTTGCCGCCCTGCTCATCTGGCTGATCGGCGACATCGATCTGCTGCACCGGATGGACCGGCAGGTTTACGCCGCCTTGCAGGTCATGCGGCACCCGGCTGCCGACACTTTGATGCTGCTGCTGGCGCTGCTCGCCGACACTTCAATCCTCTGGCTGAGCGTCGCATTTCTTCTTTTCTGGCTGATTCTTCACAACCGCGACTTCTCCGCCCTGATCCTGCTGGTCGGACTGGGCGGCGGGGAGTTGCTGCTGTTCATCCTGCACCTGTTCTTCCGCCGCGCCCCCCCCGCATCCCTGGCGATCGATGTCCCCGCCACCCTGACCGAACCGTCGTTGGCCCCCTACCTTTTCTGCGGATTGGCCGTTTATTTTCTGCTCGGCGCCTCCGCCCAGCGCCAGTCCCGCCTGACCCTCGTCATTGCGGGCAGCTTTCTCGCCGTCCTGGCGGGTTTCAGCCGCATTTACCTGGGGCTGCAATGGCCGAGCAGCGTCCTCGCCGGCCTGGCGCTGACCGCCCTCTGGCTGACCTTCCTGATCACAGCCAGCGAGATGCGCCGCCGCTATGCCGGAGAATTCCCCTGGCGCGTCGGCTGGGAGCCGCTGCACCTGCACCCCCGCAGTCGCCGCCTGCTGTTGTCCGCTGCTGCGGTTCTGGCGAGCGCGGGCATAATCTGGCGGCTGCTGGTCGCGATGCAAGGGCCTTAAGTGGGCTTGCATTTGCCGGCTACTTTCTATACGATTTTCTGCCACTTTCGCCCCGGAAGGAAAAAACATGCCGCGAAGATTGCCGGCCGAATGGGAGGAGCAGGATGGCGTCCTCCTCGCATGGCCCCACGAAAACAGCGACTGGTTCCCCTGTCTTGCCCTGGTGGAGCCGGTCTTTACCGAAATCGTCCGGCAGATCAGCCGCCGCGAAAAGGTTCTGATCGTCGCCCCGGAGCGCGGGCGGGTGCTGGAACTGCTGCAAGCGGCCGAGGTCGATCCGGCGCGCGCGACGGTTTTCGAAATCCCCACCAATGACACCTGGAGCCGCGATTTCGGTCCGATGACCGTCATTGAGAACGGCGAGCCGGTTCTGCTCGATTTCGGTTTCAACGGCTGGGGGCTGAAGTTTCCCGCCGCCCTCGACAACCAGGTCAGCGGCAGCCTGGCGGAGACCGGCGCTTTTCGCGAACTGCGGATGGAGACGCCGGGGCTGATTCTGGAGGGCGGCAGCATCGAGAGCGACGGCCGGGGAACGATCCTGACCACCGCCGCCTGCCTACTCAGCCGCAATCGCAATCCGCACCTCGACCGGCAAGGGGTGGAAAAAGAGCTGGCCGACCGCCTGGGCGCGGACCGAATCCTCTGGCTGGAGCACGGATTTCTGGCCGGGGACGACACCGATTCGCACATTGACACCCTGGCCCGCCTCGCCCCCGACGATAGCATCCTGTTTGTCGCCTGCGACGACCGCGCCGATGAACATTACGCGGCGCTGGCCTGCATGCGTGTCGAGTTGGAACGTCTGCGCACCCGCGAGGGGCGGCCCTACCGGCTGCTTCCCCTCCCCTGGCCGAAGCCGTGCTTCGACGACGAGGGGCAACGCCTTCCCGCCACCTACGCCAATTTTCTGGTGATCAACGGCGCGGTGCTCGTCCCCACCTACGCCGACGTCGGCGACGCGGCGGCCCTGGCGACCATCGGACAGGCATTTCCCGGTCGCGAGATCGTCGGCGTCGACTGCCGGCCGCTCATTTTGCAGCACGGGTCGCTGCACTGCGTGACCATGCAACTGCCGAAGGGAGTACTGCCATGAAGAACCTGAGCATCGGCCTGGTGCAGCAGCGATGCGGCGAGGAGCGCGGCGACAACATCGCGCGCAGCAGCGCCGGGATCCGCCAGGCCGCCGCCCGCGGCGCGCGCCTGATCGTCCTGCAGGAACTGCATGCCGGTCCCTACTTCTGCCAGTGCGAAGATGTGGCCTGTTTCGACCAGGCGGAAACGATACCGGGACCATCGACGGAGGCCTTCGCCTCTCTCGCCCGGGAACTGGGGGTCGTGCTCGTTCTCTCCCTTTTCGAACGGCGGGCGGCCGGACTTTATCACAACACCGCCGTCGTTCTGGAGCAGGACGGCACGATAGCCGGCAAGTACCGCAAAATGCATATCCCCGACGATCCCGGCTTCTACGAAAAATTCTATTTCACCCCCGGTGATCTCGGCTTCACCCCCATCGACACCTCCGTCGGCCGCCTGGGGGTGCTCGTCTGCTGGGATCAATGGTATCCCGAGGCGGCGCGGCTGATGGCGATGGCCGGCGCGGAAATCCTCCTTTATCCGACGGCCATCGGCTGGGATCCGCGCGACGATGCGCCGGAGCGGGAGCGGCAGTTGCAGGCATGGCTGACCATCCAGCGGGCGCACGCGGTGGCCAACGGCCTGCCGGTGGTCGCCGTCAACCGGGTCGGCCACGAGCCGGACCCGACCGGCGGTCCAGGCACGCGGTTCTGGGGGCACAGCTTCGTTGCCGGGCCGCAGGGGGAAATCATGGCGCTGGCGGCACATCAGGAGGAAGAGGTGCTGGTGGCCGAAATCGACGGCGGCCGCAGTGAAGCGGTGCGGCGCATCTGGCCCTTTCTGCGCGACCGGCGCATCGATGCCTACGCGGATCTGCTGAAAAGATACCGGGATTGACCCGCAGGGGGGGCTTTTGCCTTGGCCCTTGCCCGCCCTTGCCCGAGCATAAAGGAGTACCGGTTTGGAACTAAACCTGAACGCTATCGAAGTGCGGGTTTTGGGCTGCCTGGTGGAGAAGGAACTGGCGACCCCGGAGTATTATCCCCTCTCCCTCAATGCCCTGACCAACGCCTGCAACCAAAAATCGAACCGCGATCCGGTGATGAACCTGGAAGAAACGGACGTGGTCCGCGCCCTCGATTCCCTGCGGTTCAAGGGCCTGGCCATGCAGTCGGGAGAAGGCGGGCGGGTGCCGAAGTACGGTCACGCCCTGGCGGCCAAGCTGCATCTTGATCTGCCGGAGCTGGCGATTCTGGCCGAACTGCTGCTGCGTGGTCCGCAGACGCTGGGAGAGTTGCGCGGCCGGGCCAGCCGCATGCAGCCGTTTGCCGAACTCGCCGCCGTCGAAGAGGCGCTGCGGGAGTTGGTTGAACACCAGCCGCCCCTGACCATTGAACTGCCCCGCCAGCCGGGCAGGAAGGAGAACCGGTTCGCGCATCTGCTGTCCGGAGAACCGGCGCCGGAGGCGGAAACAACGGCCGCCCCGGCCGAAGCCGCGCGCCTGCGGGTGCGGGCGGAAAACGAAAGACTGGCCGATTTGGAGGGGGAGGTGGCCGCGTTGCGAGAAGCGGTTGCGGAAATGCGGCGGGAGTTGCTGGAATTCAAAAACAAATTTGAGTGATTGGCCGGTTACGGCGCCCGGTCGGCCAACAGCCGCCCGCCGCGATACAGCAGGTAAAAAGCGCCAATCTGGATGATATGGTAAAGGTCGTTGTGGTTGAAGAAGGGGTGTGGCGCCAGTCGCGTCGCCTGCACGCCGGCGGCGACAAATGAGACCAGGATGCCACCGGCGATCCACCCGGCGGCCGGCCGGCGGCGGAGCAGGCCGGGGATTTGCAGCAGCAGCACCGTCAGCATGGCCGAGCCGTAATCGTAGATGACGAAGCGGAAGGCGTCGTGGGTCACCATCCAGCCGGCATAAATAAGGAATTTGCCGGCGGCGACGCTCAGCGCGATGTTGCGCGGCAACCCGGCAAGGGTGGCGAACACCGCCGCGGCGAGCAGGCAAAAGCTGGCCAAGCCGATGGCATTCAGGGCGAGCTTCCACAGCAGGGGATCGGCGGGGAACGCCAGATACGGTCGGAAGCCGTGCCAGGCGCCGCCCGCGATGGCCGCCAGGGCCGAGGCGAAGAAGGCGGTGGCCCACAGACGCACCGACCAGTCGCGACTCCGGCCAGCCAGCCGGACCGAAAACGCCAGCACCACCCCCGCCAGCAGCCAGTCGGTCAACAGCGTCATCGGTTCGTGAATCGTCACTACGGCCTCCCTGCGCCTTACCGCATTGGAAGAGATGATGAACCATTCCACCAGTTCTCCCGTCCGCGTCGTCCTGCTGCTGTGCGCCACCGAAATCCTGAGTATGACCGGCTTCGCCACCTACCCGGCGCTGCTGCCGCTCTTGCAGTCGGAGTGGCAGCTCACCAATTCGGCGGCGGGTCTGGTCAGCGGGACGTTCTTCGCCGGTTACATGGCGGCGGTGCCGGTGCTGGTCAGCCTCACCGATCGCATCGACACCCGACGCATCTATCTGCTGGCCACGGCCCTGGCATGCGCCGGTAGTCTCGGCTTCGCCTTTTTCGCCAGCGGACTGCTGTCGGCCCTCGCTTTTCAAGCCCTGGTCGGGGCCGGACTGGCCGGCACCTACATGCCGGGTCTGCGTATACTTACCGATCATTTCCAAGGCCCCTACCAGAGTCGTGGCATCGCCTTCTATACCGCCTCTTTCGGCTTCGGCACCACCGCCTCGCTGCTGCTGGCCGGCGCCCTGGCGCCGCTCGGTTGGCAATGGGCGTTTGTCGTCGCCGCCGCCGGCCCGCTCATTGCCGGGCCCCTGGTCTTCTTCAACTTTCCGGCGGCCGCGCCGCGCCGGGCGGCCTTTCAGCCGATGGCCATCTTCGATTTCCGGCCGGTGTTGCGCAATCGGGAGGCCATGGGCTATATCCTCGGTTACGCGGCACATTGCTGGGAACTCTTCGGCCTGCGTTCCTGGATGCCGGCCTTCTTCGCCTTCAGCATGGGGCTGACCGCCACCAGCACCAGTTCGCTGGTGAACGCGGCCGCTTTGGCCGCCTGGGTTAATTTCCTCGGCCCGTTGGCCAGCATTTTCGGCAATGAGGCGGCGGTGCGCTGCGGTCGTCGCCGGCTGATTCTGGTGGCCATGGCCGCCTCCGGAGGGTTGGCCTTGCTGGTCGGTTTCAGCGCGCCGTTGCCCATCGCCGTGGTCTTCACCCTGGTAACTATCTACTTCCTGATGGTCATGGGCGACTCGGCGGCTCTCACCGCCGGCCTGGTCGCCGCCGCCGCTGCCGAGCGGCGCGGCGCCGCCATGGCCCTGCACTCCTTTCTCGGCTTCGGCGCCGGATTTGTCGCCCCCCTCGCCTTCGGCGCCGTGCTCGACCTGGTCGGCGGCAACACCCGGGTGACAGCCTGGGGTCTCGCCTTTGCCACCCTTGGGGCCTGGTGCTTGATCGGATTCGTTATTGCCCTGCTGCGCCGACGCGCCCGCCCGTCCACCGCTCCGGAACGCGCTGAATTTTGAGCGCGCAGAGCCGCTCCCGGCAGTGCGCCTCAATATGAATCAGAGTGGTATCGGTCACGGTATCCTCAGCGACTCCGAAGCTGCGCCCCGCAGTAAACGGCAACCAAGCCCATCTTGTTGAGCCGGCGACCATCGGCTAATCTGCCCTCCGTGGTCAATGTTCCAAGGAGGTTGGATGATGCCGAGCCTGAAGCAGCAGCGGGCAGAGAAAATCGTCGTCTGGCGCGAAAGCGGCCTGAGTATCACCGCCTGGTGACGGCAGCATAACGAGAACCATTACCGCTTCATCTACTGGAGAAAGCGCCTTCAGCCCAAAGTGCAGCCGTCCGCCAGCCGCTTCGTCGAGCTGACCTTCGAGGCCTCGTCGCTGGCGGTGGAATGCAACGGCGTGAGCCTGCATATCGAGCGTGGCTTCGATCGCGGCCGGCTGCGGCAGGTGCTCCGGTGTTGAAGGCGCTCTGAGCTGTGCGTCCCACCGGCTGCCAACCCATTTTTCTCTATGACGAAGCGGTCGACATGCGCAAGAGCTTCGAGGGGCTGAGCGCCTTGGTTGAGGCCGCCTTTCCCGGGCAACTTTTAACAGGGTCGCTGTTTCTGTTTCTCAACCGCCGGCGCAACCTGATCAAGGTCCTTGGCTGGGAGGGCGACGGCTTGACCATCTGGTACAACGCCTGGAGCAGGGCACGTTTCCAGATTGTTTTAACGGTCGCCGCCAGCTGAGCCGACAACAGTTCGTGATGCTTCTCGAAGGGATCGTGCCGAAGCGTTTAAGTCGGCGGTTTTCTTTGTGAAACGCATACTTTTCGGCTTCATCAATTCTGCAATTTATGCTATGTTTTCCGCATGTTAGATGTATCGAACATGCCGCTGGAAGCACAGAATCTTCTACAGGAGATGGACGGCCAAATTGCCTCCCTGCAAGCCCAGGTGACCGTGCTCACTGCAGCTCAGCTGGCTGAAAAAACAGCTCTTCGGCGCCAGAAGCGAGCGGATCGTCACCGATCTGGGACAGCAGAGCCTGCCCTTCGCCGAAACCGAAGTGGCCAGGCCCCGCCATCGAAGTAACCGAAGAGGTCCGCTACCAGTGCAAGGCGGTTAAGAGTCGGGGCGCCGACACGATCTCTTACCCTGACGATCTTCCCGTCGAGCGAAGAGAACTCGATCTGCCCGAAGAGCAGAAGGTCTGTTCCGAAACGGGCGAGCCGTTGGTTCGCATCGGCGAGGAGGTCACCCGCAAGCTGGCGCGCAAGGCGCAGCAGTTCTTTATCATCGAAATGATCCGCCCCAAGTACGCCTCACGCAAGAATCCCGACCAGGGAATTCTGGCCGCGCCGCTGCCCGACAGTATCATTGAGCGCTGCCCGGCGGATGGAAGCCTTCTGGCCTCCGTGCCGACGGCGAAATATTGCGATCACTTGCCGCTCTATCGGCAGGTGCAGATGCTGCAGCGCAGCGATGTCCGCATCAGCCGTCAGACCCTCTCCAAGAGGGTGCTGAGCCTTGGAGTGGGGCTTGCCCCTCTTTATGAGGCCAAGAAGTGCCGGGTGCTCCAAAGCGGCGTTGTCTTCGTCGATGAAAGTCCGATCAGCCTGCAGACGCCGGGCAAAGGCCCCTGTAAAAAGGCCTACATGTGGGTTTATGCCGGAGGCGACGGCGAGGATCCTCCGTATCGCTTCTTTGTATTTCGCACCAGTCGCAGCCATGCGCATGTCGAGCAGACCCTAAAGGATTACCGGGGGGTGTTGCACTCGGACAAGTACGCCGCCTACGAGAAACTGGCCCGGCGCGAGGATATCCGGTGGTGCCCGTGCATGGCGCATGTGCGGCGCAAATTCGTCGAAGCCGAAGGGGGAGATTCCGAACATCGCAGGCGCATTCGACCCCTGACGATCGGTCGCAAGAACTGGATGTTTGTGGGCAGCGAAAACGGCGGCCAGGCCGGCGCGACGATTCTGTCGCTGGTTCAGACCTGGCGGAACCTGGACATCAACCCCCAAGTGTACATGGAGGATGTTCTAAGGCGGATCATGAACTATCCGGCCTGGCGGATTGAGGAACTCCTGCCGGACCTCTGGTTGGTGGCCCGACAGAACAATGCCGCATCGCAGATGGTCCCGCAAGACGGGCTCAGTTGACGGTTACGCCCCCGCATTTATTGAGCATCACTGGTCTGGCAATACAAGAAAAGGCCCCGAAAAAACCCAGGCCCCTTCATTGTCTAGCACGATTCCTCTTCCTGGTTGCACTGACCGCAGATTTTCCTAATCGACTATAAATTTTAATTTTCTATATTTCTGCGCAGCTGTTGCAACGGCTTCGCCCAAACCCTCGGGCATGGATTTTTTAAGATCCATTGCCGTTTTTTGAAAAACTTCTTCAAGTCTTCTTCCTTCTTCACAGTAAGAGAAAAGGGTACCGGAGAAATCTAAGGAATAAGAATAAATCTCATTATAAGCTTTATTCAGTTCTGCCAAATGTCTTCCAGCCTCAATGAACTTGTCGGGAGGCACTTGCAACTTTACTAAAAACACATCAACATCTTCTCTAATCTTTTTGGATGTCGAGATTTCCTGTGTTGATAATTTGTAAAGGACATCCTGTTGTTCCTGCACACAGACATCAAGGCACCGGTCGGCTCCAGCTTTCATGCCATAGAGTGCCATAACAAAATTGTTCATGTAGATTCTCTGTATTTTATAGTGATCATACATGAACCATCCACCAATAAGAACAAGGACACTAATTATGCCAATTAAAAATAAAAATATTTTATTTAAACTTTTCCCTTCCGGTTTAATCGAAATATCGTTCTTTTGAATTATTTCGCTCTCGACATTTCTTTTTCGTCTAACTGCTCTAACTTTAAACTTTATTTTCTCTCTTTTGCACTTTCTTATTTTAGGTCTTGTAAGCTGCAGAAGATAGTAATCAGGAAACAATTCTCCACATTTTTTACATATATGTGAAATACCCAAGATTTCTCGACATTTTACACAATATAAACTCCCATCTTTTTTATAAGCCCTAAGTATGAATGACTCTTTTTGAACCCATAATTTCGTATTACAATCCAGGCATAATTCAAAAGTCCCAGAATCTTGTATTTCTTGTCTTGGCTGAAAAGATGAATTACATTTTGGGCATTCCATATTATCCACCTATTTTAAAATTCGGCACCAGTGTCAACGACATGACCATTCCCCCCACGGATTACATCATCAAGGCTGGAGGCATGAGTGGTCGATTGGTTGCTTAAGCCATCTGGCCCTTTGCTATAAAGATCATAGTCATCGTTTAATGCCACGGCGAAGATATCCGTTCTTTCATCACCAGGGTGTAGAGATATTTTAATATATTCGTAAGTGTTACCCCAAGGATCTTCCTCGTTTTCCCGGCCGATGTCGGACAGGGTGTCGGGAAGCTCACCTTTTTCCATGAGATAGGAAGAAATTTCTCTTTCGAAAAGCCTGATTTCTGTCTTACAACTGACAAATTGTACGATCTTGGTGAATGCTTGAAAACTTGGGATTGCAAGGCTCGCAAGAACTCCAACAATCGCCACAACCACAAGAAGCTCGATAAGAGTAAATCCACGATTTCCCGACCTATGGAATAAGCGCATTGAAGTCTCCCTAGAAATCTCGCATTCGATATTTACAAGCTAATGCGAGATTTGATATCACTTTTTACAGTACAATATGCGTGCCGAGGCTAAGATGATATTTTACCTGCTTCCGAGGAACAATTTCCTCAAAAATTGAACCGCCAGGCTGCAATTTGCCCATCAAAGGTCTCCCATTTCAACCCGTGCGAAAGACAATACGACAAAAATTGTATATTGGCTCCCCTTTTTGTCTCACGATCAGGATTAGCACCGCACCACCCGGCACGAGGGCAACAAGATCAGCCAGCGCATCCGCAAGCGGGTGGAGGAGATCTTCGGCTGGCTAAAGACCGTGGCCAACTTCCGATCGCCCAAGTACTGCGGAACCGAGAAGGTCGGATGGCACTTCACCCTGGTGGCCGCCGCCTACAACCTGATCCGGATGCGCAACCTTCTGACTTCCCCCGCATAGCAGGGGGGCAGTGCGCCTTGAGACCCGGAAAACGGGCCAGGGGGCCGGAAACGAAGTCGAAAAAACCAAGAGTTAAAGAGCAAAAACCGCAAGAACCTGAGTTGATTTCGCTGAAAAGCTTCAAAAAACCTCACCCGGGGAGGGGAGCCGGGAGAATCCGGTAGTTTTTCAGCGACCTGTTAGACCTCACGGCGGACAGCAGG
>Ga0172382_10004339_pt1 | contig 21780 bp, 15 predicted proteins | sample Leawel138RmetaG_FD_122245 | JGI IMG/M metagenome (GOLD analysis project Ga0172382, IMG submission 122245) | Leachate microbial communities from a municipal landfill in Southern Ontario, Canada - Leachate well 138R metaG | ecosystem: Engineered > Solid waste > Landfill > Unclassified | place... | reverse complement strand
ATTAACTGTAAATAAACTAATTAAAAATTTGAGAACAGATGTAACCACTCCGTTCTCACATAAACTTTTTTAAACATTCTTTTTTGTGAAATTTTTGTTTTAAAAAGTTCATGTTCGTTTCATTTATTCTTCCGGATCAACTGATTTTTTTGGACGGATCAGAAGAACATTTTTGTTCCCTTGCTGTTTATTTCTATTTGATAAATTGTTTAAAACTGTTTAAAAGTGTTTAATAACTATTTTTTTTAACTTTTGGATGAATAGGAAAATAGTATCAACTTTCCGGAAAATATAGCTGTAAGAGCATTAAATGAAAATGTAAGCAAATGAAATGTATAGCTAATAATTTATGACGTTTATGCCATAGTTTTATTCAATTTTATAAGTTATTTATAAATTAATGTATCCTTAATCTGCGTAAAATGATAAAAAACTTTCTTTGTCGTGAATTGAGCTATTTGTTTAGATGTATTCAAAAAGGAAGAATAAATACGATTCATTTATATTCATTATTAATTCAAATCCGATTTTTATGAAAAAAACAATTTTGGTCACAGCGATTTTAGCTGTGTTTTTTTTATTTCCTCTGGCAATATTAGCCCAGGGGACCATTACCGGGAGGGTGCTTGACACCAGTTCTCAGGAGCCACTAATAGGAGCTACTGTTGTTTTGGAGGGTACTACCCGGGGAACGCCGACCAGTCTTGACGGAACGTTCTCTTTTCGTATTCCTGCCGGTGAGAATACCCTTGTGGTTTCGTTTATTGGATATATTACCCAAACCGTAGAAGTAAATGTCAGAAATAATGAGACTAAGGATTTAGGGGATATTAGTCTGGAGTCGAACACGGTAGGATTGGATGAGATTTTAATTACTTCATCTTTTGCCAAGGACCGTCAGACCCCGGTGTCCATGTCGACAATCCAGCCTGCTTATATTGAGGAGCGCTTGGGATCACAGGAGTTTCCGGAAATTTTAAAAATGACTCCTTCCATTTATGTAACCAAGGATAATGGTGGTTATGGTGACAGCCGTATTTCTCTGCGTGGTTTTGACACCTACAATGTGGGTGTACTGATCAATGGAATCCCTGTGAATGACATGGAGAACTCAAAGGTTTACTGGTCGAACTGGTCAGGACTTAGTGATGTAACTCAGACAACACAGGTACAGCGTGGTTTGGGAGCGTCAAAGCTGGGCCTTTCCTCGGTAGGTGGAACCTATAATATCATTACCAAATCGACCGATGCAGAAGAAGGTGGGAGCATATATGCCGGAATAGGAAACTCAGGTTATCGCAAGCAGGCATTCAATGTATCTACTGGTCTTCTCGAAAATGGATGGGCTATTACTCTTTCTGGTTCGCATACCTATGGCGACGGTTACATAAGGGGAACAGCATTTGATGCCTACAGTTATTTTGCAAATATCTCGAAAAGAATTAATAGTCAGCACCGGTTGTCGCTGACTGTTTTTGGTTCTCCTCAAACCCATAATCAGCGAGGGAACAGACACACGATTGAGTATTACAGGAACCACAAAGATGGTGTCATAGCCAATTCAGATTTCGGTTTTCGTGAAGGCAAGGTATTTGGTGGTGGATATGGTTTCAACTATTACCATAAACCCCAGGGTTCCTTGAATCACTATTGGAATATAAACGATAAAACACTTTGGACAAATGTTTTATACGTATCTCTTGGCCGGGGTGGCGGCCGTAGGATTCGTGGTACGCAGGCTTCCTGGCTAACAGTCGACTACAATACAGGACTGGACGATCCGAATATTAAGCGCACAGCTGAAGGATTTCTTGATTATAATGCAGTAGCTGAAGCAAACAGGGCATCCCTTGATGGATCACAAGCCATTGTAGCATCGGCAGTAAACTCACACAATTGGTACGGACTGCTTTCAACCCTGACTACCGAAAAACTTGGTATCGACTGGACAGCCGGCTTCGATGGCAGGTATTACCTCGGATTCCATACCGAAGAGGTGATCGACCTTCTGGGTGGACAGTTCTTCATGGGAAATATGGCAGGAGATAATATCAACCAACCTAACGATGTGAAACTTAAAGAAGGCGATAAGTTCAGCTACGATAATCCGGGTGAAGTAATTTGGGCTGGCGGATTCCTGCAGGGTGAATACGTTGCAGACCAGTATTCGGCTTTTCTCTCCCTGGCTGTTTCCAATAAGAGCTACCGCAGAACTGACTATTTCCAGTATTTGCCTGGTAATCAAAAAACCGACTGGCAGAATTTTTTGCCATGGAACATAAAAGGAGGAGTCAATTACAATATTAATTCAAAGCATAACGTATATGCCAACGCAGGATACATTAAACGCGAGCCGGTATATACCAATGTGTTCCTGAATTATACAAATTCGATCAATGAAAAAGTAAAGTATGAAACCGTAATTACCGGGGAAATCGGATATGGTTTTACTTCTAAACTTTTTAACTTTAAAGCTAATTATTACTATACAAACTGGCTGGATAAAGCTTTGGTCAGAAGTTTCGGACAAGCCGGAACAGCAAATATTCCGGGTATTAATGCGCTTCACCAGGGTGTTGAGGTGGAAGCAACTTATATTCCTACTCCCAAACTTACCTTGCGGGGTATGCTCTCACTGGGTGACTGGATTTGGCAAGACGATGTGAGTTTTACCCTGTATGATGAAGCACAAAATGTGCTCGGAACCTATAACGCATACCTGTCGGGTGTGCATGTTGGAAACTCTGCCCAAAGTACCGCTTCATTGTCGGCCGATTATGAGGTACTTCCCGGGATGAAAATAGGTGTTGATTATCTTTACCTTGCTAAAAACTTTGCCGATTTTAATCCCATCAACAGGACGAATTCAAACGATAAAGTTGACTCATGGCAGATGCCTAATGTTGGCCTTGTAGATCTTTTTATGAACTATAAGTTTAAAGTGGCCGGAATGGATGCCAGACTCTTTGGAAAAGTGAATAACCTGCTGAATACCGAATATGTAGCTGATGCAACCGACGGCGCTACACATAATGAAAAATCAGCTCTGGTTTATTATGGCTTCGGAACTACCTGGTCAACAGGATTGAGTATTTATTTTTAATTTTTAACTTTTTAATAAAAATAGTATGAAACGAATTGTATCATATATCCTTGGAGCCGGCCTGCTGGTGACAGCCTGTAACCCTATGGAAGATATTTATGATGAGCTGGACCAACATAAAACACCCTTTGTTCAGCAATTGGATTACACACTAACTGCAGCTGATTATGAGCTTTTTGATAGTGAAGTTGCTGATAATTATTTCTTTTCAGAAGAAGAGCCTGCCGCTGACTATATTCCTTCTCTTTTACAGGAATTATTTCCGGCTCTTGACGAAGGTTCAGCTATCAGGGTAACCTATGACTTTAACCGGGGTGGACTGGAATACCTCGACTACCTGACCAAATCAATCAGCTATGAACTGAGTAACGACGATTACGATTCTATGGGTACAGAAACCGGCAAACCCGGTAAATATAACAACTTTGACTCGGGAATTCCCCCGGGAGATTACCTGCCGGATTTTTTTAGCACTAAATTTCCTGCTGCCAAATCAGGTGATATCGTTTTTGTAACCTATAAATTCTATTCCGGAGGCGTTTCTAATCGGAGTGAATATTATGGATTCAACGGATCGGTATGGGCTCCCGTTCAGGTTGATCTGCCCGAAGGTGTGTCAAACTACGAGCTGACAACTGATGACTACGACGCAATGGGTGAAGATAATGGGAAACCCGGAAGGTATGATAACTTTGATTCAAATATGAATCCTAATGACTACCTGCCAACTTTCTTGTCTATCCATCTTCCGTTTGCCCTTGAGGGAGAAAAAGTTGCCGTGGTTTATAAATACTATGCATCAGGAAAAACAACAAAAAGAGCAATTGAATATACGAAAACCGATGGAAAATGGATTGCATATAATCCCATCATGACCCAAACCGACCAGTTTATCAATACCAGTGAGAGTGGATGGGTATTTGATCCAACCGTTATGTTTACTATGTCGAAAGAGGACTATCAAATCATAGTTGACTGGGTGAAATCGAATAAGGGAAGTGAATTCATCGACAGCTACGGAACACAGGAATTCTGGTTCAGTGCAGGATCCTATTATGGCAATTATGATGTCAGGGACAAATGGAATACAGAGGCTTTCTCCACATGGCAGGAAGCTGTCCAAACCTCAATAGGTGATGTACTGCTTCCGGCAAAATTTCCGGATGCAGTGTCCCAGGTCAGCGGAATTGATGTCATGTATAAGGTAACAATTGCTGTATATTCTGGTGTTAATGAGCAGTTTACATGGTCTTTCCAGTGTACGAAATCGGGTCCAAATCCTGAATTTGAATTTGTGGAATAGGAAAAACAATCTACCAAATAAATGAAGAAAAGCCGCCCCACGCGGCTTTTCTTTATATATACAATTTAAAATTTACATTAATAATGAAAATTCTTACCCTTGCGTTTGTCTTCATTTTTTGCTTTATGGAGAAAACCGTTTTATCACAGCCTTTAGACTACTATAACGGAACAGAAAATTTATCAGGTGACGGGCTGAAAAAAGCGCTGCATGATATTATTAAGGATCATGTAGATTTTACCAATTCCCGGGCCAAAGACATTATCAACGAGTCAGATTCTGATCCGGATAATCCGGACAATGTCGTTTTGTTCTACCTTCAGGAATCACGGGATGCCGATCAATATGGAACGGGTGGGGATTACATCAACCGGGAGCATGTCTGGGCCAAGTCACAGGGTAATTTTGGAGACATCAGGCCTGTTGATGGCGATGCACACAACCTCCGGCCGGCAGATGCATCGGTAAACGTGGACCGGGGCAATAAAGACTTTGATAACGTGCAGCCCAATGGATTTCAGCATAGAGAGGCACTGGATTGCTGGTATAACGACAACGCCTGGGAACCGGGGCCTGCCACGAAAGGGCAAGTGGCGCGTATATTGTTTTATATGGCAACACGTTATGAAGGCGAGGGGGAGCATGGGATTGATCTTGAACTGGTCGATTGGATTGATACCGACAATAATTTTGATTCGGAACACGGTAAACTTTCCACCTTACTGGAATGGAATAACCAGTATCCGCCATCCGATTTTGAGCGGCGACGAAATGAAAAGCTGTTTCAGATTCAGCAGAACCGGAATCCTTTTGTCGACCATCCGGAGTTTGCTGACCGGATTTGGAAAAATGAGAAGCCGGAACCGGTACAATTCTCCGAACTCAGCATGACGCCTGCAAAACCCCACATTGGCGAAACAGCTGCCATTTCAGCCAGAGTTTCGTCTGTAGTCAAGCCCGACAGCGTTTTTCTCTTTTGGGGAGATACATTCAATTCGAAACAAAACCGGAAAAAATTAGTGCTGAATGACGGTTTTTATTCCGGCCAGGTTACTTTTACAGGACAGCAACCCGGAGAAACAACCTGGATCATGATAGGTGCTTTATCCAATCAGGATACTTTCCTTATCCGGGGAAGTTATGTTGTTCCAGAGAGAATAAGTGCAGACCAGATTACTCCTATTGACCAGGTTCAGGGAGAAGGAAACGAAAGCCCGTTACTGAATCAAAAAGTAACCATTGCCGGCCGGGTTACCGCCAATTTTGACAATACAATCTATATTCAGGACGCCTCCTCAGTAAGAAGTGGCTTATGTATTTTCAATTCCCTGAAAACCGGTAAAGTGGGCGATAGTGTAGTGGCACGTGGCATAGTTGCTGAATACAGTAATTTAACTGAGCTTTCGGAAATTGAGTATTTCTATAACTATGGCGAAAATAAAGCTATTCAACCAATCGTCATTGATACCAGGTTGATGAATGAAGACTATGAAGGAATGCTGGTTACGCTCGAAAATGTGACTTTTTTGGATGGAGGAATAAAAATTCCGACGCAAAATCGTACTTATACATTTTATGATGAGCAGGGACAGGGAGTACTGTTTTCCGAATGGAGCAGCCGACTTCCCGGGAATATTATCCCTGCAGAGCGAACATCAATCACGGGAATTGTCTCCCAGTATCAGGGTAACTATCAAATGCTGGCACGTGATGTTACAGATCTTTCAGTTGATACTCACAGTGACTTACTTAACAGCCACCCGGAGCATAGTGTGATGATTTACCCCAATCCGGCAACGAACCTACTGCATATAGATTCTCCTTTCATGCTTAAATCAGTAACTGTTTTTTCTGTTTATGGTTCCACCAGGTCGATCAAATTAAACGAAATGAACAATATTGATGTTTCAGAATGGCAGCCAGGGTTGTATGTACTGCGTGTGGAAGCTGAAAATAATGGCTATATGTATAAAAAAATCATTGTCCAATAGTTATCTTCGGAAGCCAGAAAGGGAAACAGAATTCAGTTTATTTTAACCTGATAAAACAGGAGTATTCGGACGTATGCTGCATTTTTCTATCCCTGTACTATCTCTGCTTTCTTTCGGGTTCAACGGAGGATATGATATCCATCTGTTTGTTTTAAAAACTAAATCTGAATAGATCATACAAATCAATTCAGACAAAAAACGGTTTTTTTAATCTAAATATTTATTTTTACCGGCTCATTTGAGAAGCATACGCTGGATGAAATCAATTACGAATTAAAAATTAGTTCCGGCGAAATACGCTTGCGTATTTTACTGAGTACCTTAAAAAATAGTAATAATGAGGGATATACCTTAGAAAACGAACATTTTTTTGAGATGAAACAGGAACAAATCAATCAGATGCTGGAGGAGAAGGGGTACATAGATGAGAAGATCAGCCCGGATTTGAAGCTGAGAAAGGAAATCAACCGGCTCAGAAAGGAGAAGAATGCTGTGATTCTTAGTCATTTTTATGTGGAGAGTGATTTGCAGGATATTGCCGATTATGTGGGTGATAGCCTTGGCCTCGCACAGGCAGCTGCAGAAACCAATGCGGATATGATCGTTTTCGTCGGGGTTCATTTTATGGCTGAAACGGCCAAAATTATAAATCCTTATAAAAAAGTAATTCTTCCCGATCTGAAGGCAGGTTGCTCATTGGCTGAATCAGCCCCGGCAGAAGAATTTGCCGAGTTTAAAGAAAAATATCCGGATCATAAGGTTATTACCTATGTGAACGCTACTGCAGCTTTGAAAACGATGTCAGACATCGTTTGTACTTCTGCGAATGCAAAAAAAATTGTAGAAAGCTTCCCTGAAGATGAAAAATTAATTTTTGCTCCTGATAAAAATCTGGGGAACTACATTAACAGTGTTACCGGTCGAAATATGGTTTTATGGAACGGTGCCTGCATGGTACATGAGAAATATTCGGTTGAAAAAATCATCAGCCTGATGACTCAATATCCTGAAGCTGAATTTATTGCTCACCCTGAGTGTGAAAAACCTGTTCTTTTATTGGCCAAGCATATTGGTTCTACAACATCCCTGTTAAAATATGTGGAAAGCAGTCGTGCCAGTAAATTCATTGTTGCCACCGAAAGTGGCATTTTACACCAGATGAAAAAAACCTGTCCCGACAAGATTTTTATTCCGGCGCCTTCAATTGACTCAACCTGTGGATGTAACGACTGTACATTCATGAAACTAAACAGTCTGCAGAAACTGTATATCTGCATGAAATATGAACAACCGGAAATAACCCTGGCGCCAGATGTTATTGAAAAGGCCCGGATCCCTATTCAAAGAATGCTTGAGATTTCAAAATGAAATTTTAGTCTTGACATGCATCATGATATTTCTGGATTGCAGGGTAGTTCTCAGGGCTGTCGTTTTTCTAATCACATGATAATTGGTATTTCCTGACCTTCTGATTCGTTGTTCCCGGGTTCGACCTCAACGTATATTTACCTGAATGTAGAAATGGAATGATGCCTGAAACAGGGATGATTCTGACCAAATCTACACACTAAACGGGAAAGAAACTGGTAATGAGTCAGGGTCTAAAATCAGAGGGAAGGACGCATAAAAATTAAAAATACCCGTAATGGGTTGAATATTTAATATTGTTGTTTAATTTCGTGTGGTTTCAAGTCAGTCGTATAGGTAAAATATTAAAAGAATTGTTATGAATAAATTGAAACAAGCTATTATAATTGGGGTAGCTACTGCATTAGTTTCCCTGGTTCATTTTTCGGCTTTTGGACAAGGGGAATTTGACGTGGTGGTTTATGGAGGAACCTCATCAGGTATTGCCGCCGCGATTCAAAGTTCACGCATGGGAAAATCGGTTGTGCTCATTGAACCGTCGTCACGTATAGGAGGATTAACTACCGGTGGATTGGGCCAGACAGACATTGGGAATAAAATGGTTGTTGGTGGAATTTCCCGTGAATTTTACCAGGAGATCAAAAAATATTATAGCAATCCGGATAACTGGAAATGGCAAAAACCGGAAGAATATCGTGATGGCGGTCAAACACGTACAGCAACAGGAGAAGATGCTATGTGGACATTTGAGCCCTCAGCTGCGCTGAAAGTATATCATTCCATGATGGAGAAAGAGAAGATTTCCCTGGTTTATAAACAAAGGCTGAATCGGGAAACGGGTGTCAAAAAGCAACAATCAAAAATTGTGGAAATTGAAATGGAAACCGGAGAAAAATACCGGGGAAAAATGTTCATTGATGCCACCTACGAAGGTGACCTGATGGCTGCAGCAGGGGTAAGCTATTCGATAGGCCGGGAATCGAATAAAGAGTATGGAGAAACATTAAATGGCGTTCAGGCAAATGACATTGGCATTACATTGCGCAGAACTGCTTCTATTAATGCACATAATCATAATTTTATTGACGGTGTTGATCCATATATCGTGAAAGGAGATCCATCAAGCGGATTGCTTCCCTTCATAAAAGATGGAGGCCCCGGCATTGACGGATCTGCACATCATGGCATTCAGGCGTATTGTTTCCGGATGACACTGACTGACCATCCGGAGAACCGGATCCCATTTAAAAAACCAGCGGATTATAATGAACTGGAATATGAACTGCTCTTCCGAAACTATGAAGCAGCCGAAGGGCCTGTTGAAGAGATGTATACATATGGCGACAAACTGGTCCCCTGGATAAACTCCGCTATGCCAAACCGAAAAACCGATACCAATAACCAAAAAGGGTTTTCTACTGATTTTATCGGACAGAATTATGATTATCCGGAAGCGGGATACAAAGAACGGGAAAAAATAATTGAAAAACATCGAAGTTACCAGCAGGGACTGATGTGGTCACTGGCCTATCATCCTAGAATCCCGAAGAAAGTGCGTGATGTGGTCTCGAAATGGGGAACCTGTAAAGATGAATATGAACGGGAAGACGGATGGCAACAACAACTGTATATTCGCGAAGCCAGACGGATGAAAAGTGATTACGTGATGACACAACGCAATTGTGAGGGATTTGATGTGGTTGACGACCCGGTGGGTATGGCTGCTTACGGAATGGATTCCCATCATGTGCAACGTTACGTGGATGCCAATGGATACATACAGAATGAAGGAAATGTGGAGGCTCATGGTTTCGATCCATACCCTGTGAGTTACCGTTCTATTGTTCCTAAAAAAGGAGAATGTACTAATTTGCTGGTGCCGGTTTGTGTGAGTTCAACACATATTGCTTTCGGCTCCATCAGAATGGAACCTGTGTTTATGGTATTGGGGCAATCGGCGGCCCTGGCAGCCTGCCTTTCGATCGATGAACATGTTGCTGTCCAGGACCTGGATTATGAGAAAATGAAAAAACTGATGCTTGAGAAAAATCAGGTGCTGAGCATGGATAACGCGATTCAATAACTTGCAGATGTTGATAAATGTTTAAATAATTAACTCCGGCAAGTTTGAGAATTAAATAACGGTTCAACCTGAAATGTTAGGCAGGCATATACTATTTCAAATTCAAATTATTCATTTTAAGATGAATCAGGAAGATTCATTGTAAAGACAGATGTTAAAAATGATTTAAAAGCAGAGAAAAAAGAAAAAAAGTCGTGTTTATTAGTATTTTTGCGATGATTTTAATTTATGTGCTGTTGAATTTGAAGAGGTTAGTACAAATTATTGTAATAGAAAAGAATGACAAAAAGATTTAAATATACCATTCCTTCTCTCCTGCAGGAATCAGTAAACAACCATGCTGGAAATACTTCGCTGGTTTTCGCTGGTGAAACGAATTATACTTACCGGCAGATGGGGGGGGACGTGATACGGGTTGCTGCATTGTTGAAGCAACTGGGCATCGTAAAAGGAGATAAAGTAGCAATTTTAAGTACAAATATGCCGAATTGGGGAGTAGCATTTTTTGCTATTTCCTGGGCAGGAGCAATTGCTGTACCTATATTGCCCGATTTCCATCCCAATGAAATAAAATATATTATCGGTCATTCGGAGGCCAAAATGATGTTTATTTCAGAAGCTTCCTACAGGGGCCTGAATGATGATACTTCCGGGTTACCTGAAAAGTTGATTCTTTTGGAGAATTTTTCTCTTTTCGAGGCAGGAGCATCAGTAAAAGACCTGGGGTCTCTGCAATCAGCCCTCCCTGAAACTGTGGCTGACTCTTCACCTGAAGCAACAGAGGAAGATGATCTCGCTTCCATTATTTATACTTCAGGTACTACAGGAAATTCTAAGGGAGTGATGTTGACTCATAAGAACCTTGCCTGGACAGCTGAAAAAAGCTATACTTTTCAGCAAATCCTTCCAACTGATCGCTTTCTTTCGGTATTGCCCCTTTCTCATACTTTTGAGAATACCATCAGCTTTTTGTTGCCCATGCGCTATGGCGCTTCGGTTCACTACCTGAGAAAACCACCGGTAGCTTCCGTTTTGTTGCCTGCACTGGAAAAGGTAAAGCCTACCATTATGTTGGTCGTCCCGTTAATTATTGAGAAAGTATTCAGAGGGAAAATTTATCCGAAATTTCAAAAAAGCTTCGTCACACGTTCTTTATACTCGTTCCCGCCTACCCGGAAAATATTGAACCGGATTGCTGCCGGCAAGCTGTATAAAACGTTCGGAGGGCAATTGAAATTTTTTGGAATCGGTGGAGCAAAACTCGACCCTACGGTTGAACGCTTCCTGAATGAAGGGAAATTTCCTTATGCCATAGGGTATGGACTGACTGAAACTTCACCTTTGCTGGCCGGAGCTGTTGGCAAGACTGTGAGAATAGGTTCTACCGGACTCGCAATGGAAGGTGTGGAACTCCGTCTGGGAAATGCTGACCTGAAAACCGGAGAAGGGGAAATTCAAGCCAAAGGACCCAACGTGATGAAAGGATACTATAAAGCACCTGAACTTACCCGTGAAGTCTTTACCGAAGATGGATGGTTCAAAACAGGTGATAAAGGCTGGTTCGATAAGGATAACTTCTTGTTCATCAGAGGACGAATAAAAACAATGATCGTAGGAGCCAGCGGTGAAAATATTTATCCGGAAGAAATTGAGTCAGTAATCAATAAAATGCGCTTCGTACTCGAATCTCTTGTTGTCGAGAAAAAAGGGAAACTCGTAGCCATGGTTCATCTGAACATGGAAGAAATTGAGCAAAATTTCCATTCCCTGAAAGCTGAAGCCCATCAATATGTCAACGAGAAAGTGGAAGAAATTCTTCAGGAAATACAAAGAAGAGCAAATGCCGACCTCAATAAATTTTCCCGGTTGCAGGCCATCTGGCTCCAACCAACTCCTTTCGAAAAAACACCTACCAAAAAAATTAAGAGGTTTTTGTATGTCTGATGGCTGGATCACTTTTGGGTTAAATACAATGGATTGATCGAAACATAGTCTATTTAAGGAGCTTAGGCTCCCTCTCCCCCCGGAAAGATTGTGAAGACATCTTCGTCCTGAGATTGAGCATATCGGTCTGACTCACAGATATCACATGTCTTTACTACGCATGCGATAAATGATATAATCAATTTTTTTTGTGATCTGTACGATGTAGAGAAAGTGAGCGGATCATAACCTGGAATGCTCGAAAAATATTAATTTTGTAGCCTTAAAATCAAAAGGATGATTTCAGAATCGAGGTATAGTGCTCGTGGAGTTTCAGCGTCAAAGGGTGATGTGCATAACGCAATAAAGTTGATTGATAAGGGAGTATTCCCCGGATCGTTTTGTAAAATTATTCCTGATGTTTTAGGTGGTGATCCGCTTTGGTGCAATGTGATGCATGCTGATGGTGCCGGAACAAAATCAGCCCTGGCATACCTGTATTGGAGAGAAACCGGTGACTTATCAGTATGGAAAGGCATTGCCCAGGATGCCCTAATCATGAATATTGATGACCTGCTGTGTGTTGGTGCCCTGGAAAATATCCTGGTTTCATCAACCATAGGCAGGAACAGAAATAAAATTCCGGGGGAAGTGATTGCTGCCATCATTAATGGCACAGAAGAAATACTTGAGGAATTGCGCAATATGGGAATCAGTGTCTGGTCAACCGGAGGTGAGACTGCCGACGTGGGTGACCTGGTGCGTACCATTATCGTAGATTCTACTGTTGTTTGCCGGATGAAACGTGAAGATGTGATTTCAACCGATCAGATTTCTCCGGGAAATGTTATCGTTGGACTTTCTTCTTCCGGAAGGGCAACCTATGAAAATCAATACAACGGGGGGATGGGCAGCAACGGATTAACTTCAGCGCGGCATGATATTTTTCATAACTACCTGGCCAAAAGATACCCAGAAAGCTTCGATCCGGATATTCCTGAAGATTTGGTGTATACTGGAAAATATAAATTGACAGATGAGATAGAAAGCCTGGGAATAGATGCCGGTCAACTTGTGCTTTCTCCAACACGTACTTATGCTCCTGTTGTTCTAAAAATTCTGGAGAAATTTCGAAAGGATATCTCAGGAATTATTCACTGTTCGGGGGGAGCACAAACAAAGGTTCTGCATTTTGTAAACCATGTACATATAATTAAGGATAACCTTTTCCCGGTTCCCCCTCTGTTTCAGGTGATTCAGGAGCAGTCGGGGACAGAATGGCAGGAAATGTATAAGGTTTTCAATATGGGTCACCGGCTGGAAATTTATACTACTCCGGAGGTTGCCAGGGAAATCATCACTATTTCAGCATCTTTCAATATAGATGCCCGGATTGTGGGCAGAGTAGAATCATTTGAAGGAAAAAAACTTACCATACATTCAGAGAAGGGAAAATTTGTTTATTAAAAAGATGGCAGAATATACATTACTGGAAAAATATGAATCGATCAGGCACCGGTTTGAGGAGGTGCAACAACAGATAACCGATCCTGACGTGGTATCAGATATGAACCGGTACGTGAAATTAAATCAGGAATACAGAGACCTGGAAAAATTGATAGCCGTTTTCAGGGACTATAAAAATCTGGTGGATAATATCCGTTCGGGGAAAGAGATACTTGAAGAAGAAACTGATCCTGAGTTGCGGGAAATGGCACATGAAGAGATTGAAATGGCTGAAGAGCTGATTCCACAGAAAGAAAATGAGATTAAATTTTTGTTGGTTCCAGCTGAACCGGAAGACAGCAAGAATGCTATTTTGGAAATCCGAGCCGGAACCGGAGGTGATGAAGCCAGTCTTTTTGCCGGAGACCTTTTCCGCATGTACTCCAGGTTTTGCGAGAAAAAGAACTGGCGACTGGAAGTTACTCATTTTAGTGAGGGGATTGCCGGTGGGTATAAGGAAATTGTGGCGAAAGTATCCGGTGAAGGGGTTTATGGTATTATGAAATATGAGTCGGGGGTCCATCGTGTACAACGTATTCCTCAAACAGAAGCCCGGGGTAGGGTGCATACTTCAGCTGCCACTGTGGCTGTCCTGCCTGAAGCGGAAGAGTTTGATGTCGAGTTGAAGGAATCGGATATCCGCAAAGATACATACTGCTCTTCCGGTCCGGGTGGCCAGTCGGTGAATACTACTTATTCTGCGATCCGGCTAACACATATCCCTACAGGAATTGTGGTAACATGCCAGGATGAAAAATCACAAATAAAAAACCTGGAGAAAGCCATGTCGGAATTGAGAACCCGGATTTATAACATGGAATATCAGAAATACGTTGATGAGATTTCTACAAAGAGGAAAACCATGGTTTCAACCGGTGACCGATCTGCAAAAATCAGAACTTATAACTGGCCGCAAGGAAGAATTACTGACCATCGGATCAATCTGACTTTATATAACCTGCAAGCTATTGTTAACGGTGAGCTGGATGAAATCATAGAAAAACTGATGATCGAGGAAAATGCCCAGAAGTTGAAGGAGTCAGAAATTTAAAGAATTGACTATGAACCAGGAACAACTTTTCAGTCAAATACAAAAAAAGAACAGTTTTCTTTGCGTTGGACTGGATACTGATTTACAGAAAATACCTAAATACCTGCTCGGGTGTTCTGATCCTGTGTTTACCTTTAACCGGGAAATTATTGATGCAACAGCACCCTATGCTGTAGCTTATAAACCCAACCTGGCGTTTTACGAAAGCCTTGGCTGGCAGGGATGGCAGAGCCTGGAAAAAACAGTAAACTATGTGAGATCGAATTACCCTGAGGTTTTTCTGATAGCCGATGCCAAACGGGGCGATATCGGGAACACATCAAGTTTGTATGCTCGGGCATTTTTTGAAAAGCTTAATTTTGACGCTGTCACTGTAGCCCCTTATATGGGGGAAGACTCCGTGAAACCGTTTCTGTGCTACTCAGGCAGGTGGGTCATTCTACTTGCCCTGACCTCCAACATGGGAGCAGCCGACTTTCAGTTCCTCCGGGATGAAAAATCAGGTAAACTTCTCTATGAACATGTTCTACAATCTTCTCAGAAGTGGGGAACTCCTGAAAATTTGATGTATGTTGTGGGTGCAACAAAAGCAGAAAAGCTGAAAGAGATCCGTTTAATTGTACCTGACCATTTTCTTCTTGTCCCGGGAGTGGGAGCCCAGGGTGGGAGCCTCCAGGAGGTGGCACACAATGGAATGAATCAACAATGCGGCCTTCTGGTTAACTCCTCCCGTGGAATAATCTATGCCTCTTCTCATAACAATTTTGCTGAAAAAGCCGGAGCAGCCGCTCAGGAGGTACAGCAGGAAATGAAAATGCTCCTGCAGCAAAAAGGATTGGTTTGATCTTTTTCCGGAAACGTCAGATAAGCAGATTATTTCTTATTTCCGGAAGTTATCCTTCAAAAATTCTCTGTCATTTCTCCGGCAGTAGTGAGGCGCAATATCGTGAGTCGTGTACTTTAAAATCCAGGAATCCTGAATCTTAGGGATTAGTCAGAGTAAGCATCCATAAAATTCCAGAGCTCATTCAGGCTGACTGACGCTCTGGCAATGGCTGTATCACATACTCCGTAATAAATGTGCAGCATGCTTTTTTCGATATACCCACCGGTTGGGAAGATAACATTGGGGATGTAAAGCCCAAATTTTTCATAATAGGTTTCGGGTTCCATGATGAATCTTTTACACCTTTTTATCACTTTTGTCGGATTATCCGATTCAAGCAACATCGCGCCAACCCTGTAGATTACCGTATTATCCTTTTGATTTGTGATCTCTACCCCGTGATAGATGACCAGCCATCCCCTGTCTGTTTTCATCGGAGGTAGTGACCCACCGATCCGATTATTTTCCCATGGATATTTTGGTGAGGCGATCAGTGTATTTGATTCCCATGTGTTCAGATCGTCGGACGAGGCAACCCATATTCCGGCTTTTTCGGTACCATATTCTTCCCCAACGAATTGTAGAGGTCTTCTCAGCATAAAAAATTTCCCATTGATTTTTTCCGGAAAGAGTATTACGTCGCGGTCGTCCAGTTCATTGGGAGTTGCCCAACAGAGATGTTTCCAGTTATACAGATCATTGGAGACAGCAATACCTGTGCGGGTTTGGTTTTTTTCTGGATCCCCGTCAAATCCAGGGAAATCGGTTTGAAAGGATTCAGGCACACCGGTGCCTGTTGGGTGGGAACTCCAGGCATACGGTCTGAAGGCATAGGTCATATAATAGGTATCTTCAATTTTTACTACCCGAGGGTCCTGAACACTTCCGAATTTGCTACCGGCCATTTCCGGTGTAAATACCGGCTGATCAGAAGAATGGGTGAAGTGTATTCCGTCGTGACTTTCCAACATTCCGATATAACAAATAAATGGACGTAATTGTCCGGCTGTTCTCTCAAAAAGATAAACTTTCCCGTTTTCATGAATCACTCCGGGATTAAATACCACCGCACGCCTCCAGTTATATTTCCCGGGAACGATGATCGGGTTGTCCGTGTGTCGTAAAACATTCAACTTCATTTGATCCTTATATTTAATTTTCTTCAAGTTTGTCGTACCAGTTCTTTTTCAATATTACTGAGCAGAGAATGATCACTCCGATGATTACCGGCAGAGAAAAATAATCCTGAATAACCAGGTACACGGGAAGGGCAATCAGGAATAACTGCCAAATAATCCCAACAGCAACATTGAACATATCTCTTTTAAAATGTGTATTTTTTATAAAACCTGCATCACCAGCTTTCACTTTTTCATACACAGGATTCCAAAATCCCCATGGCCTGACCTGTTTATAGAATTTCATGAGAACATGATCGTCTTCAGGTTTGGATACCAGACTGGCGATCACTGATGCAAGCAGTGACGCTATAAAAATGAACGGGAAGTGATAAATGGGAACCATACCGGGTAAAATAAACGGGATGATTAAGGCGGTTAATAATCCGGCTAGCATGCCCCAGAAAAATCCGTATCCATTAAATCTCCACCAATACCATTTTAGCATGTTGGGAGCACTATATCCTGCCCACAAAGCAGTTACAATCCATTGAGTAATGGAATCGACAGTTTCAATAATATACCCAAGACCAATTCCCATGGAAAGCACCAGAACTGAGGCTAAATAGCTCAGGCGTACATATTTTTTATCGGAAGCGTTTGGGTTGATGTATTTTTTATAGATATCGTTTATCAGGTAAGCCGGGGCTACATTTATAAAAGATGAAATTGTTGACATGAACGCAGCAAACAGGCCGGCAATGACGAGGCCTTTTAATCCGGGAGGGATGAAGTTTGCCAGCGCATAGGGGAGAATCAACTCAAAATCAACTTGATCACCTCGTGCTGATAACTCATCACTGAAAAATACAAGTGCCAGAACTACTAACCCGGCAACCATCATAAATCTGGGAATAAGCACAACAACTGAGTTTAAGCCACTCATCAGGGCAGCGTTTTTCGGCGTTTTATTGGAGAGAATCCGTTGCATATCGTGGCTGGGTATGGGACCGGCAGCACTGATGAAAAATCCTTTAAACAGCATCATCATAACAAATGCACCAAATAATGTATACCCATCCTGGTTGATTCTGTCCTGTGCTGAGTCCAATATCCCTGTCCAGTTTAAATCGAGCTTACTTCCAAAAAATGCACTGTCCCATCCTTCCGGTGTTACTGCAGAAATCATTTCCGGTGAAACAGCCTGGATAGCAATAATGCCAATGGCTATGGATGCAATTGTCATTAAGATGTACTGAATAACATCGGTTGCAACAACACTGATAAACCCTCCGGATACAACATATAATCCGGTGAATATCATTAATATCAGGGCATAATTGTTTGCTGATATATCCCAGGGAAGAAAAATCTGGGCAAATTTTCCAATACCAACAAATGCATATCCCAAAAATCCTAAAACACTAACCAGTGCAAAAACAACTACGATGAGATGTGATAGCCGGGCCCCGGTTGTATTCCCGAATCGGGTAGAAATCCATTCAGCCCCTGTTATTACATTCGACCTGCGCAGCCAGACCGACAGGAAAATCATCATGAAAATCTGGTTGAAGAAAGGCCAAAGCCAGGGAAACCATATGCCTTTTAAACCGTAAATAAAAAGAATGGAAACCAACCACATCGTACCAGAAACATCAAACATTCCGGATGCGTTGGATACACTTAAAATATACCAGGGCATCCGTTTCCCTCCTAAAAAATAGGAATCAATATTTCTGGAGGCCATTTTGGTAAAATATAATCCAATGAGTATGGTGATGACAAAATAGGCTCCAATAATGAGAATGTCAGTTGCTGTTAAAGTCATGATTAATATTTTTTGGAAATAGATAGCTATTTTGTAGGATCGTTTTTCAGCACTCTGGCAATTACTTCTCCTGCAGGTAGCACCTCAACATGTTTTAGATCAGAAAGTTGACTAAGTGTGTCTTTTAAGCAGGCAGAGCTTACCGGTCCCCAGCCTTCTTCGTCTAATCCGTGTAGATTTAAAATTAGCCATCCTCCGGAACCTGCCAGAAACCGGCTGATCTGCTGTTTTAACCATGGATCGGCATTCTCCGGCCCGAACGACTGGCATCCCAGCCGGAATTTACTGGTAGTACGGGGATAGGGATTGATGGTAGGTCCACCCGACCTTACGGCAACAACCTTTCCCAGTACATACTGCTCTAACTCCGGATTGGATGCATTATAGGCAAAATTATATACAGCCTTGGCAGCATCATAACCTTCGAGATGCTCAGCAAAATAATCCAAACATCTGGTGATATCCTCTTTGGCTTTTTCCAGAGGCATATGAGTAAGATCAGAGTGATCCCAGCTGTGTGGCATAATTTCATGCCCCCGCTTTTTTAACAGGTTCCAGTCATCGAAATTTCCTGTTTCAAGTTCCATGTAATGGGTCGGTGGCTTGTATGAAGACAGATGTCCGCTGGCAATGACATTCAAACAGGCACGCAGATTAAATTGCTCAAATATTTCAGCAATCCGGTAAAACGACTTCTTGAAACCATCGTCAAAACTCAAAGTGATGATGTGACTTTTTTTAATGGGTGTAAAACTGCTTAATCCTGACGCCAGTCCGCCTAAAATAAAAGTTTTTTGAATAAAAGCTCTCCGATACATGAGATTTAATATTTTTAGGGTGCCAAATTATAAAAATAATTTAGGGTACTGCACAAAAATAGCAGGCAATCATTTTTTGGAAAACGTTTTTTAGGTTGTATATTGCTGAAGCAGAATAAAATATTCCGGACGGATGGTTAGAATATATTATTGAGTAAATGATTATAAATAAACATGATGAACAAAAAATACAATGTAGTAAAATTATGGGGTGTGATTGCTCTTTTTATTCATGCAGGATTTTTAACCACTGTATCGGGCCAGCCACTGGCCCTGCATCCGGAAAACAATCACTATTTTATTTGGGAGGGTATGCCGGCTATTCTGATCACTTCAGGTGAACACTACGGGGCTGTATTGAACCTGGATTTCGACTATGAACGCTATTTGGATGCGCTTGCAGCTGACGGATTGAATAATACCCGGATTTTCTCGGGAACTTACCGCGAAGTACCCAGTTCATTTGGCATAACCAATAACACTCTGGCGCCAAAGACCAACCGATATGCCTGTCCGTGGGCCCGAAGCAGTACCCCGGGCTATTTCGATGGAACGTATAAATTTGACCTCAGTCGTTTTGATCCGGCTTATTTTGACCGGTTAAAAAATTTTATGACCGCAGCACGCGACAGGGGAATTATTGTGGAAATGGTGCTGTTTTGCCCCTTTTATGGAGATGCCATGTGGGAAGCCTCTCCGATGAACGCTAAGAATAATATAAACGGAGTTGGGAATTGCCCAAGAGATGATATTTTTATGTTGAAACATCCCGAGGTTACAGCCATTCATGAAGCATTTACTCAAAAAATTGTCCGCGAGCTGAACGAATTTGATAATTTGTACTACGAAGTGTTGAATGAATCCTGGGCAGGTGGAGTAAGCAATGAATGGGAACACCATATGGTGGATGTGATAAAAAATACTGAGGATGAACTTCCTAATCAACACCTCATTTCTTTGAATATTGAGGGAAGCCGTAACCCGATTAGCCATACACACCCCGATGTATCCATCTATACATTTCATGGCGCACATCCACCCAGAGCCGTAGAACTGAATTACGGGTTAAACAAAGTAATTGGGGAAAATGAAACCGGTTTTAGGGGAAGTCATGACCTGATTTACCGTACCGAAGGGTGGGCATTTATTCTTGCCGGCGGAGCTATTTATAATAACCTCGATTACTCTTTTACACCTGATCATCCGGATGGAACATTTCTGAAGTATAAATCTCCCGGAGGAGGAAGCCCTGCCTTACGAAAACAGCTAAGTATTCTGAAAGAGTTTATGGGAAATTTTAATCTAATCCGGATGAAACCTGATCCCGATATTGTAAAAAGCATATCGGAAGAAATGACCTCTTATGTATTGGCCGATCCCGAGGAAGCGTATGCCCTATACTGCCATGTTCCCCTTCCGTGGAAACCGGAGGATCCGGATAAATTAGATGCCAAAATTCAAAAAATCAGACTCAACCTGGATCTCCCAAATGGGAAATACAAAACCGAATGGTGGAATACAAAAACCGGGAATAAAACAGTCAGGAAAAAATGGAAACATAAGGGAGGTGAAGTGACCATAGAATCTCCGGAGTTCATCGGAGATATTGCCCTGAAAATTGTTTCAAAATAGAATTATAACAGTCTCTAATTATCACTAAAATATTTACATGATGTGTAGGTTTCATTATCTCTTGGTATTTTTTTCAATGTTTTTTTTGATTCCTGGTTTGTCAGGGAAAGTGGTTTATGTTTCCCCTGATGGTACCGGTGATGGTACCAGTAAAAGCACTCCGATGAAATCGCTGTCAGCAGCGGTAAAATTATTAAAGCCCGGGGATGAGTTAATCCTTCTGAAAGGGGAGTATAAGGAAGCATTAGTTATGAGGAATATTCGGGGAACAGAGTCAAGCTGGATTACCATAAAAGCAGAAGAGGTTTGTGAGGCATTTATCAATGGCAACGCTAAACTGGAAAATGCGGTTGAAATTCAATATTGCAGCTATATAAAAATCGACGGGTTGAAAGCAGGCAATACCCAACATACAGCATGGAGTATCGGCAACTGCAATAATATGATCGTAACACGTTGTGCAGGGTTAAATGCAGGTTATCTCGTAGCTCAGGACGGGCATGCTGAGTTGAGTTTCAACGACAATTGCCATATATTTGGTATTGCATATTCCGATCGCATTTTGGCGGAGGATGTTTGGGCATGGGGAACGGGCAGGTATGACTTTATGTTTTTTCAATCTTCCAATTGCACTGTCAGACGAGGTGTTTTCCGGCCAACAAACACGGAGCTCGGGTATGGTTACGACCGTGGACCACATTCCGGATTCAATTTATACGACTGTGATAATTGCATTGCCGAGAATTGTATTGCATTTGAAACCCGTTTCCACCCGGAGTCAGATCAATCACCTGAAAATCCCTGGGCCCTTGTTCAGGGAGGAATGGTTTTTGATGATCATACCCTCCCGAGCGGATACAACTATGTGTTGGGCTGTTTCGACCTCGACAATGGTCAGGCACGGGATATTGTCCCCCGTTCTAACCCTGCCGTTCACCTGATGTCGAAGTGGAGTGGACAGCTTGAAGATGTTGTGATATGGAAAAATGCACTGAACTATGGAATAATTGTGAATACCTCTGGAAAGGTAGACTTACCCAAAAGAGCACTTATTGGATCACCCTCCAAAATCAAACAAAATAATGTTGTAACAGAAAACCTGAATTACCGTTATGTCGATGGGAATCTTACAACTATCCCATTGTGGCCGTGGCCATACGAAGATATTAT
>Ga0172382_10004335_pt1 | contig 21787 bp, 22 predicted proteins | sample Leawel138RmetaG_FD_122245 | JGI IMG/M metagenome (GOLD analysis project Ga0172382, IMG submission 122245) | Leachate microbial communities from a municipal landfill in Southern Ontario, Canada - Leachate well 138R metaG | ecosystem: Engineered > Solid waste > Landfill > Unclassified | place... | reverse complement strand
CGGAGTTTAGTCATTTTTTCGTTCACGGCGTTATCATCATTTATATCAAATACACCTTTAGCAATTCTAAAAAAGAATTGTGTTTTTTGAGTATAGTTGATCGCATATTTTGGCCAGACGGGTTCGCCTTCTGAATTGTAATGGTATTCACATCCGTATGCCGCAGCGAATTCATTGATGATCGCACATCCATCGATAATTTCTTTTGTCCCACTTGAAACGAGATAATGTTCAACCTTAATCCCTTTGCGTTCTCCGTATAAATTTATCCGTTTAAACCAGGTGGTAACGCCAGGAAAGAACTTAATGTTCTTCCCGCATGAATTTAAATACTCTCGTGTTAATTTGATTCCCTTTTCCTTTGCTTCGACAATCATCATATACATATATGATAAAATTCGTTCGACTCCACTTTTGTTTGTGAATTCGCTCGTCGCATTCCAAAACTGAGCAGGAGTCAAGCCAAGATTGGGAATAAAAGTGTAATTTTGCATATCTGTAGTCGATAAAGTTTTGTCAAAATCGTACATGATAGCAACTATTGGTTTCGCCATATTTTTTACCTCTATGATATGTTAGCATATCAACAATATATTAGTCAATTTCACACTTTTTTATCTAAAAAGGGCAAATTGTGATAAAATATTCATTAACGGTAAACAAGATGTTGCAATGGTATGAAATTCTAATTATTATTCTCGGTTCAATTATCTTTATTTATGTGCTTGGTTTTATTGTAAATCTAGGATTTGTGACTACTTTTAAACGAAAAATAAACCAGCATCGCAAAGCGATTATTATCATTTTAACGCAAAAACGTGAAGCTCTTTTTAACTTAATTGAAATCATGGAAAAAAATGGGCTCAACGTTGACCCGAGATACTTTGCATTGTTACAGGATATAGATATCAAGATTTTTGAAGCTTTCTATTCTCTAGAAGCAAAGAAATCACGTGAAACATTGTCATACGTTAAACAAGATTTGATCGGTATTGCTAACAAGAGTGCGTCTTTTCAAAAAAACGAAGAATATAAATTATCGGCATCATCAATTGCTTCGCTAGACGAACAATTCAGATACCTTGTCGCTGTTTATAACGCTGATGTCATCGGTTATAACTATTGGATAAAATTCAAACCTTATGCTTACATTTTTCTTTTGAATAAAAGTGAAAAAAAGGATTTGATGTCGTGAGCGTTGTTATTGAAAAAACGCTTATTTTTTTATAATATATAAAATCAATTGAGGAAAATTTATGAAAAACAACAAACCAATCATCCTCTGTATCATGGATGGTTATGGACTGAGAAAAGAAACAAATGGAAACGCAGTCATAGAAGCTAAGAAACCTAATCTAGACTATTTTTTTGCTAATTACGCTTATACGACGATCGATGCTTCGGGCGAAGCGGTCGGTCTTCCAGAAGGACAGATGGGCAATTCTGAAGTTGGACATTTAAATATCGGTGCGGGTCGCATTGTTTATCAGTCTTTAACTTTGATCAATAAAGCGATTAAAGATGGAAGTTTTTTTGAGAATAAAAAATATTTAGATGCCTTTGCTCATGTGAAGAAAAATAAATCTAAATTACATATTCTTGCATTGATTAGTGATGGAGGAGTTCACTCGCATATTTCACATGTTAAAGCATTGATTAAAATGGCAAAAGATAACGGCCTTGATGATGTTTTTGTCCATTGCTTTATGGATGGACGAGATGTAGGACCACAAGAAGGTGTCAATTACATTGATGAACTTCAAAATTATATGAATGAATTAAAATTCGGTCACATCGCAGATATCGGAGGACGTTATTATGGGATGGACCGAGATAAAAATTTCGACCGAGTTAATGTTGCTTATAAAGTAATGGTTGACCATGAAGGATTATCCTTCGACGATTATCGTCAATATTTTAAGGATCAATATGTTTATTTGCCGACGACTGGGAAAGATCCAAGTGATGAATTTTTGGTTCCTGCATATAATGCAAAAGTCGATGGACGAATTAAAGACGATGATGGAATCATTTTTATGAATTTCCGTCCAGATCGAGCAATTCAAATTTCGACGATTATCACTAATCCACATTTTTACGAATTCCCTCCAAAAAAAAGTGATGGGAATTTAGCTTACAAATCTTTTGTCCCTCAACATATTCTTAAAAATATTTTCTTTGTCTGCACGATGAAATATGCTGATTCAGTTAAGGGCGAGATCGCTTTTGCTTTACCCAAAATGGATAACATTTTAGGAGTTTGGCTCGCTGATCATGGTTATTCTCAGCTGAGAATTGCTGAAACAGAAAAATACGCACACGTCACTTTCTTTTTTGACGGGACGATGAATTTTGACGGAGATGAAAGACCTCTATTAGCAAATAGTAATCGAATTCTCATCAATTCACCAAAAGTTGCAACTTATGATTTGCAACCTGAAATGTCTGCTTATAAAGTCCGCGACGCGTTGATTGAAGAACTCAACAAAAAGTATTTGGACGTCGTTATCGTCAACTTCGCCAATTGTGATATGGTCGGGCACACAGCTATTCAAAAATCAGTGGTTAAAGCTGTTGAAGTGGTGGATGAATGCGTTGGTTCTTTGATCAACTGGGTTGAGAAAAATGGTGGAACTTTAATCGTCACTGCAGATCATGGGAATGCAGAAGAAATTCTCGATGACCACAATCTTCCTTTTACAGCACACACAGTAAATAAAGTTCCGTTTTGTATTAGTGATAAAAACATTAAGCTTCTACAAAATGGGGGTAAATTAGCTAATATTGCACCGACTATCATCGATTTACTCGGTGATAAAAAACCGGTTGAAATGACTGAAGAATCGCTTATCATTAAATGATATAAATTAAAGAAAAGAGGTAAATTATGAAATTTGAAGAATACCCTTTAAGAGTGCCATCTTTAAAAAGAGTAGAAAAAAAATTAGGAGAGGCTATTTTAAATTTGCAAAATAGCAAAACTCCAAAAGATGCTTTAGCAACAATTCGGAAATTGTCGCGTTACGCCGATGATCTTTCAACTGACATGACGATTATTTCGATTCGTTATTCGCTAGACACCGAAAACAAAATCTATCAAAAGGCACAGAACAAAACCGATGAAATATCACCGTTGATTGCTAATTATTTTAATCAATGGAGCAAAGTTCTCGTGGCTTCACCATTTCGAAAAGAACTCGAAGAAAAACTTGGGAAATATTATTTTGAAATGATTGAAAGCAGCTTGAAATCCTTTGATGAAAAAATTGTTCCTGAGCTCATCCAAGAAAATAAATTGGATAGTGAATACAGTAAGATTCTTGGATCTGCACAAATTGATTTTAAAGGAGAAGTGCTCAATTTATCGCAAATTGGCAAATACGCAATCGATAAAGATCGAAAAACTCGACATGATGCGACTGTCGCAATTGATAAATGGTTTGGCGAAAACGAAAATGAAATCGCTCGTATTTACGATGAATTAGTTCATTTACGGGATCAAATGGCTAAAAAACTCGGCTTTAAAAACTTTGTCGAGTTAGGTTATCTTCGTTTAGGAAGATTGGATTATGATGCGAAGATGGTGGAAAACTATCGAAAGCAAATCGCAGAAACCGCGGTTCCACTTTCGCAAAAACTTTACAAAAGACAAGCCAAACGTCTAGGAATGAAAATGTCAGACATGGCAACTTACGACTTTAACCTTTCCTTTTTAAGTGGTAATCCAAAACCCGTCGGGGAAAGTAAAGATTTAATTGCTACGGCAACGAAAATGTATGATGATATGTCAAAAGAAACCGGGGAGTTTTTCCATTTCATGCTCGACAATCATTTGCTCGACCTCGAAGCAAGAAAAGGTAAAGCGCCAGGTGGTTATATGACTTATATGCCTCGCTATAAAGCTCCATTTATCTTTTCCAACTTCAATGGAACCGAAGGAGATGTCAATGTTTTAACTCATGAAGTGGGGCATGCTTTCCAAGGTTATCTTTCTAAAGACATTAAAATTCCTGAATATCGCAGCCCAACTTATGAAGCTTGTGAAATTCATTCAATGTCAATGGAATTTTTTGCCTGGCCATACATGGACGGCTTTTTTGGAAAAGACGCTGATAAATATTTGTTTTCACATCTAGAAGGAGCGGTCCAATTTTTACCTTATGGAATTACAATTGATGAATTCCAACACTGGGTTTACGAAAATCCAAACGCTACGCATGTAGAAAGATGTGCGAAATTTAGTGAGATTGAAAAGCGATATACACCTCATAAACGTTATGTCGATAGTCCGACTTTTGAAAAAGGTGGAACTTGGATGCGACAAAGTCATGTTTTCGGTAGTCCATTTTATTACATCGATTACACTCTTGCACAAGTCGTCGCGATGCAATTTTTCGTTGAAATGAGAAAAAATAAAGAAAAAGCTTGGAAGAAATACGTTAAACTCTGCAAATTCGGTGGTAAAGAACCTTTTGTTGGTTTGCTCCAAAAAAATAAACTTCGCAATCCATTTGAAGATGGAAATGTGAAAAAGGTTCTTGACCCAGTCGCTAAAGTTCTCGCCAGTTTCGACGATTCAAAAATGTAATTATTGTTCACGATAAATAAAAAGTCACTTTTTGCGAAAGTGACTTTTTTAATTTTTAGAAGTTGTTACCAGTCTAACGCTAGGGCAACTCCATCACAAACTAAAGCTAGACACGCAATCGAAGCAGCGACATAAGGGCCCCAATAAACGTCTCGCACTGATTCCCATCCGTTAACTGCAAAGAATGTTTGTTTAAAACAAAAAACTAAAATGATGCCTAATAAAAGAAGAACACCAGCACTGAGCAAAATTACTTTCTCAACTAAGGCTGAAGGTTGGACAAAAGAAAGCGCCATGACGCCCATCAATATTCCTCCAACTAAAATGGACATATAACCGACAAACATCGGCCAATTTCCGTGTTCCCAAGAAGGAACCCTTTTCCAAAAAATAGCCGCGCTATTGACAACTCCTTCGAACCCATCTTCAATCGCAGGGGCAGCGATGAAAATCATTGTTAATAAAACCAGTCCAAAACCAATCCATAAAAAGACAACACTGTTTAATTTTTCTTTGATTGAAGACATAATATACCTCCGCTTTATAGCAATTAAATTCTAAATGATTATGATATTTTTTCAACTAATTATTTAACATTACAAATAAAATCAATATTTTTGTCATTTAATTTTATAAATTATTTCACAATTTTTCATTGCTAAAAGAGTAGTTTTTATCTAATATCTTAATATGAAAAACAATAACCCCTCAGCATCTTTGCCTTCTCGAAAAGCCCACCCTTTTAGAGATTTTTTAACTGCTACTTCTAGCGGAATGTCGATGGGACTTTTTGCAACACTTATCGCGGGAACAATTATTTCTACCATCGCACTTTTATTTAAAAATTCTGGAATTGAATGGGTTGAAACAATTTTCGAGATTTTGACCGGTCTTTCTACTGTTTTAAAATTGGCCACGGGTTTTGGAATCGGTCTTGGAATAACGTACGCTTTAAAACTTGACGGGCTCAAGTTGATTTCTTCCGCACTCAGTGGCTTCATTGCTGCATTTTTATCTAGAGATATTACTCATTTAACAATAAGAGATGAATTGGTTTGGACATATTCTTTTGGCTTAAAAATCGGTGATCCTCTAACCATCTTTTTTGTTGTCATTTTGACTTTGCTTTTAGTTAATTTGATATTTAAAAAGAAAACCCCGATTGATATCATTTTAATTCCTTTAGCGACTGCCTTAATTGCAGCCATTATTACATACGTAATAAATCAGCCCGTTTCTTATGTCACAATTTTAATTAGAACCTTATTTGAAAAATTGAGTACTCTTGATAATTTACCTTTGATGATGCTTGCAGGTTCACTTATCGCTGTGATTATGGGAATGTGCTTGACGATGCCGATGATCAGCAGTGCTGCTGTCGCGATCATCTTCGGCATTGGAAATGTTTCTGGAGCAGCGGCCTTAGTTGGGTGTAGCACACAAATGGTCGGTTTTGCGGTTCAATCCTACCGAGATAACGGATTCTTGAAATCTCTTAGTGTCGGAGTCGGAACGAGCATGATCCAATTTAAAAACATCATTAAAAAACCGTTAATTTGGTTGCCAACTATCATCACTTCTGCGCTTTTGGGTCCGTTTGTAGTTTTACTCAAATATCAAGCTAGTTCTTTGGGCGCCGGAATGGGAACTTGTGGTTTGGTCGGTCAGATCGATTCAGTGGCCACGATGAGTGAAATCGGAATGCCGTGGTGGCAAACTGCTATTTTTATTGGAGTGTTTCAATTGATTCTTCCGTTTGTACTTGTGTTTTTATTTGACTTGCTTTTTCGCAAAGCGAAGATTATTAAAAAAGGTGATTTAACTTTATAATTTTTAGATGTCCGAAGACAAAAAAATCACTTTTGGAGAAGTGATTTTTTTATCGAATCTTTTGAACTTTTTAATGGTGCACGAGATGAGAATCGAACTCACACGGGTCGCCCCATACGCCCCTCAAACGTACGCGTCTACCAATTCCGCCACACGTGCAGTGCCTTGTTATTCTAGCAAAATTATGAATAATTTCAATGTTCTATTTAAGAATTGAAAGATTTTCTTCTTTTGGTGCTTTATAAAGAATGTACTTACGCGTGAAGTAATTGTAAATTAAACCAATTAAGGTTTTAATTCCAAAGCTGATAATGTAAGCCCAGAAAATAACTGAACCTAAAAATCCCCATCCACTTTCTTTGATCAAATTCATTAAAGAGTCACTTGTGACAGAGATGTTCAAAGAAAATTCACTGATCAAATTGCAAATTTCCATCGCGCCGATTGATAAGAGAAGACCACCGATTGATAACAAGATGAACCACATGATAAATTTTGGTGTTTTTGTCTTTTCTTTATCTGCGACATTTTGAAAAACCCAAAAAGTTGAAATCAGGTAATTGACGATGACACTGACAATAAAACCAATCGCCGTTGAAATTGCAATGATATAGGCGCGATCTATTGAATTATTAAATGCAAAAACAATAAATTGTGCAACTATGTAATCGGTTAAAGCGGCAATAACTCCGCAAATTGTAAAGCGAAGTAGTTCAAGCCATTTGTTTTTTCTTTTTTCTTCTTTTGTCATAAAATATTGTCGTAACAATTATTGTCTATATCTGAAAATATTACAAAGCATTTCTTTTGTAAAAATGATGAAATAACGCAGTTAATTTGATACAATAACTGCGTTAAGTGAGGTACACATGAAAAAAATATTAATTGAAACAAGTGCTCGACATATTCATGTCAATGAAGAGCAATTTAAAATTCTTTGTGGAAAAGATGCGATTTTAACTCCAAGAGCACCATTATCACAGCCAGGACAATATGTTTCGACGACGAGGTTAGATATCGTTGGACCGAAAAAAACAATTACTGGTGTTTCAATTCTTGGACCATTTAGAAAAAAAGCTCAAGTGGAAGTGTCTTTAACTGACGCGCGAACCCTTGGTCTAAGCGCACCGATTCGTGAATCTGGAGATGTCGATGGGTCGGGGGTTATTAAATTAGTTGGTCCTTGTGGTGAAATCGAACTCAAAGAAGGATTGATAATTGCTAAAAGACATATACATATGACTGAAGAAGATGCACGTGAATTTGGCGTTAAATCCGGTGATATCGTCAGCGTTAAGATCGACACTCCTGAACGAGCGACGATTCTCGGCGATGTAGTTGTCAGAGTGAGAAATGATTTTTCTTTAGCGATGCACATCGACACCGATGAAAGCAACGCAATCAATGCCACCGGTGTTGTTTATGGAACTTTGATCAAATAATCTTTAATTTCTTGATTTCAAAAATTTACGTAGTAAAATAGTTATAGTTCATCAAGAACCGCTTCTCGAGGATGAAAAAAAGCGGTAGCAACTCTTGGATACAAGTAAGTGCTCGCCTTAGCAGAGACCCACTCTCTGAACGATGAAAAGAAAGCGATGAGCTTTCCCTAAGTGGGAAGGCTTTTATTTAATTTTAGGAGGGATTATGAAAGACAAAAATCAGACTATCTTGTTCACAAGCGAATCAGTTTCCGAAGGGCACCCTGATAAAGTTTGTGATAAAATCGCAGATTCAATTTTAGATGCAGCTTTAAAGGGTGATGAAAATTCACGTGTTGCTTGCGAAGTTTTTGCAACAGGAAACACGATTATCATCGGAGGTGAAATCACGAGCAAAAGTCAAATTGATTACGATCAAATAATAAAAAATGTTTTAAAAGATATCGGCTACGATAAAGAAGAATTAGGAACGGATTATCACACTGTAAAAATAATTAATTTAGTTAAAAAACAATCCCTGGATATTTCGCAGGCAGTTGGTGAAAATAGAGCAGAAAATCAAGGAGCAGGCGATCAAGGAATCATGTTTGGTTATGCGACAACTGAAACCAAAGGGATGATGCCTTTAGCCATTTCGATCGCACATAAATTAGTACGGAAAGCTACTGAATTACGCAAAAACGGTAAATTCAAGAACGCTTCTCCAGATATGAAGTCACAAGTTACGATCGATTACACCGATCCAAACAACATCAGAATAGATACAGTCTTGATGTCATGTTCGCACACCGAGGGTGCTGATTTAGAAGAATTTAAACGCTTTATTCACGAAGACATCATGATTGATGTCGTTCAATCTTTTGGGTTGAATACCGATTTTAAATACTTTGTGAATCCAGGCGGTCGCTTTGTCATCGGTGGTCCAGAAGGTGATACAGGCGTGACGGGAAGAAAAATCATTGTCGATACTTATGGTGGAACTGCGCCACATGGCGGAGGCGCTTTCTCTGGAAAAGATCCGAGCAAAGTCGATCGCTCTGCGACATACATGGCGCGCTATATTGCAAAAAACTTAGTTGCAGCCGGACTTGCCGATCGATTAGAAGTACAACTATCTTACGCAATAGGAGTTCCAGATCTGATTAGCATCGGAATCAAAACGTATCATACTGCACATTATTCTGATCAAATAATTCTCTCAATTATCAAAGAGGTATTTGACTGCCGTCCAGGGGTTATTATCAAAAATTTCTCACTCACCAAACCCCAAGGCTTTAAATACGCTGATATTTCTAACTATGGACACTTCGGACGACCTGATGTCGAATTACCTTGGGAGCAAACCGACAAAGTCGAAGAAATAAAAAAACTCCTTTTCACGAAAACAAAAAAACATTAGCATAAAACGTGCTTTTCTATACACTAAACTGACTCCGTAATATATAATAAAAGTAGACTTCTTAATATTATAATTTGGAAAGGAGCGAATCAGATGAAATACCAAATTGTCGGCAAAAACATTCAGGTGACGAAAGGTATTGAAAATGCGCTGATTAAAAAGCTTTCTCGCATGGACAAATACTTTGTCATCGATGACAAAACGACTTGCCGGGCTGTTGTATCAAGCCAAAAAGTCGGAGCAAAAGTTGAGATTACAATTTTTATCCCAACAATGATTCTACGAGCAGAAGTTGAAAACCAAGACCTTTATGCCGCTGTTGATTTAGCAATTGACAAACTCGAGGGACAAATGCGAAAAATCAAAATGAGAATGGATCGAAGCAACGGTGGAAAGCTCTCGCTTGGCAAATCTATTCTGTTTGATGAAATCGAAGATGAAAAAACCGAGAATAAGAAAAAAGATGTCATCGTTCGTGCTAAATCATACTATTTGACACCGATGTCTATTGATGAAGCGATATTGAGAATGGATGCACTAGGACATAATTTCTTCGTTTATTTAGATGAAGAGGATGATCGGATTTCTGTTGTTTATGTTCGAAACGATGGAGGATATGGCGTTATTCAGGCCGAAAACGAAATCAGGTAATAAACTTTAAAAAGCGAAAGAGGGCTTGCCCCTCTTTTTTATTAATCAAAAAACGAGGTGAAAATACATTTAATTGTATTAAAACTTTTAAAATACGATATAATAACCGAGATATGAAAACAGCAAAACCAAAGATATTAGCGTGCGATTTAGATGGAACACTTTTTTATCCTAAACAAAAGAAAACCTATTTGAGTAAGAAAAATGTTGAATTTTTGCAAAAATTTATCGACCAAGGAAATAAAGTGGTTTTAGTTAGTTCCCGTTCTGAAAACTTTATAAAAAAAGTAATTCATGAAATCGATCGACCGGTTGATTACATCGCTTGCACCGGCGCAAAAATTTCTGTGGATGGACAATTGATTGTGCGTCGTTCAATCGATGGAAAAAAACTTGCCGAAATTCTCAATGAAGTTGAAGAAGAATATCATCCTTTAGCTTGCATGCTCATCAGTGAGAGATTTCCTATAATTATCAAAAGCCTTCAACCCATGAGCAAAGTTTTGATGAGTTTTTACGCACTTTTCTATCGCCTGCATTTCGGTATTTATCGTGAAGATTTTGTTTATGATAATGATCTTTTCGACAAAGAACTCGAAGAAGGTGAAGTTTACGGCGCAAAAATTGCTTTTGGTGTTCGTCGAAAAAAGAATAAAATTAGTAAAGAAATCAATAAACAACTAAGAGAAAAGTATCAGGATATCGAAGCATCATGGGTTGGAATTGTAATTGAATTCACTCCTGTTGGTTGTAATAAAGCTAACGGGATAACGCGATATGTCAACCATCTCAATATCTCTGATGAAAATGTCTACGTTGTTGGAGACAGCGGTAATGATATTTCTATGTTTCTTAAATATCACGAAAATTCATTCGTGATGAAGCATGCCTATCCGAGCGTGAAGAAGTATGCAAAACATGAAATATCACGCGTCTATAAATTAGACAAATATGTATTCGGAAAGGAGAAAATTAATGAATAACACAAACCGATACATCGCCAATCTCTATCTCGTTTTATTAAATGTTCGCGACACTTTAGAGTATACGATCAACCGTGAACATCGTGCCGAAGTTTTCAATGCTCGTAAAGGTGCCTTAGAAGAAGGAATCAAAGTTGGAACAGCTTTTCGGAATTTCCTTGATCAAAATGGAGATAAAGGGAAAGAAATTCTTGAAAAAATGACCGTTTTTATCAATGACATTTACGGCCCTGAATCAACCGTTTTAGTTTTAAGTGGTGATAAAGTTAGAGTGGATAATTCTCAGCACATCAAGATCTATGACTATGTCATCGGATTAACCGAAACGCTGAGAGATATCATTTTTAACTATTTGAATTATGCAAAACAACACGATGAAACCGAAGAAGTGATGACAAAATTAATTGTCACTGATGAAGCCCTTTATCGCAGTGTTTTAAACAAACTCGTCATGATTGATTTAGAAAAAGCATTTGCTGAATTCAACAAAGTGATGCAAGAATCTAAAGGAAAACCAACACCTCAAAGCAATTTCATCGTTCAAAACGAAATTGCTAAATATGCAGGATACGTTCGTTTTTCACGCCAACACTGCCACATCATTGATAACAAAACACTCGATTTACTCGATGAATCAATTGAATTGATTGAAATGACTGAAGGCCGACGCGAAAGAAGAGACGGAAAATCTTTCCAAGAATTATTTAGAAACAATTTACAGAAATTAGACGTGTATATCGGAGAAGCCGAAAAAGCGTGGAAAGAAGCTTATAAGCCAGTTTTAGATGAGATGATGGCGTTAGCAAAAGAACAAATCGAAAAAAATAAAAAAGTTGGAGAAGCTTAAGTTTTTTAGGAGAGAAGTATGAAACAAAAACGTGAACAAAAATTAACAATTGTCGAGTGGGTGTTTTATCCATTGGGAGGACTTTTAGCACTTGGAGGAATCACATTGATGATTTTAGGCCTTATCGCAGATTATTCAACGGTGCGCGATAATGCGCTAGCTCTTGCACAAGTCGATTCCCCTCTTTCATTTATCCATTGGGGATTAATTGTGCTCGCTGTCGGAGTTTTAATTACTGTCGTTGTTTTATTGGTCTTTGCTCAAAAAACAGACCGTGAAATTGAAAAAGCTTCACGGCGTGCCGCGCGTTTAGGAAAACCACTGATGAGCAATGATTCAATTATTGATGTTGATGTGACCAAAATTGAAGGCAAAGACAAAACCGAAACCATCGCTTAAAAAATAAACTTCTTTGTAACTAAAATTCACTTTATTCACATAAAAAAACGCAACAACTGTTGCGTTTTTATGGCGGAGGAAAAGGGATTTGAACCCTTGCACCCTGTTACAGGTCTACGAGCTTTCCAAGCCCGCCCCTTCAGCCGCTTGGGTATTCCTCCGGGTTGCCGAGTTTGATTATAACAAAACTTCATTTATTTATAAATAAGAAACATCTAAAATAAGAGATATGAAACAATTTACCATCCAAAACAACGAAGCCAATCAAACGCTTGAAAAATATGTCAAAAAAGTTTTAAACGAAGCACCTTTATCTTTTATCTATAAATTGTTTAGAAAAAGAGATGTTAAAGTAAACGGAAAAAGAAGCGATATGAAAACAAGACTTAAAGAAGGGGATATCGTTGAAATCTATGTTTCAGACGAAAAATTAGAAGATTTCAAAAAAGAAACAATTTTACCCAACGATAAAATAAAAGATCTTGTCGTTTATGAAGATGAAAACATTATGATCATTAACAAACCAAAGGGAATGTTGACACAAAAAGAAAACAAAAATTCTCTTTCGCTTGATCAATTGGCAGTCGCTTACTATTTATACAAAAATAAAGCTGAAAATTTGAGCACTTTTACTGTTGCACCCGCGCATCGTCTTGACCGCAATACTTCCGGGTTAATTGTTTTTGGAAAAAGCGTGGAAGTAATGCAAGAACTTCTCAAAGCTTTTAAAAATCACAAAAATATTGAAAAGCATTACCTTGCCCTTGTTAACGGAGTCGTCAAAGAAAAAGGTGAAATTAAATTAGCTTTGACAAAAGATGAAAATAACAAAATTATGAAAATAGGAAAAGTCACCGAAGGTGCTAAAAGTGCGTGGACAATATTTTCACCTTTAAAAATATACGGTGAATTCACTTTATTAGATGTCCAGATTCTAACTGGTAGAACACACCAGATCAGAGCGCACATGCTCGCGGCTATGCATCCGATTGTTGGTGACCAAAAATATGGAGATTTTAAAATAAATAAAACGTTCAAAGAAAAGTTTGGTTTTCTCAATCAATTTTTGCATGCTTATAAAATCGTTTTTCATAATTTGGACGGAAAACTCGCTTATTTAAATGAGCGTAAATTTGAAATAGATTTGCCAGAAAAAGAGACTGCTCTTTTAAGAAAGCTTTAAATATATTAATCTATTGAAGGAGGAAATTATGAATATTGAAAAGAATTATGAACGTTGGCTCAAAAGCTCTAGAGTATCAAATGAAGATAAAGAAATTTTAAGAAAGATGACAATTGAAGAAAAGGCTGACGCCTTTTTTAAGGATGTTGAATTCGGAACCGCTGGTATGAGAGGTGTTTTAGGACCAGGTACAAACCGGATGAATGAACACACTGTCAAAAGGGCGACTATCGGCTTTGCTAAATATTTATTAGAAAAATTTCCAGATGCAAAAACTAGAGGAGTGGCGATTTCTCATGATAATCGTCATATGGCTCGTGAATTCACACTTCTTATCGCTGAGACTTTTAATAAATATGGAATCGACACTTATATTTTTGATTCTCTTCGTCCGACTCCAGAACTTTCTTTTGCGGTTCGTTATCAAAAAACGTGTGCAGGGGTAATGGTCACTGCTTCTCATAATCCTAAAGAATATAACGGTTATAAAGTCTATGATGAATTTGGGTGCCAATTGATTCCAGAAAAAATTTCTCGGCTTGTTGAAATCATCGAAGAGTTACCTAATGAATTAGAAATTGAATCAGAAAGTCATGCTGTTTGCGGCAAAAATCATGTATTTTCTTCGAAAATCGATGATGAATACATTCGTTTAGTCGAAGAAATTTCTTTAAATCCTCAACTTGATAAAAGTGATTTTAAAATAGTTTATACGCCTAATCATGGCGCGGCATATGTCGGGGCGATGAGAATTTTCAAGGATTTCAATTATGATGTATATCCAGTTGTTGAGCAATGTGACCCTGATCCAAATTTCTCAAACACTTTATCTCCTAATCCCGAAGAAGAAAAAGCATATATTGAACCGATTAAGCTTGCCAAAAAAGTTGGAGCAAAATTGATTTGTATGACCGATCCTGATGGCGATCGAGTCGGCTTAGCGGCTTTAAATAGAGATGGGAATTATGTTCTTTTTACCGGCAATCAATCCGCAGCGATGTTGATGGATTATATTTTTATGATGAGAAAAAAGCACGGAACATTAGCTAAAAATGGAGTTATGTATTCGACAATTGTCTCATCCTCATTAGGAAATAAAATTGCGGAATTTTATGGGTTAAAAAACGAAGTTTTTCTCACTGGTTTTAAATTCATCGGGTCACAAATTCAACACTATGAAGAGACTAATGGACCGAAATTTGAATTCGGATACGAAGAGTCTTATGGTTGCCTAGTCGCTCCATTTGTTCGTGATAAAGATGGATTGCAAGCGATTCTGCTTTACTGTGAAATGGCGCTTTATTATGACAAATTAGGTAAGAATCTAATTGAAGTCTATGACGACCTAGGAAAACGCTTCGGACATCATGTTGAAAATATTACTTCTCGTGCCTTTAAAGGTCCGCAAGGAAAAAAAGAAATGGACGCTTTAATGGCGAGTCTTCACGATCACCCAATCAAAAAACTTGGGACAAGAAAAGTTGTTGCAACTGAAGATTATGAAAAACAAATCAAAATTCAAGATGGTAAAGAAGAAAAGATTGATCTGCCAAAAGCAGAAGTTGTTAAAATCTATTTTGAAGATGGATCGAATGTGGCGATTCGACCGAGTGGAACTGAACCAAAATGTAAATTTTATATTGGTGCTGTCGCTAATAAAAAAGAAGACGCGCTTCGCGCTTCTGATGAAATTTATCGAGATTTGATGAATTACTTGAATCTAGAATAATTGCTTTTTTCTTATTTTTTTAAAAATATCTTTTAATTCAAAATAAATGCCGTTGTGGTTGTTATCTTTCGTCGTGACGTAATCAGCGTATGATTTTAATTCTGCAGTGGCATTTTTCATCGCTACGCCAATTTTAGCCCATTTAAGCATTTCGATATCATTATGTTGATCACCAAAAGCAATCGTATGAGATTTATCAATCCCATAATATTGAGCAATTTTTTCTAAAGCACTTGCTTTATTAAAACCATCAAAATAGATTTCTGAATAATGTCCACCGAACCAAAAACGCACGTTTAGAGTTTTATATTTTTTAATAACAGTTTCGATTTCTTTTTCGCGATCTTTATTTTTGGTTTCTAAAAGCAAGGAAGTTGGATTTATAGTTAAAGTTTTTTCAAAAGGACCATAAATGATATTTTCATTTCCTGTTGTTTTCCAAAAAAAATTAATTAATTCAGGGTCTCTATGATGGACCCAAATGTGCTCGTTATTTTCACAAAAAGCATTGTCAATTGCACCTATTTTTAATAATTCTGCGACGATTTCAATTGCAACTTTACGATCAAAAGAAAATTCGTAATTTGGGAAGTCCTGATCAAAAGGAGAAAAATAATGACAACCTCCCAAACAGACTATAGGAGAATTCAATTTCAATTCGTCATAATATCTTTTCATTTCGCGGTAGGGGCGTCCTGAGGCTAAGACAATTGTGTGGCCTTTTTTATGTAACCTCCGAAGATATTGTTTTGTCAAAAAAGAAATTTTTTGCTTGTTGTTGAGAAGTGTTCCATCCATGTCGAAACAAATAAAATATTTGTTACTCATTCAATAACCCAACCGCATTTTTAACCCGATGTAAAGTTTCGTCTGCAATTTTTCTTGCTTTTAAAGCTCCATTTTTTAAAACTATCTCATATGTTTTATCTGCAATAATTTTGCGATATCTTTCTTGGAAGGCGCCCAAATCTTCACAAACCGCATCTGCAATAGCTTTTTTGAATTCGCCATATCGGGAAGTTTTAAAAATCTTTTCCGCATCTTTAATTGAAATGTCTTTTATTGATGCATAAATCGAAAGCAAATTAGAAATTCCTGGTTTATTAAGAGGATCATATTTTATTTCTTCGCCAGAATCAGTAACTGCGGACATGATCTTTTTTCGAATTGTTTGTAGATCATCTTTTAAATAAACATCGCCTTTTACATCAGATTTACTCATCTTTTTTGTCGGATCTGAAAGCGACATAATTCTCGCTCCAACTTTTCTAATTTCGGCTTTAGGCATCGATAAAACCGGACCATAGCGATTATTAAAACGATTGACTAAATTACGTGTTAGTTCAACATGTTGAACTTGATCTTCACCGACCGGAACAACTGTCGCATCATATAAAATGATGTCAGAAGCCATTAAAACCGGATAAGCAAATAACCCTAACCCTATTGCAGCGGATTTGGTTTTTTGTGTTTTTTCTTTAAATTGAGTCATTCGAGAAAGTTCGCCCATATATAAATAATTTTGCATAATAGCATTCATTTCTGCGTGAGCCGAAACACTGGATTGTAAAAATAAAGTAGTTTTTTTCGGATTTAAGCCTGCGGCAAGATAAAAAGCAGCGATATCAATTGAGTTTTGTTTGAGTTCTTGGGGTTCAATTGGCAAGGTTAAAGCGTGAAGATCAGCGATAAAAATAAAAGATTCGCCTCTTTCTTCTAATTTTGGAAGATGTTTGAGTACGCCTAAGTAATTACCTAAGGTTAATTTACCGGTCGGTTTGATTCCGGTTAAGATTCTTTCTTTTCCCATATCGCTCTCCTAAATCTATATAAAATAGTTTATGTTTTTCCTTAAGATTTTTCAACCTGAGGTTGCTTTATATATTTGCTTTATGCTTATAATTAGATTTGTTATACTAACAAAGAGGAAAATTGAATGATAAAAATTTATACATCTCCCAGTTGCACTAGTTGTCGGAAAGTTAAGAAGTGGTTCAATGACCAAAAAATTCCATATATCGAAAAAAATATTTTTTCCGCGACTTTGAATGAGGCCGAATTAAAAGAAATTTTAGCCAAAAGTGAAAACGGAACAGAGGACATCATTTCTGAAAGAAGTAAAATTGTGAAAGAAAACGGTTTGGATCTCGATAATATGACCATTAAAACCTTGATCGAATTTATCAGAGCTAATCCATCAGTTTTAAAACGTCCTATAATTATTGACGATCGCCGAATTCAAATAGGATATAACGAAGAAGAAATTCGTTCATTTATCCCTCAGGCCCGCCGAATTGCGGAGTGGAATTGTTCACCTGAAAATTGTAAAAAATATAACACATGTGATCATGCAAAAGATTTGCAAAACGGTGATTTATGAAAATAAGTTTTTTCAGCGTTTATAAAGATCGAACTACTTTTGTTGAAAATCAAATATCCAATCTTTTAAATGAATTAGAAATCGACATTGATAATCAAAACCCTGATGTCATTATTTGTATCGGAGGAGATGGAACTTTTTTAAAAGCGATTCAAAATAATTTAGATCGACTTAATGATGTTTGTTTCTTAGGTATCAACAATGGAAAACTCGGCTATTTTTATGATTACACCGTCGACGAAATTCAAGAAGCTTTAAGCGACTTGGATAACGGAAGGTTAGTGGAAAAAAGTTTTTCACTACTCGAAGGAACTGTCGTTTGTGAAAATGAAACGTATGATATTGCTGCGGTTAACGAAATTAAGATTTCTTCGATTTATAAGACTCTTGAATGCGAAGTCTTTATCAATGAAGAGAAATTAGAAAACTTTGCTGGGAACGGCCTGATTGTCTCTTCTCAACTAGGAAGTACGGCTTTAAACAAATCTGTCGGGGGAGCGATCATCGAAACCGGTGTTCCTTGCTTAGAATTGACACCGATTGCCCCAGTGACAAATAATCTTATCTCTCCGCTCACTAATCCATTGATTTTAAAAGAAGATGTCGATATCACAATTAAGGGAAAATTCAGCGATGCTCTTGTCTCGTTTGATAATGTTCTTATCGAAGATCGGCCTCTTTCTATTAACGTTAAAAAATCATCTTTGAAAGTGAAGATTTTGCTTAAAAAGAATCACTCGTTTATCGGTAGTTTGAAGCGGAGTTTCATCAAGTGATTCCTTTACAAGAATTCAATAATTTATTAGCGAAATACGGTTGGATTTTTGCATTGATTATCGCTATCGTTTTGGCGGTTGTAATTGCTGTTTTATTGATCACTAATAAAAGCGTCAAAAAGACTAAAGACACTGCAATTTACGACTATTTAGGTGGAAAATCTAATGTTTTAAGCCTTGAATTAAAGGGCTCTAGACTAAATATTAAATTACAAAATGCTCAAAAAATAGATGAAAAATCCTTACATGAAGCGGGGGTAAAAAGCATCATCTCAATGAATGAAAAAATCGTTCTCGTCTTATCTCCAAAATTGAAAAAAAATATTGAAAAATTACTTTAAAATTTCTATTTAAATCACTTTAAAATCTTTGAGTGTTTTTTTAATTGCTTCAGTTGGAAAACCCATCACGTTATCGACGCTTCCGTCGATTTTTTTAATGAGATCGAATTCTTTATCTTGGCACCCATAAGAACCTGCTTTATCCATTGGAGATCCACTAGCGATATACTTTCTTATTTTGTCATCATCAAGTTCATTGAAATAGACAAAACTCTTGATGGTCTTACTCACTTCAAAATTTTTTGAGATGATTGTATAACTGCTCAACACTACATGCTTATTCGAGGATAAAATTTTTAACATTCGAAAGGCATCTTCTTCATCTTTTGGTTTTCCAAAAATAATACCGTTAAAAATGACAACTGTGTCGCACGCAATCACAACATCATGAGGATGTTTGTGGAAAACTTCATAGGCTTTTAACTTCGATAAATCATATGACAAAGATTCGGAAGAAAGAAAAGTTTCTTCTTCATCGATATCAGAAGTTTCAATAATAAAATTAGGAATTATTTTGCTTAAAAGCATTTTTCTTCTTGGCGAAGATGAAGCGAGAATAATCATATTAATTTTTCGACATGATAAGTGGAATTATCATTGGGCTACGCTTTGTTTCTCTATATAAAACAGAACCCATTACTTTCTTAATTGTGCTTTTTAAATCTGCGAAAGTCGGCTTCCCATTTAAAACAACACGAATCTCTTTTTCGACAGCATTTGCAGCATTTCTCATGACGCTTTGGTGTCTGCTATAAACAAATCCGTTCGTATAAATTTTCGGCGCAATAATGAGATTGTTAGTCTTTGTATCAATTCCTATGACAACCGCGATCATTCCATCATCATTTAAAGCCTTACGATCTTTGATAACACTAGGAGCAAGTCCATCAATAGTTTTTCCATCGATGAAAGTCACCCCACTAGGAACTCGATAACTGAACTCTGCTTTTCCATTAGAAAGAGTGATGACATCACCATTTTCACATATGAAACTTCTCTCTTTAGGAACGCCTAGAGATTCAGCGATTTGAGCGTGTATAAGAAGCATGCGATATTCACCATGAACTGGCATAAAGTATTTTGGATTGATGAGTTTTAACATCATTCGTAGTTCTTGTTTTGCTGGGTGTCCAGAAGAGTGAATGTCGCTCAAAATAGAATTCGTAATGACATTAGCGCCGCATTTTGCTAGTTCGTCGACTACGCTATTGATTGAAATACCATTACCTGGAATTGCGGAACTAGAAAATACAACCGTATCGCCGGGAATGATTTTGATATCTTTATGGTCTCCTTTAGCAATCCGACTTAAAGCAGCCATCGGTTCCCCCTGCGAACCAGTGCAAAGAACAACAACTTCATCAAGTTTCATTTTTTTGATTTCAGAAATATCGACGATTGAATTGTCAGGAATTTTTATATATCCATAAGAACGCGCGATGCTAACCGTGTTTTCCATCGATTTCCCTAAAATTGCAATTTTGCGTTTATGTTCTACCGCAGCTTCACAGATTTGTTGAATTCTTGAAATATTACTACTAAAAGTGGAAACGATTAATCTTCCATCAGCCTTAGAAAAAATATCATTAATCGATTCAAAAACATTCCTCTCACTTGGAGTCCATCCTTCAGTTTCAGAATTTGTTGAATCGCTCAATAACAAAGTAACACCTTTTGAACCGATTTCGGCAATTTTATTCAGTTGAATATCGGTTCCAATTGGTGTCAAATCAATTTTGAAATCTCCAGTCGTGACGATTCGGCCTTCTGTAGTATCGACAACGATTCCAAAAGAATCAGGGATAGAGTGTGTCACTCTAAAAAACGAAACGGTGAAACTGTCAATTTTGATTTGGCTATTGTCATTGTATTCGACAATTTTCACTCGATCTGCGAGCCTGAATTCTTCTAAACGATGTTTGATTAATGCAGCGGCCAATTTCGGTGCATAAATGACTGGAATATTGACATTTTGAATCAAATAAGGAATTCCGCCGATATGATCTTCGTGACCGTGTGTGATAAAAAGAGCCTTAATTTTATTTCGATTGTTTTTAAGGTGTGTATAATCTGGCACTAGATAGTCTATTCCTGGATATTCGGGTCCGGGAAATAAAATTCCAGCGTCAATAATGATTAAAGTTTTGTCGTTTTCAATACAATAAGTATTTTTTCCGACTTCGTTTAGTCCACCAAGTGCGTAGACTGAAACGGGCATAGATATTTTGCTCGTCATTAATAATCCTCCTAAATTAAACGTGATTATTTTATGTTTTTTTGTTACATCTATTATAGATGATAGATCTTAAAAATAAAGAAAAAAGAATTAAATTTCAATTTCATTTGGCAATGTTGCAAGCGGATTAAAAGCATTGATTCGATCATAGAACAAAATCCCTTCAAGATGATCGTATTCGTGTTGAATAACAATGGCTGGATAGCCAGTAAAAGTCAATTCTTCTTCTTTTTTGTTCACAGCATTATAAGCTTTAATTTTAATTCGATAATGGCGATGGACTAGTCCTGGATGCCTTTCATCTACCGAAAGACAGCCTTCGCCATTTTTTAAATAACATTTTTTTGCAGATGTTTCGATTATTTTCGGGTTGACGAGTTGCAAATTAATCAACTTCCCTTCATGTTCTAAGTAAATGACAAACATGCGTTTGTTAATTCCGATTTGTGGAGCGGCTAAACCAACTCCGGCTCGAACCTTGCTGTTCTCACTTTGAGACTCTTTTAAAAATCGACTCATGAGATTGAGAGTTTTTTCATATTCATGAGAAAGAGGCATGTGAACATCAACGCTTCTTTCTCTTAGTGATTTGTGAGTGTCTTTTAAAATTTTTAAGTTCATATGCAAAATGATTTTATCATTATCTTATAAACATGTGTAGAGTTATGCCCTAATTGAATGTTACAAGACCAAATGATAAATTATTAGTTATGAATGAAAAAATATTAGATTTAACACTCAAATTAAGAAGTGCCCTTGATAATGATTTGCGAATCGCCGAGCTTTCAAAAGCCGAACAAGAAATGGAAACCGATGATTTGGCTAAAACTTTTTCTTATAAAAAAGACTGTGCGGTCAGTGAATATAATGATGCACTTCGTTTCTTTTCTCGTGACTCTTCAGAGGTAAAAAAAGCGCAGAGAAAATTATATGAAGCTAAAAAAGCATTAGAAGAGCTTCCAAGTGTGAGAAAATATTTAGAGAAATTCAAAGAAGTTAGAAT
>Ga0172382_10004330_pt1 | contig 21814 bp, 22 predicted proteins | sample Leawel138RmetaG_FD_122245 | JGI IMG/M metagenome (GOLD analysis project Ga0172382, IMG submission 122245) | Leachate microbial communities from a municipal landfill in Southern Ontario, Canada - Leachate well 138R metaG | ecosystem: Engineered > Solid waste > Landfill > Unclassified | place... | reverse complement strand
GGATAGCCCGCGGACAACGCCTACGGCGTTACCCACCGTCTACCCACAGGTTGGCGGCTGCACACATCAACACAGGCTGCCAGCTACCAAGTTCAGACTCATCTACGGATTGGAATCGACTGCTCCACTCTGTGCCGGATGCCTGTCGGATGGTGCGATGCTCAGGCGGCATCGGTGCCCGAAAGAGCGTGCAGTGCCTGTTGATCCAATATCTGCACTTCGCGCTGCTGGACCCGGATCAGGCCTTCGCGGGCAAAGCGCGAGAACAGCCGGCTCACGGTCTCCAGAGTGAGCCCCAGGTAGTTGCCGATTTCCTCGCGGCTCATGCGCAGGATGAATTCGTGGGGCGAATAGCCCAGATTCTGCAGGCGTTGGGACAGATTCAGCAAAAATACCGCAAGGCGCTGTTCCGAGCGCAGGCCGCCGATCGACAGCAGCATCTGGTGTGAGCGGCCGATTTCCTTGCTCATCAGGCGCCTGAGCTGACGCTGCAAGGTGGGTAGTTGTGTGGCCAGACGGTCCATCGCGTCCAGGCGGATGATGCAGACTTCGGAGTCTTCCAGTGCGATGGCGTGCGAGAGCTGTTCGTCATGCATCAGGCCATCCATGCCCAGGACTTCACCTGGCAGCAGGAAGCCCGTGATCTGTACCTGGCCGCGGGCATCTTCGATCTGGGTCTTGAAGGAGCCGGAACGTATCCCATAGAGTGCATTGGCCGCATCCCCTTCGCGGAACAAGGTGCCCCCCTTGGGCAGCCGCAGGCGCTCTTCGACCAGTTCGTCCATTTTCTGAACCTCGTGCTGCGACATGCCCAGCGGCAGGCAGATGGTATTGAGCATGCACGTGGAGCATCGCGTGGCGTCGAGCGCCAGCATGATACGGCGAGCGCTGTGGGGCTTGCGAATCAGTCCGGAAGAATTGTGGTCGGTCGGCACATTCAAACCTGAGAAGTGTAAGGCATCATGGGCATGATGATGGCCATGATGGCATGAGGGATTATAAGTTCATAATTGCGATAGTTGGAACCTTGAAGAATGTCGTTGTCCATTTTAGTGCCTCAAAGCTTGCGAAATGTCGTTTCGTACCTTCCAAGAGCCCGGTAACATGGGCGTTCCGCAGATCAAAGCTGGCAGGGAAGTCCAAGCTTGTATTGTTTAGGTTAATATAATTGCCATATTGAATATAGGTGTATTCATGATATTTTTCAGAAGGTTCCTGTGTGGTGTGCTGCTGGGTCTCGTCAGTGCAGGGCTCGGTACGGCGGCGTGGGCCGCCCACGGTGAAGGGGCTGACAGCAGCAGCAATGTCAGCCATCGACCCGACGTGACCTTCACATTGCGAACGGCGATTGCAGACGGCAAGCTGGTCTTCCAGGAAGAAGGCACCAATATCGTCAACCCTGATCTCCGGGTGCCGGCAGGTGCCGTCGTGCAGATCAATCTGGTGAACGGCGATGGCGCCACCCATGACGTGGCGGTGCCTGAATTTCATGCCAGATCGGACGAGATCTCGGGCAAGAATTCCGCAACGGCCATCGTCTTCCGGGCCAACAAGGATGGCACGTTCGAATACTACTGCACTTTGCCCGGTCACAAGGCCGCGGGTATGGTGGGCAGGATCATCGTTGGCGAAGAGGCCGATGTGGTCCGGACCGAAGCGCCGCAGATTGCGCACGATCCGTACGCGGTCGGTGAGCCAGTGGGTGCGCGGGCGCCGCAGCATGTCACGGTCGACCTGCTGACGACCGAACTGGTGGCCCGGCTGGCCGACAACAGCACGTACCGGTTCTGGACCTTCAACAACAAGGTACCCGGCCCGTTCATCCGCGTAAGGGTGGGGGACACGGTGACGCTGAACCTGAGCAACGCGCCGGACAGCACGCATATCCATTCGATCGACCTGCACGCGGTCACGGGCCCTGGCGGGGGGGCGGATGTCACGCAGGTGGCGCCCGGGCAATCCAAATCGTTCACCTTCAAGGCAAAGCATGCGGGTCTGTTCGTGTATCACTGTGCAACCCCCATGGTGGCGCAGCACATCACCAACGGCATGTACGGTCTGATTCTGGTCGAGCCCGAAGGGGGCTTGTCCAAGGTGGACAAAGAGTTCTACGTCATGCAGGGCGAGCTCTACACGGCGCAGCTGCACGGTGCCCCCGGCTTGCAGGAATTCTCTCTCGAGAACCTGCTGGCTGAAAATCCCCAGCACATGATGTTCAATGGCGCCATGGATGCGCTGACCAAGATCTACAGGATGGAATCCGACGTGGGTGATACGGTACGCATCTACTTCGGCGTAGGCGGGCCCAACCTGACGTCGAGCTTCCACGTCATCGGTGAGGTCTTCGATCGGGTCTACGACCAGGCCTCGCTGACCAGCACACCCCTGACCGACGTGCAGACCACGCTCGTACCGCCTGGCGGCGCGACCATGGTCGAGTTCACGACAGACTATCCAGGCCAGTATGTCCTGGTGGATCATGCCCTGTCGCGCGTGGAAAAAGGTCTGGCCGGGATCCTGACCGTCAGGGGCGAGGCCGATCCTGCGATCTTCGCGAGTGACGAGCACGTGGAAGAAGGGACCGGCCACATGGCGCATTGACCCGCCCAGGGCCGGCACTTTGCGCCAACAAGGACCGGCACTTCGGTTGCTGCGGCAGGCCGCCTGTGTTAGGATTGACCGATGAACGCGATTTCCTGGTTTTTCTATTTTGCCTTTTTTCCGAAGCCGCCGGTGGAGGAAGGGGATCGCAGTATCATGAAGTAGGTCAAAATTCCCTTGAAAGCCGCCGGCCCAGCCAGGCGGCTTTTTTTGTTTCCGACCTGGCCCCGGCCCACAGGAGCACCACAGTGTCACACAATACCGACGATACCCGCATCCGAGAAATTCGCGAGCTAGCGCCACCCGCCCACGTGATGCGCGAATTTCCCTGTACATCCGAGATCTCGCACATCGTGCATGATGCGCGCGATGCGGTGCATCGGATATTGCACGGCCTCGATGACCGTCTGGTGGTCGTGATCGGCCCGTGTTCCATTCATGATACCGATGCGGCTCTCGAGTACGCGCGGCGGCTGGCGCCCCTGCACCAGGCGCACGCCAATGAGCTCGAGATCATCATGCGGGTATATTTCGAGAAGCCGCGCACCACAGTGGGCTGGAAAGGGCTCATCAATGATCCGGGCCTGGATGGCAGTTTCGATATCAATCAGGGCCTGCGCAGGGCGCGTGAGCTGCTGATCGGGATCAACGCGCTCGGGCTGCCGGCCGGCACCGAGTTTCTCGACATGATCACGCCCCAGTACATCGCCGACCTGATCTCCTGGGGGGCCATCGGCGCGCGCACCACCGAAAGCCAGGTTCACCGCGAACTGGCCTCCGGCCTGTCCTGCCCGGTCGGTTTCAAGAATGGTACCGATGGCAATACACGCATCGCCATCGACGCCATCTAGGCCGCCTCGAACTCGCATTATTTTCTTTCGGTCACCAAGGGCGGCCATTCGGCCATCGTCTCGACACGCGGCAATCAGGATTGCCACGTCATATTGCGTGGCGGCAAAACGCCGAACTACGAGGCCGAGCACGTTCAGGCGGCAGCCGAAGCGCTCGAGACGTCCGGCATGCGGGGGCGCGTCATGGTCGATGCCAGTCATGCCAACAGCCACAAGGACTACACCCGTCAGCCGCTGGTCATCGATGATGTGTGCGCCCAGGTTGCCGCCGGTGACGAGCGCCTGTTCGGGGTCATGATCGAAAGCCACCTGGTCGGGGGTCGACAGGATCTGGTGCCTGGTCGTACTCTGGTGTATGGCCAGAGCATTACCGACGCCTGTGTCGATTGGGACACCTCGGTCGCGATGCTCGACTGCCTGGCCGAGGCCGTGCGCACGCGGCGCCAGCACCAGGGCAGCAAGCGTGCCCAGCACGCCGACAGCGCGGCCTGAATTCTCCGTTTACCGATTGTCATGAGGGCGTACACACCATGGACACGATGCCGTTTGAACAGCAGCCGCGGGCCCTGCCTGCGGGTTTCATTGCAGCCTTGACGGACCATTTCGGCCCGCGCTGCTCCACGGCACAGGCCGTTCGCGAACATCATGGGCGCGACGAATCGCCTTATCCGGCGATGTGGCCCGACGTGGTGGTATTTGCGCAGTCGGTCGACGATGTGGTCTGGGTCGCCCGACATTGCCATGCGCATGGCGTGGCGCTCATTCCCTACGGCGCAGGCTCATCGCTCGAAGGGCACCTGCTGGCCATCCAGGGTGGGGTCAGTCTCGATCTCTCCGGGATGGATCGCATCGTGTCGGTGCATGCCGAAGATTTCACCGCCACGGTTCAGGCCGGGGTGACGCGCATGCAGTTGAATGAGTCGCTGCGCGACACCGGTCTGTTCTTTCCGATCGACCCTGGTGCCGATGCCAGCCTGGGCGGCATGGCGGCCACGCGCGCTTCGGGCACCAATGCGGTGCGCTATGGCACCATGCGTGAAAACGTGATGTCGCTCAAGGTGGTCACGGCCGATGGCCGGCTCATCCAGACCGCCAGCCGGGCGCGCAAATCTTCGGCGGGCTACGACCTGACCCGTTTGTTTGTAGGCAGCGAAGGCACGCTGGGCATCATCGTCGAAGTCACCGTGCGGCTGTATCCACAACCCGAAGCCGTATCGGCAGCGATCTGCAATTTTCCCGATCTGGATTCCGCCGTACAGAGTGTCATCGAAATCATCCAGATGGGTATCCCGGTGGCGCGGGTCGAATTCATGGATGCCCATGCAGTGCGTGCCACCAATCAGTACAGCCAGCTGGATTTGCGCGAATCGCCCCTGCTGCTGTTCGAATTCCATGGCAGCCCGGCTTCGGTGCGTGAGCAGGCAGAATCCGTGCAGGCCATCACCCGCGAGCATGGCGGCCAGGATTTCGACTGGGCTGAGCATCCGGAAGACCGCAATCGCCTCTGGACGGCGCGTCACAATGCCTATTTTGCGGGCCTGCAATTGCGGCCCGGCTGTCGATCCAGTACCACGGACGTCTGTGTGCCCATCTCCCGTCTGGCCGATTGCGTCGGCGAGACGGCACTCGAACTGGATCAGGCCAGCTTTCCGTACACGATCGTGGGCCATGTGGGGGACGGCAATTTTCACGTGCTCATGCTGCTGGACCCCGACAATCCGGCTGAATGGGCCGAGTCCGAAGCACTCAATCGGCGCCTGGTCGAGCGGGCCATTGCGATGGAGGGCACGTGCACTGGCGAGCATGGGGTCGGCCTGCACAAACAGGCCTTCATGCTGGCCGAGCACGGTGCGGATGCACTGCACGTCATGGCCGCAATCAAGGCGGCGCTCGATCCGCACAACATATTGAATCCGGGCAAGATGTTGCCACCTGCTGTTTGAGTGGCCGGACATGAACGCCGTCCAAGCGCAAGCCCAGGAGGCTGCAGCCATGCCGGATTTTTCCGGTTTTCTCGCCCGCATCGCCGGGCATCTGCCCGCGCACTGCATCCTGACGCGTGCCGATCAGACGGCTGTCTACGAGTGTGATGGCCTGTCGCTGTACCGGCAGCAGCCCCCTGTGGTTGTCCTGCCAGAGACCGAAGCCCAGGTGCTTGCCGTGCTCGAGGCATGCAAGGCACACAATGTTCCAGTGGTTCCACGTGGGGCAGGCACCGGTCTTTCGGGCGGTGCCACCCCGCATCCGCAGGGCGTGGTGGTGGGTCTGGCCAAGCTCAACCGCATTCTGCGTCTGGACCCCGAGGCCTGTGTGGCAGTCGTGGGGCCGGGGGTGCGCAATCTGGCGATTTCAGAGGCCGCCGCGGTGCATGGGCTGTATTATGCGCCCGATCCGTCGAGCCAGATTGCGTGCTCCATTGGCGGCAATGTGGCCGAGAATTCGGGGGGTGTGCACTGTCTCAAGTATGGCCTGACGGTCCATAATGTATTGCGGGTGCGGGTGGTGACCATCGATGGTGAAATCCTCGAGCTGGGTTCCGAAGCCCCCGAAACCCCAGGCCTGAATCTGCTGCAGTCCTTCATCGGCTCCGAAGGCATGCTGGGCCTGGTGACCGAAGTCACCGTGCGCCTGATTCCCCAGCCTGAACTGGCCCAGGTGGTCATGGCCAGCTTCCCGAGCGTCGAGGCAGCGGGTGAAGGGGTCACGCGGGTGATTGCAAACGGCATCATCCCGGCGGGCCTCGAACTCATGGACAAGCGCGCGGTGCACATGGTCGAGCCCTTCGTGAAGGCGGGCTATGACCTCGAGGCCGAAGCCATCTTGTTGTGCGAATCCGATGGCACCCCGCAAGAGGTCGCCGAAGAGATCGCCCGGGTCGAGGCCCTGCTGCGCGCGGCCGGCGCCACGCGGCTGCAGACCTCGTCGTCCGAAGAAGAGCGCCTCAGGTTCTGGGCAGGGCGCAAGAACGCGTTCCCGGCGGCAGGGCGCATATCGCCCGATTACTACTGTATGGACGGTACCATCCCCCGTCGCCATCTGGGCAAGGTGCTGGCGGCCATTGCCAGGATGGAAACAGAATTCGATCTGCGCTGCTCCAATGTGTTCCATGCCGGCGATGGCAACCTGCACCCCCTCATCCTGTTCGATGCCAACCAGCCCGATGAAATCGAGCGCGCCGAGGCGTTCGGTGCGGCCATACTCGAATTGTGCGTGCAAGTGGGGGGTACCATCACGGGGGAGCACGGCGTGGGCATCGAAAAGATCAACCAGATGTGCTCTCAATTCACGCGCGAAGAGCTGGACACCTTTTCGGCATTCAAACGGGCCTTTGACCCATGGGGGCTGCTCAACCCGCTCAAGCTGATTCCCACCCTGGTGCGCTGCGCCGAATACGGCAAGATGCATGTGCATCAGGGCAATATCCGCTTCCCCGACATTCCACGTTTCTGACGGCTGGCCCATGGAATACGTACTTTCCGAACTCTGCGAACAGGTTGTCACAGCGCGCGCCGCACAGCGCCCCCTGATGCTGCGTGGCGGCGGCACCCGGCTGTTCTACGGTGGCCCCCTGCCGTCTGGTGACCGGGTCGGCTGGCTCGATCTCTCGGCCTATCGAGGCATCATCAGCCATGAACCATCCGAGCTGGTGCTGACCGCCCGGGCGGGTACGCCGTTGGTCGAAATCGAAACCGTGCTCCATGAACAGGGGCAGATGCTGGCGTTCGAGCCGCCGCGTTTTGGTGACGCAGGTACGCTGGGGGGGTGTGTGGCCAGCGGGCTGGCAGGCCCGCGGCGCATGGCGGTCGGCGGGCTGGCGGATTTCATCCTCGGCTGTCGTCTGCTCGATGCCGAGGGCAATGTGCTTCGATTCGGTGGCGAAGTGATGAAGAACGTGGCCGGCTATGATCTGTCCCGTTTGCTGGCGGGGTCGCTGGGGGTGCTCGGTGCCATGGTCGAAGTCTCGGTCAAGGTCCTGCCCCGTCCGCGCTGCGAACAGACCCAGGTGCTGCAGCTTGACGAGACAGCGGCCCTGGCGCATTGCCTGAGGTGGCGTGCACAGCCTTTGCCGATCTCGGCCACCCTGTGGGCACCCGATGCCGCGGGCGGCGGGGGCCGCCTTTCCGTGCGGCTGTCGGGCAACGAGGCGGCCGTGCGCCAGGCGTGTCAGGCCATTGGCGGCGATGCATTGCCCGAGGCATCAGCCACCGGGTTCTGGCAGGCGGTGCGCGACCAGACCCATTCCTTTTTCCAGCAGCGCCCGTTGTGGCGCCTGATCCTGCCGCCGGATGCGCCCGCGCTTGGCCTGGGCCCCGTACTTCACGAGTGGGGTGGCAGCCTGCGCTGGCTGCCGGGCGGGCATGAGGCCGGTGCCTTGCGCGACCGGGTGCAGTCGCTGGGGGGCTCGGCGACCCTTTATCGGCATGATGGCGTGCCGGCCGGGTTTTCAGTGTTCCATCCGCTGGCCGCGGGTATCCTGCAGATCCATCGGCGTCTCAAGCACGAGTTCGATCCTGCCGGAATCTTCAATCCACAGCGCCTGTACCCGGAATTCTGAGATCTCACCATGCAAACACAACTGGCCGAATGGGCGCGGGATACGGATTTTGGCCGTGAGGCCGATGAAATCCTGCGCCGTTGCGTACACTGTGGCTTCTGTCTGGCTACTTGCCCAACGTACCAGCTGCTGGGCGACGAACTCGACAGCCCACGGGGGCGCATCTATCAGATGAAGCAGTTGCTCGAAGGTGTCGAGCCCACCTACGTCACGCAACAGCATCTGGACCGCTGCCTGACGTGCCGCAACTGTGAAACCACCTGCCCGTCCGGGGTCGAATACGGCGCGCTGGTGGATATTGGCCGTCAACTGGTCAGCGAGCGCGTACGGCGGCCATGGCTCGAGCGGCTCAAGCGCGAGGGCCTGCGCCGGCTCATGGGTTCGGCCTGGTTCGGGCCACTGTACCGGCTGGGTTTGCATGTGCGGCCCATCCTGCCGGCGGTTCTGCGCAGCAAGCTGGCACCGGCGCGGGCCGCCGGGCCTTTGCCCGAACACGCCGAACGCCATGGCCGTCAGGTCATCATGCTGTCCAATTGCGTGCAGCCGGCAATGATGCCGTCCATCGATGCAGCGACCCGGCGCGTGCTCGACCGCCTGGGTATCGGTACGCGTTTTGCAGCGGGTTCGGGCTGTTGCGGTGCGATCAATTACCACCTCGATGCCCAGGAGGCCGCACGCGCTCAGATGCGCGCCAATATCGATGCCTGGCTGCCCCTGCTCGAGGCGGGCACGGTCGAGGCCGTGGTCGTCAACGCGTCGGGTTGCGGCGGCATGATCAAGGATTACGCGCGACATCTGCAGCACGACCCCGCCTATGCGCAACGGGCTGCACGCCTGATGCCGTACGTGAAGGACATTGCCGAAGTCCTGGCGCCCATGGCGGCCGAACTGAAGGGCCGGTTGCGCCAGATACCAGGCCGGGTGGCTTTTCATCCGCCCTGTACATTGCAGCATTGGCAGGGTCTGCGGCCACTGACCGAGCGTCTGCTGGCCGATCTGGGCTTTGACCTCCAGGCCTTCAATGACGCTCACCTGTGCTGCGGCTCGGCCGGCACGTATTCGATCACGCAGCCCGAACTGTCCCTTGCCTTGCGTGAACGCAAGCTCGAGGCCATCCAGGCTGCGCTGCCCGACACCATCGTGTCGTCGAACGTGGGCTGCATCTGCCACCTCCAGGGCGGGACCGGCACCCCGGTGCGGCACTGGATCGAATCGCTGGACGAGGCCCTGCATGGCTGACCAGCCGGCGCCTGGGGCGCGCGTCGTCGTCGGCATGTCCGGAGGGGTGGATTCCTCCGTAACGGCCTGGCTGCTCAGGCAGCAGGGCTATCGGGTGCTCGGCCTGTTCATGAAGAACTGGGAAGACGATGACGACACCGAGTACTGTTCATCGCGCCAGGATTGGCTGGATGCCGCCAGTGTGGCCGATCTGGTCGGCGTGGACATCGAGGCCGTGAATTTTGCCGCTGAATACAAGGATCGTGTGTTTGCCGAGTTTCTGCGCGAGTATTCGGCCGGACGCACGCCCAACCCCGATGTGCTGTGCAATGCCGAGATCAAGTTCAAGGCCTTTCTGGACCATGCGCTGGCCCTGGGTGCGGATTACATCGCCACCGGGCATTATGCACGGGTCCGGCATGCGCCCGGCGGCGGCCCCAGCCAGTTGCTCAAGGCCGCAGATGCCAGCAAGGATCAGACCTATTTCCTGCATCGCCTGGATCAGCAGCAGTTGCGGCGCACGCTGTTTCCGCTGGGCCTCCTGCGCAAGACCGAAGTGCGCCGGATCGCGCAGGACCTCGGCTTGCCCAACGCGGCCAAGAAAGACTCCACTGGCATCTGCTTCATTGGCGAGCGGCCGTTTCGGGAATTTCTGAACCGGTATTTGCCCATGCATCCCGGGCCCATCCTGGATCCCGAAGGCCGCGCGCTCGGGCAGCATCAGGGGCTGGCCTTTCATACCCTCGGGCAGCGCAAGGGGCTGGGGATCGGCGGCGTGCGGGGCCTGCAACGACCCGACGGCACCGCCGATGCGTGGTATGTTGCACGCAAGGATCTGGAGCGCAACGTGCTGTATGCCGTCCAGGGGCATGATCACCCGTGGCTGCTCAGCCACCGGCTGACAGCCGAGGACGCCAGCTGGGTGTCCGGCATGGCGCCCGCGCCAGGCCAGTACACGGCCAAGACCCGCTATCGCCAGGCCGATGCCGCCTGCACCCTGTCGGCCACTGCCGATGGGCGTTTCGAGCTATCGTTCAGGCAGGCCCAATGGGCCGTGACGCCCGGGCAGTCAGCCGTGCTGTATGCCGGTGATGTCTGCCTGGGGGGCGGGGTGATTTCAGGCCTCGGGGGGCCGGGTGTTGGCAAATGATGGCCGGCCGTCGAGTTTTTCGGCCAGACGCTCGAGTTGCGGGTGCGCGGCACGCCAGCCCAGATTCGGAAAGCGCAGGTCGAGATAGCCCAGCGCGGTGCCTGCGGCGATGTCTGCCAGGCACAGATTGACCCCCGTGCAATAGGCCTGTTCCCCCAGCTGCGAATTCATGTGGCCCAGCGCGGCATGGATCTTGGCCATCTGGCGTTCGACCCACTGTGGATCCGTTTTCTCGGCGGGGCGCCGGTGGGTTTCGATGAACGCGGCTGCAGCGGCGTCCATGATGCCATCGGCAATGGCTTCCCAGCGCTTGACTTCGATGCGCTCGCGCCCCGGTGGCGGGATCAGGCGCCCGACAGGAGACAGCGTGTCGAGATATTCGACGATCACGCGCGAATCGAACAGGGACCCGCTTTCATCCATGATGAGGCACGGTACCTTGCCGAGCGGGTTATGGGCTGCGAGCTGTTCAGCAGGCCCCCAGGGGTCGTCGAGTATGAGCTCGTAATCGAGCTTTTTCTCGGCCAGCACGATACGCACCTTGCGTACATAAGGGCTGGTCAGAGAGCCAATCAGTTTCATGGCGCAGCAGGGAAGTTCTAGGCCTGAAAAGTATAGCAGGCGGATTGGCGGGTTCGGTCAACTGTGGTTTATGTGCTCCAGGGGCTTGACAAGCGTATGGATTGGCTGAGTGCGGGCCTGTGGGCGGCCGAATCTCGTACTGGCGGTGTTAGAATGCCAGCCCACGGTACCCTTTTGTTCATTATTCTCTTTTCACCCGTTCTGGCCTTTTCCAGGCGGCAGGTATACAGCATGCAGATCGATTCTTCCCTCTCGGCGCTTACGGCCTTGTCGCCGCTCGATGGTCGTTACGCGGGCCAGGTGCATGGCTTGCGTCCCCTGTTGTCCGAGGCGGGTTTCATGGCGCATCGGGTCGAGGTCGAGATTGCCTGGCTGATCGGCCTGTCTGAACTGGGCCTGCCCGAAATGCCGGCTTTCGACGCATCGGCGCGTGCACGGCTGAAGGCGGTGGCAGAGGGGTTTTCGCAGGCCGATGCCGCGCGCATCAAGGCCATCGAGCGCGACACCAACCACGATGTCAAGGCCGTGGAATATTGGCTCAAGGAGCAGGTGGCCGATGTACCCGCCCTGGCCGCAGCGGCAGAGTTCATCCATTTCGCCTGCACGTCCGAAGATATCAACAATGCTTCGCATGCGCTGATGCTGCAAAGGGCACGCACGGATTGCCTGCTGCCAGCGTATGGTTCGATATTGGCGCGCCTGCGCGATCTGGCACACCAGTACGCAGACCAGCCCCTGCTGTCGCGCACGCATGGGCAGCCCGCCACGCCCACGACCATGGGCAAGGAACTGGCCAATGTCGTTGCCCGGTTGCGGCAGGCCGTCGGCGTGATGGCGGCGGTCCGGCCCCTGGCAAAGCTCAACGGCGCCACAGGCAATTACAATGCGCATCTTGCGGCCTGTCCGGACATCGACTGGCCCATGTTCTCGGCGCAAGTGCTGCAGGGGCTCGGCCTGACGCAGAATCCATACACCATTCAGATCGAACCACACGACTGGATAGCCGAACTGTTCGATGCAGTCGCCCGGGCCAATACCATCCTGCTGGATCTGAACCGGGATCTCTGGGGTTACATCTCACTGGGATATTTCCGCCAGCGCCTGCGCGAGGGCGAGGTGGGCTCATCGACCATGCCACACAAGGTCAATCCGATCGATTTCGAGAACTCCGAGGGCAACCTGGGCCTGGCCAACGCCATGCTGCGTCACCTGTCCGAAAAGCTGCCGGTATCCCGCTGGCAGCGCGATCTGAGTGATTCAACCGTCTTGCGCAATCTGGGCGTGGCCTTGGGCTATACGCTGGTTGCGTGCGATGCCTGCCTGCGCGGGCTGGGCAAACTCGAACTGGATGCCGAGGCCATCGATGCCGATATCGATGCCTGCTGGGAAATCCTGGCCGAACCGGTGCAGACGGTCATGCGTCGCCATGGCCTGCCGCATCCATACGAGCAACTCAAGGCGCTGACGCGGGGTCGCGGCATCACGCGCGAGGCACTGCAGAACTTCATCGCCAGCCTCGATCTGCCCGCAGAACCCAAAGCCCGCCTGCTGGCACTGACCCCACGAAGTTATATCGGTCTGGCCGCCCGTCTGGCAGCAGACATCTGACCCGATTTTGATGTATAGTTTCGTTCTTCGCCAGATTTCCTGACGGGGCTGTTAGCTCAGTTGGTAGAGCAGCGGACTCTTAATCCGTCGGTCGACAGTTCGAGCCTGTCACAGCCCACCAAAAATGTTTTATATCAAGCGTTTGGCCGCTCACTGATCGGGGCGGCTTTTGCTTTTTGGCAGAATGTGCCGTAAACGTGACGTTGTTTACGTACTTGTCAGGTGGGTACTTGTCAGGTGGTCGGCCCCCGAGTGTGTCTGCTTCTTCAACATTTCCAGCGTCTCCCCACATTCCCTGGGTTCCTTCCGGTCGAACAGGGGGGTGACGGCCCGGCTTCGGCTGGGTGCGGGCGCGGTGAGATCAGGCTTTCGCCATTTCCCGCTCTGCCGCTTTTGCCAGGAATGCAGAGCGCGAAAGGCGTTGAGCCTTGGCCATTGCGTCAATACGATGCACCAGATTCTCGGGCAAGCTGATGTTCAGGCGAACGGCTCGGGTGCTGATCTTCGACAGATCAATGTTGATCAACATCCAGTAGCCATCTTGGAATCGCTCGTCGTGGAGCCAGGCGTCGGGAGAGGTAGGGGCGGGGATGCCCATATCCTCACCCTCAAAGTTCACTTCGACCGCTTCTTGTGCGAGGCGCGGCAGGTCTGCCAGATCGTCGGCTGCAGAGAAGCATCCCGGGAAATCAGGGAACGTGACGCCGTAGGCGCTGCCCCTGTCCTTGTGGATAAGTCCTTCGCGGAGCGCCTGGCGCTGGGCGAGTGGATCACCGCTGGCCAGACGGTGATCCTCACAGGCGCCACGGGCCACTGATGGCATCAGCCTGCCAGATAGGCAAGGCCCGGCCGCGGGGCGGCTGCGCCGCATGGATACTACTCTGGGGGCAGCCGTGCCGTTCAGCGCCCGGGCAGATTCGTGGCCCGGGTCAGAAGAACCACGCCAGCGGCGTCCTGCGTATCGTAGTACGTGAAGCCCGTACCGTTGCTGCGGCGCCCCGACATCAGTACCGGCAGGCCCGATTCGGCCTGCGCCGCATCGGCATCGGGCACTTCGAACCCCAATTGAAAAACGCCCTCGCCCCGGGTATCCAGGTGCCTGCGCTGCGGGCTGTCCTGCGGGCCGGGCTCGCAGAGTTGCAACTGGATATTGGGCAGGTTGCAGACACGATACTTCAGTGCCTTGAAACCTTCTTCGTCAGGCACTGCGAGACGTATGTATTCACTCAGCGGCGGATACGCTTGCCAGGGCCCGATGCCGATGGACTCGTAATAGGCCTGGGTGCGGTCGATGTCATGCACCACGATGCACACGTGATGCAGCTTGTCGTAGATGGACTTCATCGCTCGGTCTCACTCGGGCATGACGTAGTTCAGTACCCGGCGCCCGCCATCGGGATAAATGGTCTCCCCTGTGAAATACGAAGCATCTTCGCTGGCCAGGAAGGCCACCACGCCGGCGATTTCGCGCGGTTCCCCATAGCGCCCCAGGGGCGTGCGCATCAGGATCGCCTTGTTGCCCGCACTGTTGACGAAGTCCCCGGCGACCATCTCGCTCATGATGGTGCCCGGCCCCACGCCCACGACCCGGATGCCATGGCGGGCCAGCGCAACGGCCGCGGTACTGGTGACCTGGTTCATGCCACCCTTGGAGATTGCGTAGGGTGATACGTTGGGGTTGGCCAGACCCGAATTGATCGACGACATGTTGATGATCACGCCGCCGCCACCTTGTGCCAACATCTGCCGGGCGGCTGCCTGCGTGCCCAGAAACGTGCCCTTGAGATTCACGGCCAGGACATGATCGTAAGTATCTTCCGTGACATCGAGAAAAGGCACAATGGGGCAGATGCCAGCATTGTTGACCATGATATCCAGATGGCCAAAATGCTCCACGGCAGCGGCTACCAGGGCATCCATCTGTTCCTTGCTGCTGACATCCGTGACTCGCGCGAGGACACGCTCTGCTGGCCCGATTGCCTGAGCGGTCTGCTGCAGGCGCTGCGAATCGATATCGGCGATCACCACGCTCGCGCCTTCGGACAGGAAGCGTTCGGCGGTAGCCCGCCCGATGCCGCGGGCGGCGCCCGTCACAACCACGACTTTGTTGCTGAATCTCATGTCGTACTCCTTCAATAAACAATTTCTTCAGACAGGGGCTTGCCCGCGCGGATGCGCGCATAGCCCAGGGGGGTCAGATCCAGGGTCACATAGCGGCCCTGCTGGATGAATTCTGCGATGGCTCGCCCGACGGCCGGCGCATGCATCAGGCCGTGGCCGGAAAACCCGGTTGCGAACAGCAGGTTCTCCAGCGTGTCGTGCGGGCCGACAATACCGTTGTGATCCAGGGTATTGACTTCGTAATGGCCTGCCCATGCGCTTTGCAGGCGCAGGGCTTCCATGGCCGGGATCCGTTGCGCCAGCGCGGGCCAGAATGTGCCTTCGAGCAGGCGGTAATCTGGTTCGAAATCGCCCGTGGCGTCGCCGTCGCGCTCGGCGGGCGGCTGGACCCCGCCAATGAAGCCCTGGCCCTCCGGCCGCATCCAGATGCCGGATGAATCGAACAGCATAGGGCCATGGTCCATCTTGAGCGGCGCATGAAACGAGAATACCGTGCGCTTTCGTGGTGACACAGGCAGAGGCTGATCCAGGCGTGCCGTCAGGGCGCCTGATTGGGCACCGGCGGCCATGATGCACCAGTCGCACGGTATGCGGCTGCCGTCGGCCAGGCGTACCGCCTGTACACGACTGGGTCCCGAATCAAAGCCCGTCACTTCCCGGGCTACATAGCGCACATCCATTTCGCAGGCGCTGGTCCGGACCAGGGACAGCAACGACCAGGCATCGAACCATCCCTCAGCGGCCTGGCCGTAGGTGCCCAGTGCCACGCCCTGGGTTGAAATCCATGGAAAGCGCCTTTCGATCTCCAGGGGGGCCAGTGCCACCACGTCTGCACCCTCGGCTCGCTGCATGTCGACCATGGCCAACCGTGCATTTGCACTGCCCATGCCGCTGAGGATCAGGTAGCCGTTTTCCTGGTAGCCCACATCTGCTGCCGGACCGAAGGAATCCCTGATGCTGCTGACGAACCGGGCGCCATAGAGGCTCATGCGTACATTCAGTGGTGATTCGAACTGCGTGCGGATGGAGGCTGCCGAAAGCGCAGTCGAGCACAGCGCGTAGCTGGGATCCTTCTCCACGACCGTGATATCCCCGCCAAACCCCAACCGACGCAGGAACCAGGCACTGCAACTGCCGATGATCCCGCCGCCCACGATCACGACACGAGGTGCTCTGCCGCCTGCCATCATGGCGCCACCCGCAGGAGAATGCCCGCATGCATCGGCGCCACAGGCCCCTGTGTACGTGAGCGTGCTCTGAGATTCAGCATGGCATGAATCCAAGATGGGCCCGAAAGCGGTTCTTGATGAACACGGCATCCCGGGGCGGTAAAGACCGGGGCAGGTTTTCAGCCTTGATCTTGAGCACAAAGAGGCGCGGGCCCTGGGCTGCCTGCTGCAGACGGTTGGCCAACTGACGCAGCGCGTCCAGGTGGTGGAATACGCCGGTCTCGGCGAAGCCCGCGGCGGCGGCAATCCTGTCGAGCGCAATGCCACGGCCCGTGTGGCTGACCTGCATGCCGGTCTCGCCAAAGTGCTCGTTGTCCAGCACGATGATGTCCAGGTTGCGTGGTGCGGCGACCGCGATGGTTGCCAGCCCGCCGAAGCCCATCAATTGTTCACCATCGCCCGTGATGACCAGGACACGGTGCCCCGGCTGCGCCTGGGCCAGGCCCAGGCCCACCAGCGCAGCGGCACCCATGGCGCCCCACAGGTAACAGGTGCTGTCCGCATCGCCTGCCGCGTGGACGTCGTAGCTGGGCGACCCCAGGCCGGTGACCACCAGGGTATTCTTGCGCTCGGCGAGCAGTATGCGCACGGCCTCGCGACGGTCCATGCCGTTGCATTCATTTACCATTTCTTTTCACCCAATACGCGCTGGTCGATCAGGACCGCAATTTGCTGATCCGCCTCAAACGCCATGCCGGCCGCCTGATCCACCGTGGCAATCACGTCTTCAGCCGTCGTCGCATGGAACACCGTGACCCCGACCGCCCGCAGCGCGGGTTCCGTGGCCTGGCCCATAAGGACCTGCCACGGGTTGAATTCGCCCCACTGGCCTCGCATCGTGATCAGCAGCAGCAGCGGGGTACGGGTCTGTACCGCAAGCGACAGCATGTTGATGCAGTTGCCGGCGCCCGATGACTGCATCAGGACCGCAGCCCTTTGGCCGCCCAGCCACGCGCCAGTGGCGATGGCGATACCTTCTTCTTCGGTGGTCAGGACATTGGTCGTCATGTCCGGATCATTGATGAGCAGATCGATGAGGATGGCATGACCCGCGTCCGGAACATAGGAGACTTGTCGTACGGCGCGCGCTTTCAGGACTTGATGCAGTCGGCATGGCCAGATCGGCGCCGATGTGGGTTGCTTGGCCTGGATGTCGGGTATTGCTTCGGTTGGTGTCATGGGGATATGAGTTGATTGGTCAGGTTGCAGGTGGCGGCATGATGCGGTCATTTCCCGCCCAGATAGGCCGCCTGGATGTCTTCCGAGTTGAGCAATTGCCGGGCGCTGCCTTCATGTTGCAGGCGGCCCACCTCGAGTACGTAGCCGCGGTCGGCCAGCTTCAGGGCCATGCGTGCGTTCTGTTCCATGATGAGGATGGTCACCCCGGTCTCGCGGATTTCTCTGAGCACCTGGAAAATGTTGCGTACGATGATGGGTGCCAGGCCCAGGCTGGGCTCGTCGAGCAGCAGCAGCTGCGGCCGGGTGACCAGTGCGCGGCCGATGGCCAGCATCTGCTGCTCGCCACCGGATAGTGTGCCGGCGAGCTGCGTACGGCGCTCATGCAGACGCGGAAAGATCCGGTAGACGTATTCGCGGCTGGCGTGCATCTCTTCGTGTGTGCGGGTGAAGCCTCCGAGGAGCAGGTTCTCCGCCACGGACAAGGTCCCGAACACCCGTCGCCCTTCTGGTGACTGCCCGATGCCCAGGCGCACGATTCGGTGCGCCTCCAGGCGTGTGATGTCGCGGCCCGCAAAATGGATACGCCCGGACTGCGGCTTCATGAGGCCACTGATGGTGCGCATCAAGGTGGTTTTACCCGCCCCGTTGGCGCCCAGTATGGTGACGACTTCACCGGCGTCCACATGCAGCGAAATCCCTTTGATGGCCTGTATCTGCCCGTAAGCGACTTTCAGGTCCTCGATGTCCAGCAAGCGCGTCATGCGTATTCCTGCCTGACAGGTTTCACGACGTCGTGCCTGGCTGCCGGCGGGTCGTCGTCCTGACCCAGGTAGGCCTCGATCACCTTGGGGTTGCTGCGGATCTCGCCTGGCCGGCCTTCAGCGATCAGGCGGCCAAAATTGATGACGGCGATATGATCCGTCACGTTCATGATGACGTTCATGTCGTGCTCGACCAGCAGTATCGTGACCCCCATGCCGCGGATCGCACGTATGGTGTCGTTGAGCGCTGCGGATTCATTGTCGTTCAGGCCGGCGGCGGGCTCGTCCAGGATGATCATCTCGGGATTGCCCACCAGGGCACGCGCCAGTTCGACGCCGCGCTGTGCGCCGTAGGGCAGGGCAGTGGCCTGCTCATGCGCCATGTTGCCCAGCTGCAGCATGCCCAGCACGTCCATGGCCCGATCCACCAGGGCGTTTTCCTCACGTCGCTGACTGGCTGTGCGCAACAGCCCCTGCCACCAGCGTTGCTGCAGCTGCAGGTGTTCGCCCGCGATGACGTTTTCCAGCACGGTCATGCCTGGAAACAGGCGGATGGCCTGGAAAGTGCGGCGAATGCCAAGCGCCGCGATCCTGTGTGGTGGCAGGCCGCTGATGGGGCGTCCATGCAGGAGGGCCTGGCCCGATGTGGGCCGATATACCCCCGTGATCAGGTTGAACACCGTGGATTTCCCTGAGCCATTGGGGCCGATCAGGCCAAAAATGGATCCTTTGGCCACCTTGAGGCTGAGATCATCCACCGCGCGCAGCCCACCGAACTGGATACCCAGATGTTCGAGTTCGAGCAGGATTGCAGACGTATCCATCAGAACCCCCCTTTGCGGGCGGGCCAGATGCCCTGAGGCCTGAGTATCATCACCAGGATCATGGCGATGCCGAATACGAAATAGCGATAATAGGCAAATGCCGTGAAGACCTGGGGCAGCACGAACATCATCGTGGTGCCCAGCAGCACCCCGGGGATGGATCCCTGGCCACCGATCAGAACGATGGCAAACAGGACGACGGATTCGGTGAAGACGAACGATCCGGGGCTGACAGAGGCGAGCTGGATGGCAAACAGGGCGCCGGCCACTGCGGCCAGCGCAGCCGACAGGGCAAAGGCGCCGACTTTGTATTGGCGCGCATCGATGCCAAGGGTGCTTGCTGCCAGTTCGTCGAGCTTGATGTAGCGATAGGTACGACCCAGCGCGCAGCGATCCAGGTTGTGCATCAACCAGATCACCAGCGCGAGCACGACCCAGTTGATATAGAACAGGCTGGTCTGGCTGTCCAGGTCATGTCCGAAGAATGAGGGTGGATCGATCCCGAACAGCCCGTCCGAGCCGCCGGTCAGGCCCAGCAGGTTGTTGTTCAGCGCCAGTACGAAAATGCTGTTGAAGCCTATGGTCACCACCAGCAGGTAATCACCGCGCAGCTTGACAATGGGTGCAGCCAGAATGGCCCCGACCGCCGCGGCCACCGCGATGGCCACGGGAATGGTCCACAGCACGGGCCAGCCCCAGATCAGCGACAGCATTGCGGTGGCGTAGGCGCCGATGCCAAAGTACACGGCGTGGCCCATATCGTACATGCCGGCCCGGCCCAGGAGCGCCATCTGTGCCCTTGGCTGTCCGGGCCGACGTCGGGTGACGTGTGGGGCGCGGGCCTTGCTTTCGTCGTGCTCACGTGCTCACACCTTTTCGGCAATGCGTTCGCCCAGCAACCCCGAGGGCCGGACCAGCAGGATGATGATCAGCAGGGCGAAGGTGATCGCATCCTGCCACGCGCTCGAAATGAACCCGGCACCGAATGCGTTGACCAGACCCAGCAGCAGGCCGCCCAGCATGGCGCCCGGGATATTCCCGATGCCGCCGATGATCGCCGCGATGAACGCGAACAGGCCGTACGACCAGCCCATCGTGAAGAAAGTCTGCCGGTAGTACAGGCCGATGAAAAGCCCGCCGATGGCACCCAATGCAGGGCCGATGATGAACACCAGGGCGATGACCCGGTTGACATTGATGCCCATGAGCCGGGCTGCGTCCTGATCGATGGCCGAAGCCCGGATGGCGGTGCCCAGGCGCGTGTGATGCACGAAAATGTACAGCAAGGCCATCAGCAGACTGGCGCCGATCAGGATCATGACCTGCACGAGCGTGATGCTTGCGCCCCCGATCTCCCATGACACGTTGGGCAGCAGGCCGCTTGGAAAGACCCGGACATTCGGCCCCCAGATGAGCATGATGCCGTTCTCGATCAGCATCGAGGCCCCCAGGGCCGACACGACTGCAGACAGGCGATGCACGCGGCGCAAGGGCTTGTAGGCCAGTTGATCCAGCAGGATGCCGGCAATGGCCACCACGATGATGGCCATGAGGAACGCCACCCCCAGCAGCAGGATCTGATCCAGCCTGCTGAAGACGCCCGCCATAATCGTAGTCAGGCCAATATACGCGCCCAGTATGCACAGATCGCCATGGGCGAAATTGATCAGTTTCAGGACGCCGTACACCATGGTGTAGCCCAGGGCGATCAGCGCATAGATGCCGCCGATCGTCAGGCCATTGATGGTCTGCTGCAGAACGATGTCCATCCACGTGCTCCTGCGGCCGGATCATGGCCATCCGGCATCCGGCGGCGACATGCACTGCATGCCGTCGCCCCGGGGTTTGAGTCTATTGGTGGACGATCTTGAAGCTGCCATCCGGCTGCACTTCCATCGCCGCCATCAGGCTGCCTGCGCGCTCACCGTTTTCATCCCATTTCATTTTCCCGGTCAGGCCCTCGAATTCGGCCGGCATGTTGTGCAGCCACTGCTCGATGGCCGAGAAGTCCGTGCTTTGTGTCGCCTCGATGGCGGCGAAAATCGAATTCAGGCCATCTACATTGGTGAGCGTGTAGATGCTTGGTGGCTTGCTGCCGTATTTTTCCTTGTAATCGGCAAGGAACCTGGCCGCATTCTCGTAGGGCAGGCTTTCTGGCGGGGGTACGTTGATGACGACGGATCCGGGTGCCGAGGCGCCGGCAATCTGTATGAACGCCTCACTCTGGTTGGTGTCGCCACCGACGAAGTCTGCTGCCATCTTCAGCTGATCCATCTGTGCCTTGATGAGGCCACCGTCCGTGTAATAGCCGCTGAAGTACACGACATCGGGGTTGACTGATTTGATTTTCGTGAGTACGGCGGTGTAGTCTTGCGTGCCGGCGTTGATGAACTCCTTGCTGGCGATGTGGCCGTTGTGCGTCTTGATGGATTTTTCGACGGAATCTGCCAGATCGGTGGCATAGCTGGAGTGATCGGTAATGATGGCGATGTTCTTGTAACCCTTGGTGTTGACCAGATAGTCGCCTGTGAAGGCCGCCTCTGCGCTGTTGGGCGGGTCGTTCCTGAAGAAATTCTTCCAGCCCTTTGCAGTCAGCTCGTCGCTGGTACCGTCCGAACTGTGGATGACGTTGGCGCGCGAGTACGTGGGCCCGGCCGCCAGGCTGGCGCCGCTGGTGTAGCTGCCGACCACCCCGATGACGCTATCGTTGACAAGCTGCCGCGCGCAGATGGTGGCGCGAGACGCCTTGCCCTCGTCGTCACAGACGATCAGCTTGATTTCACGGCCCAGCAGGCCACCTTCGGCGTTCTTTTGTTCGATGAGCAGGTCGAGGCCGTTTTTCACGCCTTGCCCTTCAACGGCGTAGTCACCCGTGATGGGAAACTGCAGGCCGAAAAGCAGCGGCCCGCCCTCTGCAGCGAGCGCTGCGCCGCTCATGCCCAGCGCCAGGCCAACGACTGTTGCGCTGGCTGAATATGCGAAGATTTTTTTCACTGGATGGTCTCCTGATATAGTCGATTCCAATCCGTAGATGAGTCTGAACTTGGTAGCTGGCAGCCTGTGTTGATGTGTGCAGCCGCCGACCTGTGGGTAGACGGTGGGCAACGCCGTAGGCGTTGTCCACGGGCTATCCAT
>Ga0172382_10004328_pt1 | contig 21818 bp, 17 predicted proteins | sample Leawel138RmetaG_FD_122245 | JGI IMG/M metagenome (GOLD analysis project Ga0172382, IMG submission 122245) | Leachate microbial communities from a municipal landfill in Southern Ontario, Canada - Leachate well 138R metaG | ecosystem: Engineered > Solid waste > Landfill > Unclassified | place... | reverse complement strand
TTCGTATGAATTCGCGGACTGGTTTTTAACCACAAAGGACGCAGAGAAGACGCAGAGGGCACAGAGAAAAGTTTATGCGTTTTCCAGCCTTTTCTTCTCGGTTATTTTCTTTAGGATCTCTTCCTGAATAGCTTTTGTCACCGGAACGTATTTGGAGAATTCCATCGAGTAGTTGGCGCGTCCGCTTGAGATGTTGCGCAGCGTGGTGGCATAGCCAAACATCTCCATCAGTGGCACGGTGCCGGTAAGTTTCTGCGATCCTTTGCGGTGGCGGCGCATCGATTCTATTTTGCCACGCCGCTTGTTGAGGTCGCCCACCACGTTGCCGATATAGTCGTCGGGAACGTTCACTTCCACGTGCATCACCGGCTCGAGCAACACGGGATCGGCTTTCATAAAACCATTGCGGAAAGCGATGGCAGCGCAAGTCTGGAAAGCCATATCCGACGAGTCGACAGGATGGAAGCTGCCGTCGAGCAGCACCACTTTTACGTCGATCACCGGATAGCCTGCCAGCACGCCTTTGACCAGTATCTTGCGGATACCTTTATTGACGGAAGGAATATATTCGCCGGGAATCACGCCGCCTTTGATGTAATCGACAAATTCGTAACCTTTGTCTTCGTTGGGTTCCAGACGGATGACGGTGTGAGCAAACTGCCCTCTGCCCCCCGTTTGCTTGGCGTGCTTGTAGTTACTCACCGTTTCGGTGGTGATGGTTTCGCGATAAGCCACCGATGGCTCACCAACTTCTACCTGTAATCCAAAATCATCTTTTATGCGATCGACGATGATTTCGAGGTGCAGCTCGCCCATGCCCGAGATTATGGTCTCGTCGGTTTCGTCGTCGTAGCGGGCATGAAACGACGGGTCTTCGTTGGAGAGTTTGGCCAGCGCTTCGCCAAGTTTGCTTTGGTCTTTGTGTTTTGCAGGCGATATCTTCAATTCTATTACCGAGGGTGGCACATGTATCGATTCGAGCAGCAGTGGCACATCTTTGTCGCAAAGCGTGTCGCCTGTTTTGCTGAGCTTAAGTCCGACCAAAGCCACAATCTCGCCGGGTAAGGCCTGTGCGACTTCTTCGCGGTCTTTGGCGCGAATTTTCAAAATCCTGCCGATGCGTTCAGTTTTGCCTTTGGTAGCGTTGAGTACCTGCATGCCGCTTTCGAGGCGCCCGGAGAAAACGCGCACAAAAGTTTGTTGTCCCACATAGGGGTCGTTGATGAGTTTGAAAACAAGCGCCGAAAAAGGCTCTTTGGCCGACGGAGCGCGTGTATGCGATTTGGAATGGTCATCTACGTCCATGCCCACCACAGCGCCCACATCAATGGGCGAAGGCAGATAATCAACCACGGCGTCGAGCAGCAACTGGATGCCTTTATTTTTGTAGGCTGCACCGGCAAACACCGGCGTTATCACCAGCTTGAGCGCGGCGGCACGGGCAGCCCTTTGCAGCAGTGCATCGGGTATTTCCTGCTCCTCAAGGTATAGCTCGGTGACCTCCTCGTCGAAGTCGGCAACTTTTTCTATCAGCAGGGTACGTGCTTCGCGCGCTGCCTCAACGTATTGCGCCGGGATATCGGTCTCGTTTCGTTTTGATTCATCAAAAATATATGCTTTCTGCGTGATGACATCGATGAGGCCAGTAAAATCTTCTTCGCTGCCTATGGGCAGATGAAAAGGCACCGCGTTGGCATCCAGAAATTCGTTCATCTGTTTCACCACATCGTAAAAGTCGGCGCCGGTGCGGTCCATTTTATTAATAAAAGCGATGCGTGGCACGCGGTAGCGGTCGGCCTGGTTCCATACGGTTTCGCTTTGCGGCTCTACACCACCTACGGCGCAAAACACCGCTATCATGCCGTCGATGACGCGCAGCGAGCGCTCCACCTCGATGGTAAAATCGACGTGCCCCGGCGTGTCGATGATGTTGATGTTGGAATCTTTCCAGTGGCACGAGATGGCCGCCGAAGCGATGGTGATGCCACGTTCCTGCTCCTGCTTCATAAAATCCATGGTGGCCTGACCGTCGTGCGTTTCGCCAAGCTTGCGGGTAGCGCCCGTAAAAAAAAGGATGCGTTCTGTAACAGTGGTTTTTCCGGCATCGATGTGTGCTGCGATACCGATATTTCTTAGTTTAGATAATGTCATGATGTTTATTAAATATCAGGTAATTTTTCATTAATAGGCTATGAATCAAACGGATTAAACATTTCACCTAAAAATGGCGGCAAAAGTAACCTTTAATAATAACCCGGTGATGTTAAGATTATGTAACCATTGAACTAGTAAGCCTATTCATCAAGAAAAATAAAGCGCTGGTCGCCGGCCGGGTAAAGCATCCTGCTGTCGTGGTCGTAGTGTAGCCAAGAGCGCAGCGTTTGGTTGGGGGGAAGGTTTCGCAGGATGTAATAATTCATCAGATAATCAAAAATGTAGCCGGCGTAGGTGGCGCCAGCTTCTGTGGCCAGCGTGTAAATGTTGTCCGTCTCCAGCGCGAAAAGGTTGTAACGAAAGGTAACCTCGCCGGTGAAAATATTGTTGGCAAAGCGACCATCAAGCTCATCAGTAAAATAATGACTTGCATATAGCAGGTCAGAAGTTTCCTGTTGATTGTTCACTTTTACAATTTCAAACCAACTGTTGAGACCGGCCTTTTGTAATTCGAAATCCTCATAGTAAACTATTGAATCCTCAAAAACCTCCTCGGCACGATATGGCATCAGGCTCTCTTCGAGTTCGAGCTGCACCAGGCTCACCTGCCAGGCGTGGCCATGTGCAGTGAGAAAATCCGGTAGCCGTTGCTGGTTCATCGCTTCGATACCATATTCCTCCAGCGTTTGCATCAGGCTGGTGGTGTAGTTTTGGATGAGGATGCTGTCGGTGATGTGTTGCAGGAAAAGGCTGCTGTCGTAGAGAAGCTGCTGTTGTGCCTCAGCGCTTAATTTATCAAAACCATCAACAGCATAATCTTTCAGGTTTGTTTTAAAAAGATAATCCGGCTCAATGATCATTACCGTCAGGCTGTCGCGGTGCTTGAGGAAATCGTTGGCCAGCTTGCGTTCGATGCTGCACCCCGACATTAGCGCAAGCGTGAACGTTAGCAGGAGAAGGAAGGTGAATCGTTGGTTCAATGAGATGATGTATGTTATTAATTTTTGCAATATCTGCTAAAAAACAGTGGCTAAGCCTAAAAGGTTTAAAAACCTGTGATCGACTTAGCCACCCTAAACATATGAAAACAAAATATTACCCAGTCGGCTAACGGCTTTCCCGAATTCTTTATTGTAGCATCCGGTGCTCCTTTTCACGCTTACAAAAGCTATCCGTAGCTTCGGGTGGCATCCGCTGTTTCGTTTTCGTTCGGCAATTTAGCGAAAGCGAGTACTAATTTTCAATAATCAATGTCTCTATTCTTTATCGGCTGTGTCGTCTTTTGCCAGCACCGCCTGGCCGAAAGCTTTTCCAAAAGCTATGGCGCGTTCGCTATCCTGCTGGTTGGGGGTAAATTTTACAAACATCTCTTCATCAAAAACTGATAGTTTCAGGTTTTCCAGGTTGGTACGGATTATCTTTTTGGCTTCGCCGCTCCAGCCGAAGGAGCCAAATCCTGCAGCAGGTTTTCCTTTGTCGCGGATGGGGTTGATCAGCGCAAAGCATTTGTAGATGGGCAGCAGGATGTTTTGGTTGATGGTGGGCGAGCCGATGAGGTAAGCCGAGGCGTGCGCGATGTTCTGTTCTACCTCGCCCAGCGGCGCCAGCTCTATGTCGAGCACATGCGTCTCGATGTTGCCGGCCTGGCGCACACCCTCCGCGAGCATATTGGCTACTTGTCCCGTTTTTTGATAAGCGCTCACATAAGGAATAAAAACAACAGGCGTGACCGGTTTCTTCATAGCCTCTTCAGCATATTGACGCGACAGCTCCACAATTTTTTTCCAGTCGCGTCGCAACACCGGACCATGACCTGTGGCAATCATGCTGATGGGCAGCTCCTTGATTTTATCGATGGCTTTGAGCATGAACTTGCTGTAAGGCGCCAGGATGACATCGAAATAATATTTGAACGATTCTTCGTAGGCGTGGCGCTCGGTGACCTCGTCGTCGAAAAGATGCGCGCTGCTAAAGTGAGCGCCAAAGCTGTCGCAGGTAAAAAGCACCTTGTCTTCTTCGAGCCACGTGAACATGGTGTCGGGCCAGTGCAGGTTGGGCGCGCTGATAAAACGCAGCGTTTTGTTGCCCAGATCGAGCGTGTCGCCGTCTTTCACCGCGAGATTTTTAAAATCCATTTTCATTAGTTCGCGCAGGTAGCGGATGGCGTTGCCGGTGCCTACCACTGTGGCATTGGGGGCAATGCTTAGCAGGTTTTTCAGGTTGCCCGTGTGGTCGGGTTCGGTGTGATTAACGATGATGTGCTGCAGGTCGGCAGGGTTGCACAGCTCCTGAATCTTCGCCAGATACTCTTCCCAAAAATTCTCTTTGGTGGCTTCTACGATCGTTTTCTTGTCGGCGTCGATGAAGTAGCTGTTGTAGGTGGTGCCGTATTTGGTTTCCATTACCACGTCGAAAGTGGCCAGATCAGGGTCTTTCACACCAATCCATTTCACATCGGGGGTAAGGTTGATAATTTCGTTTTTCATATTAATAGTTTGCGTTTATCGAAATAAAAAATAAGCCTGCAAAAATAACAAGGAATGAAGGATGGCGCGTTATTAAAATCCGAACAAAAACCTACAGTGTCGCGGAGCTATTATAGAATTACATTTTAAGGATTTGAGAAATAAATTTTTAATGAAACGAATTCGTTATTAAGTATCTTGAAAAAGAAGTTTTTTATTAATTTTTCAGAGATCAGAAATTAAATAAAAGGATGTGTGCCTTTTGAGAAACACCACCGGAAACTGTGCGGCAGCGCGCTGAAGCGCATGTTCGATATTACGTTTGAGATATTTCATTGTACCAATTCGTTAGTCGATTGATGAATTGGTACAAAGATAGGATTATTAAACCTATTTGATAATGATAAGCTTCTGGAAATAATCATGAGACATACCTTGCAAATAGCAATGATAAAAACCAGTGGGGAGGCAGCTTAAATCTATTGGCTGGCGGAGATCAACATTTTTGAGCTGTTGCACAGTTTCGCCGGAATTATTAATTATCAAAACATTGAAAAATTCGTGATTGTGAAAAGGAAAATTTGAAAAATGAATAATTCCGGAAGAGGGATTCGGATAAAGTTTTATTTCATCAGCACGACATTCAGCAGTTGAAGTCAATTGGTCGTAATAGTAGTAACCAATATCCGCAATCGTTTCATCAGGATCATAGGGAGAATTTGGGTTTCCGGCGTCAATGCAGGGCGATCCATACTGAATATGATAATCCATATTTGTGGTATCGACATACAAAGGGTCTTCACTTAAGTTACCTTCCACGCCAGATTGGTTTGAAATAATTCCTGTCCAATCGTTTCCATTGTTGTTCCAATGGTTACAATGATTAAACAAAGGCATAGGGAAGCAGGAATCGTAGTGATGAAAAACGTTAAGGGTATAGTTATTTGTAATGAGTGTATTTTCGACTATTGCGCCACCTTCAGGAGGCGTTGAGCCCCATGGATGGCTGTATGTAAATACCGAACTATACCACGTGTCATTAAGATAATTATTGGTAATTGTACAGCCAACGACTTTGGTGTTTCTGTCAAAGGATATTATCGCTCCGTTATACATAGCTGTGGTGTTATGATAAAAAAGGCACTTCTCGATTAAAACATTATTCCCTACCACCTCAATGCAAGGATTGAATTCAGCGGTATTGAAATAAAATTTACAATTTCTTAGAATAAGATTATCAGCATAGAATGCATGAAAAACAGAATGGCCTCCCCGATTGTGGCGAAAAATTACATTCTCGAATAACGGAGCAGCATATTCGATAAAAACTGCAGCACCTGCACAACCAGGGCAAGCCATCAGAGTAGAACCATAAGCGATTGTAATATCTTTTATTTTGGTTGTCGAATCCTCACCGTTGCTCATTATAAATCCCCGACGTTGAACCACATTGAATGTCCCTTCGCAGTCGATCACACAATTTTCTGCCATTGAGCTTTCCGATGCAACCACAATTGCCTTGCCCAGCGTATTGATGTCTCTGTTTCCGATGCCCCTGTATGTACCGTCTGCCAGCAAAACGACGTCGCCATTGGTAGCGTTATCTATTGCATCCTGAATAGTTGGCCAAAGACCAGTACCATCCGGTTGTACCGTCAATGTATCAGCATGCGTAGCTAAAGGAGATAGAGAAAAGAATAGCAAAAGCCAATATATTTTTTTCATAATGATGCTTGTTTTGTTAAAACACTGATTTTTATCTGCCTGTCTTGTCGCAAAACTACAGATTTAAAATTTGAATCAAAATAAAAAGAAGTCTCAATCAAACAGCGACATCTGCGCCTGTCCCCCCGCATCTTTCTCTTTTTTATGCTGCGGCTGATCTGGCTTTGTTTTGCCCGAAGTTTTTCGTGGTAATGGCGGCGGTGGAGTGGGAGTGATCTCCGCTTTTTCTGGTTTCACTTTGGTTTTTTCAATCCCGGCAGGGGCAATGTTTTCGTGTTGTTCCGGCTGCTCTACTTCCTGTTTTTCCATATCTTCCGGTTCATCGTCAGCAGGCAATGGCTCCAGCCATTTTACTTTTTTCACAGCCAGATTCGTCAGGCGTTTGCCTTTGGCTTTGTAGCTTTTCTCACCAATAAACTCCTCGGCGACAATTACCAGGTCTTCGGCCTGCTTTTCGTTTTTCTTTTCATCCATCATCACCTGAAGCACAGGGCGCTGGCGGGTGGTAACGGTGATAAGTTTCGACTGGGGATGCTCTGAGATAAACCGTGTTTTTTTATCAGTTTCCTCTGCTTTAAATCGTTTGATGTACCACAGGTTTTGGTTTCCATCCAGATAAACTGCGGTGATAATGGTGTCGGGGTCGTATTTTTCGAGGTGCAGCAGGTCTTCATCAAAATGCGCTGAGAGGTCGAAGCCGATGAGGCGGTAGTCGCCCGATTGCATCAGCGCCAGTATTTTGTTGTCGCCTTCAAAGGCGCCCACGAAGTTGCCGCGCTGGTCGTTGTTGAGTCGTTTCACGCTGGGGTCGAACCACACGTCGATGGCGCCCAGGGTAGAGATGCCTTCCTCTTTTTTTACGATTTTTCGGATGAAATGTTTGCTAAGTGTGTTGCCTTTAGATCCGCGCCCTTTGATGGCCAGCGTGCTGAAGTCGTAGTCGAAGGCGGTGATTTTCAGGCGTGGCTTGGGGCGCAGATTGATGCGTACTATTTCTGCCTCACCGTTGGGGTTGGCCGAGAAATAAAGCACACGGGTTCCCTCGGTGCCCCGTGTGAGGTTGTAATCTTTGTCGCGCGTAACTCCTACCACTGCAAAACGCTTCACATAATTGTTGCCGCCACGTCCGTCGCGGTAAATCATGTTGTAGATGGTGCGCTCGTCGTTGCGTTTGAAGACTTCGATGTGGATCACATTTTTGCCGGTAAAAAACTTCTCGCTTGCGCGGGTGACCATAAAAGTGCCGTCGTCGCGAAAGAAGATGATGTCGTCGATGTCGGAGCAATCGCAAACGAATTCGTCTTTTTTCAAGCTTGTCCCTGCAAAGCCCTCCTCGCGGTTGATGTAGAGTTTGGCATTGGCCACAGCTACCAGCGAAGCCTCAATGGTGTCGAAGCTGCGGATTTCGGTGCGCCGTTCGCGGTCTTTGCCATATTTCTTGCGTATCTGTCTGAAATAATTGATGGCATAATCGATGAGGTTGTCCAAATGATTTTGCACCTCTTCCAGGTTGGTCTCGATGTTACGAATTTGTTCATCGGCTTTGAAAGCATTGTATTTGGAGATGCGTTTGATTTTTATCTCCGTCAGGCGGATGATGTCGTCGCGGGTGATGGCGCGTTTAAATAGTTTTTTAAAGGGTTCCAATCCGCTGTCGATGGTTGTGATGACGGCTTCCCAGGTCTCGCTCTCCTCAATGTCGCGATAGATGCGTTCCTGAATAAAAATCTTTTCGAGCGAGGCAAAGTGCCATTGTTCTTCCAGCTCCTCACGTTGTATCTCAAGCTCTCTGCGCAGCAGGCGCACGGTATCGTCGGTGGAAATTCGCAGAATCTCATCTACACCCATAAAATGGGGTTTGCCCTTATAGATCACGCAGGAGTTGGGCGACACCGACACTTCACAATTTGTGAAAGCATACAGCGCATCGATGGTTTGGTCGGGCGAAACACCTGGCACCAGTTGTATCTGTATCTCCACCTGGTCGGAAGTGTTGTCGTCGATTTTTTTGATTTTAATCTTTCCCTTGTCGTTGGCAGCAACTATCGATTCGATGAGGCTGGTGGTAGTTGTGCCAAACGGAATCTCGGTGATGGTGAGCGCTTTCTTGTCGGTTTGTTGAATTTTGGCGCGTATTCTTATCTTGCCACCACGCAGCCCGTTGTTGTATTTCGAAAAGTCGGCCATGCCACCGCTGAGAAAGTCGGGGAGGATTTCAAACTCTTTGCCCTGCAAATAACGGATGGAGGCTTCGATGAGTTCGTTGAAGTTGTGTGGGACGATCTTGGAGGCAAGCCCTACCGCGATGCCTTCGACGCCTTGTGCCAGCAGCAGCGGAAATTTTACGGGCAGCGCCACCGGTTCTTTGTTGCGCCCGTCGTACGAATCGCGCCACTCGGTAGTTTTAGGATTAAAAACTACTTCCAGAGCAAACTTCGACAGGCGGGCTTCGATGTAGCGTGGCGCTGCTGCGCTGTCGCCGGTGAGGGTGTTGCCCCAGTTTCCCTGTGTGTCGATGAGCAGCTCTTTCTGCCCCAGTTGCACCAGCGCGTCGCCGATAGAGGCGTCGCCGTGCGGGTGGTACTTCATGGTTTGCCCGATGATGTTGGCCACTTTGTTGTAGCGGCCATCGTCCATCTCGCGCATGGCGTGCAGTATGCGGCGGTGCACCGGTTTCAGGCCATCCAGCACATCAGGTACGGCGCGCTCCAGAATTACATACGAGGCGTAGTCCAAAAACCAGCTCTGGTACATGCCCTCCAGCGCAATAGTTTTGTAAGTGCTTTCGCTCCCGCTGCCGGCGTCCAAGCCATGACCAACGGGAAGCTGCGGCTCTTCCTGATGTTTGTTGTGATTTTGATCTGATTCCATTTGGTATACGCTGCACATTCAGCGCCTTGCTTTTTGGTTTTTTTGTAATGAACCTGCAAATTGAAGCATTATGATCGAGATAACGACCATTTTTTTATTAACGATTTATTACCAGCAGGCTGTGAAGACGAATTTGTGTTTGCCAATATAGGCCGGGGTTTTCACTGTACAAATTTCAAACGACCGCAAAGGTTGTTGTCTTAAAATACAGACTTACCTGCGCAGCCACGTCTGGAAACGGTAGCTAAAACTTCCGTCGTCCATTGCTACAGGCTCCGATTGCTCCGTCAGTTCCCACACTGTCGGGTCGATGGTTGGGAAAAAGGTGTCGCCGTCAAAATCTGTGTCCACTTGCGTGATGTAGAGTTTTTCGGCCAACGGCATAAATTGGTGGTAAATGGAGGCGCCGCCCATCACAAAGCACTCTTCCTCTGCGCTGCACATTGCAGCCGCTTCGTCGATGGAATGCACCATCCTGCATCCGTCGAAACTCTCTTCCGGTTGGTCGGTAATGACGATGTTGGTGCGGTTGGGCAACGGATAGCGGGGTAGCGAGAGCAACGTGTTGCGCCCCATGATCACTTTGTGCCCGGAGGTGAGGCGCTTGAATCGTTTCAAATCTTCGGAGATGTGCCACAGCAATTGGTTGTCCTTGCCAATGGCGTTATTTTTTGCTATTGCAACGATAATCGAAATCATATTTTTTAATTTTTAAAAACTAATCTGTAATTTTTCTGCCTGTTCTCAATTAGACGCAGGTCTCCCGCTTGGTGGCGGGGCAGGCTGTGCGTCTCTACACCGAAATGTCCGCCTTGATGTGCGGGTGTGCGGTATAATCTGTCAATTGAATATCTTCAAAATTGAAATCAAAAATGTTAGTGATTTTGCTGTTCAGCTCTAGCTTTGGCAACGGATGAGGCGTGCGGGTCAGTTGCAGTTTTGCCTGGTCGATGTGGTTGAGATAAATGTGCGCGTCGCCAAAAGTGTGGACAAAAGTGCCGGGTTTGAGGCCAGTTACCTGGGCCATCATCGTCAGCAGCAGCGCGTAGGAAGCGATATTAAAAGGTACGCCCAGGAACACATCGGCGCTGCGCTGGTACATCTGGCACGAGAGCTCCCCATTGGCCACATAAACTGAAACAGGATGTGGCACGGCGGCAGGGCCATGTTGTGCAGGTCACCAACATTCCAGGCGCTCACCAGATGGCGGCGCGAGTCGGGATTGCTCTTTATGGATGCTGTTACACGCGCAATCTGATCGATCGAAGAACCGTCGGGCGCGGGCCAACTGCGCCATTGGTAGCCGTAGATGTGGCCCAGGTCGCCATTTTCGTTAGCCCATTCATCCCAAATTGTTACGCGGTGGTCGTTGAGGTAGCGGATGTTGGTGTCGCCACGCAAAAACCAAAGCAGCTCATAGATAATCGAACGCAGGTGTAGCTTTTTGGTGGTAACCAGCGGAAAGCCCGCCGACAGATCGAAACGCATCTGGTAGCCGAAAACGCTCAGCGTCCCGGTGCCGGTGCGGTCATCTTTGCGTGTGCCGTTGGTGAGGATGTGATCGAGTAGGTCGAGATATTGTTTCATCGGGTGATTGGGGTTTTAATATTAAAATCCACTACTGACCGATTAAATTGATAGTGTTAGTTTTAGATTCTTCACTTCACTTCCCCGAAAAAACGGGGCAGGCTGTTTCGTTCAGAATGACAGTTGTTTAGGGGCGTAGGTGAGGGGTGGGTGGTGGATTCGCCGCCACCCACCCCTCACCCCCACAAATACACGAAAAACCTTGTCATTCTGAGCGTAGCGAAGAATCTATAATTTTTAGTCGGTCAGTATTGATTAAAATCTATTTGTAGCTTGTTTTATAGTCATTTGGGATTTATTGGTAAAAGTCTTCATTATTAATAAATAATGCAATGCTTCCGGAGCGATCATACTGCTCGTGCGGCTTGCACTTTCCGCATCACACGCATCAGGTTGCCGCCCCAGATTTTTTCGATTTCCTCTGCCGAGTATCCCCGTCGCAGCAGCTCGGCGGTAATGTTGTGCATCTCTGAGGCGTCGTAGCAGCCCGTAACGCCGCCCCCGCCGTCGAAGTCGGTGCCGATGCCCACATGGTCGATGCCGGCCACCCTTACAATATGATCGATATGATCGACATAATCGGAGAGTGTGGCCAGATTGGGCGGGAAATTCTTGTTGACGGCGTACCATTCGCCGCGGGCTTCGTTCATCAGTTCGTCGGTAAGGCCGTCGAAGTGGTTGTATTTTTTGCGTAAAGCGTTTTGTGCCGAATCGCGTTGTGCGTTGGGAGGCATGGTCTTCACATAGTCGCTCAGGATGCAAACCTGCACCACGCCGCCATTTTGTGCCAGTTTCAGCAGCAAGCTGTCCGACAGGTTGCGCGGATGATCGCAGATAGCGCGCGCCGAAGAGTGCGACGCGATCACCGGCTGCGACGAAACTTTGAGGACGTCACAGAAACTGCTGTCGGAGATGTGCGACACGTCTATCATCATACCCCGTCGGTTCATCTCTTGCACCACCTGACGGCCAAATTCGCTCAGGCCGTGGTGTTCGGTAGTGTCGGTGGAGGAGTCGCAGATGTCGTTGTTGCGGGTGTGGCACAGCGTGATGTAGCGTGCGCCGCGGTTGTAAAAATGCCCGATCTGCGCCAGGTCGTTGCCGATGGCATAGCCGTTCTCGATGCCGAGGAAGATTGCTTTTTTGCCTTCATCCTTCAGTCGCAGCGCCTCCTCGGGCGAAGTAGTAATGGCGGCCAGCTCCGGTATGCGTTGCAGCTGGGCATCTATCGAGTCGAAGATGCGGTTGGCCTGGTCGATGGCTTTTTGGTTGGCTTCGGGGGTGCGTGCCTCCTGCCCCAGAAAGACGGCAAAAAAAATGGCATCCAGGCCGCCTTCAGTCATCCGCGGCAAATCTACTTTGCTGCCGTGGGTTTTGGCATCGTGGCGTTGGCTCAGGTCGTAGTCGCCGCGCAAAAGCCACAAGGGTGTGTCGGTGTGCGAATCGACGGTAAAAATCTTCGCCTGCACTTTTACCGCTTCGGCCATTTTATCGGTATTGGCAGCAGGCTGGTTGCAACTGCTTGCCAGCAGCATTATTGTTGCTACAACCAGCACCATAAAGCCCGACTTTTCGGTGTTTATCATTAATTTAATCATCAGAAAACTATTAAAAAAACATCGCCAAAAGTAGCAACTTTTTTGGGTGGTAGGGATGGGAGTGATTTAGAAAACCTTGCCGATTGTTTTCTTACTGTTAAAAAAAAACAGGAGAGAGCAGGTTATCTATTGATGAGATTTTACATCAAAACGGAAGATTGGAATCCGCATTTTAAAAGACAACAAAAAAATAAATTCCCAAAATCCGAAAAATCAAGTATTTAAACGCTCGTAAGGTGTGCGTTGCCATAATTCGTGGCGGGAGCAGTTTGGATATTTTTTCAGAAAAGTGTATCTTCGCGCCGAACTTTTTGCCGGGGGTACAGCAGAAGAAAGTGTAAAGCCGCCAGTGGCGCGCATAGAAATCGATACTACCCATGGCTCATTTCTTACCGGGCGCTCCGGGTGCCTGCCATGCCAGATACCTCCGCATGTATTATTTCAAAAATCAAACTTCGATGATCAATACCAACAATCCACGCGAATCGATAGGGATGAAAGCCCAACGAGTGTTGCAACGCCTGCTTAGTGAACACCCGGCAATTGGCGCCATCTTCAGCCAGGCATTATCGCCCGACGAGGCAGCACAGGCCCTGCGCCGGCACGCTTACGAGTTTCTTAGCAACCGCAAGATAGCACTGGCTTTTTTCAATCGGGAGGAAACTTCCCGACAGGCATATCGAAAGCTTACCTGGCGCGACTTTGGCGCCACACGTATCCTCGATTATATCGACAACACCGGACGCCGGTTCGAGGATCTGAATCTCCACGGCGACGCTATTGTCAACCGACCATTCGACCCACTGTGGCAGGCCGTTAAAAATGGCCGTGGCGGCGGCAGCGAAGACTATTTCAGAGATATGCTTCAGCTCTTTCGCCAATATAATGGAACCGCCCAACGGCAGCTTCCCGAAAAAGATACCCTCGAAATGTGGATGGAACGCCATCCATCAGGGCTTGATAAAGAAATGATCCAGATGCGACGCCAAAACCGCGAACGTATTCTGCGTGTTATCATCAGCAGGATAGAGCAGGGGTTGGTGAAAAGTGAGCGCTACAAATTTGACGAAGGCATGAGTGCCGACGAAAAGATGGAACGTGCGTTGCAATGGTGGGATACCAGCCATTTCCACCTAAAGTTTGCTGTCCGCACGCCCGAACTGCTCAACGAGATGCTCGACCACTCCCTCGACGCTGCCACCATGAAGACATTGCGACAAGCACAGCAGGGCGGGATTCCCATCTTTGTCAATCCTTATTATCTCTCGTTGCTCAATGTGGATATATCGGGTTTCGCCGCCGGCACCGATCAGGTGATTCGCGATTACGTTTTTGTAAGCCGGGATTTGATAGATGAGTTTGGACATATCGTGGCCTGGGAAAAAGAGGACATTGTGCAACCCGGCGAGCCTAATGCTGCCGGCTGGTTGCTGCCATCGCGACACAATATCCACCGTCGCTATCCCGAAGTGGCGATACTTATCCCCGACACAGTGGGGCGCGCCTGTGGCGGATTGTGTGTTTCGTGCCAGCGCATGTACGACTTCCAGAGTGGCCACCTCAACTTCGACCTCGACAAGCTGAAGCCTAAAGAAAAATGGCCGGAGAAGCTGCGTGGTCTGCTCGATTATTTTGAAAACGATGCACAACTGCGCGACATCCTCATCACCGGCGGCGATGCCCTGATGAGCGCCGACAAAAGTATCAGGCTGCTGCTCGACAGCGTTTATGAAATGGCTTGTCGCAAAATAGAAGCAAACAAAAAGCGTCCGCAGGGCGAAAAGTACGCCGAGATGATGCGCATCCGCCTGGGCACGCGCCTGCCGATATACATACCGCAACGCATCACCCCTGAGATTACCGCCATCCTCGCCGATTTCAAAGCCAAAGCCTCACGCATCGGCTTTACGCAATTTGTAATACAAACACATTTTGTAAGCGCCATGGAGATAACGCCCGAAGTACGGCAAGCCATTTCCCGTCTGCTCTCGGCAGGCTGGATTGTTACCAACCAACAGGTGTTTACCACAGCGGCCTCTGTGCGTGGACATACCTCCAAGCTGCGCAAAACCCTCAACGACATTGGCGTGCTTACTTATTACACCTTTACAGTAAAAGGTTTCCAGGAAAACAAATACAATTTCGCCACCAACGCCCGCGCCGTGCAGGAACAGATAGAGGAGAAGAGGTTTGGCGAAATACCTTTTGAATATTATGATGTAATCGCCGATTTTCCGTTGCAGGCCGAGCAGATGGTGAGCAAAATAAATGAGCTGCGGCGTCAGGAGGATCTGCCTTTTTTGAGCACCGACCGCAACGTGCTCAACATGCCCGGAGTAGGCAAAAGCCTGCGGTTCCGCACCATCGGCATTACCCCCGACGGACGCCGTATCCTGGAGTTCGACCACGACAAAAACCGCCGCCACAGTCCCATCATCCATCAGATGGGGCGCGTAGTAATCATCGAGAGCAAATCGATGTGGCAATATCTGCAGCAGCTCGAGGCGCTTGGCGAAGACCTCACCGAATACGAAAACCTCTGGGGGTATAGCCTCGGCATCACCGAACAGCGCATCCCTGTGTACGAATACCCAAAATATGATTTTGGTATCACAGAGCAATTTACCAATTTCGACATCAGCAAGGGTCAGTAAAAAATACGATCTTCGTAGGACATTGTAAAAACAAAAAATTAGCATCATGATAACTTTTAACAATTACGAACACCCGTACGAATCCATTACCGAAAGGGCTTCTGCCATTACCAACAAAACAATTGCGGGCGCCGGGCGCACAGAAGCGCTTCGCACTATCCTTAGCTGCATCGATCTTACCTCGCTGGAAGGCACCGATACCGGCGTTAAAATTTTTTCGATGTGCGAACATGCACACAGCTTTTCACAGCAAAATTCCGGGCTTCCTGATGTTGCCGCGGTTTGTTTTTATCTGCCTTTTGTGGCGCAGGCACGTAAACAGCTCGAAGGTACAGGCGTAAAAGTGGCAACAGTAGCAGGGGCTTTTCCGCACGGGCAGGCGCCCACAGAAATAAAGCGAGCCGAGGTGGAGTATGCCGTAAAAGCCGGCGCCCACGAAATAGACGTGGTGATAGCCCGCGGCTACATGCTGGCCAACAAGTGCAATGAGATGCAGGTGCAGCTCGAAGCCATGCGTGCGGCAGCCGGCAACACCACCCTCAAAGTAATCCTGGAAACAGGCGAGCTGGAGACGGTGTACAAAATTCGCCGCGCCAGCGAAATGGCCCTCAACGCCGGCGCCGACTTCCTGAAAACTTCCACCGGAAAAACCAAACCGGCGGCCACACCCCAGGCCTTGCTCATCATGCTCGACACCATCAAAGAGTTTTATGAAAAAACCGGTAAAATGGTTGGAATTAAACCTTCGGGCGGCATTGCCGAACCCGACGACGCCATCAAATATTACCTGTTGGTAAAAGAGATACTGGGCGACGCCTGGCTCAACAAAAAGTATTTCCGCATTGGTGCCAGCCGCCTCGCTGACAAAGTAGCTTCAGAGATTAGAGGGTAGAGAAAATTATGATTTTTAAAAATAAAAAACAATGCTTGCCAACGACGATAAAAACACTGAGCCGGATGTGCCGGTGCAACCGGAAGAAATCATTCAAAGCATCGACAACTATGGCCCGGAAGGCTTTGAGATAAACCTTCATCACCAATCCGGAAAATTTACGGCAGCCAGCGCACGGAAGGGTGTGCTCAACACACACGGCCTGATCTCCCCGAAAGCTGCTCAGGGTTTTGATTACTTAAACGATCGTTCGCGCCTTGTACGTCCATTGCAACGGCGCCATGGCGAGCTGGAGGAAGTGTCGTGGGAGGAGGCTTTTCGCATCATAACCCAACGCATCCGCACTGTCGATGCCGACCAAAATGCTTTTTATGCCGGCGCCCGTCTTACCTGCGAAGAAATTTACATGGTACAGAAACTGGCGCGCGCCGGCGCGCGTACCAACAACGTCAACTGTTTTCATTACATGGGCCGGGGCATTGGCTATGGTCACAACGCCAGCCACAGCGCGCCGCTGAGCGCCATCGATACCGCCAGTCACATCTTCATCGTGGGCAGCACGCTCCTTAAAGATCATCCGCTGATCGATCAACTTATTGCCGAAAGGCGCAACAAGAAAAACCTCTCGGTGCAGTTCGTTACCACCGCGCCTGATTTGTCGCACAGCAAAATTGCCGACCATATTATTACCATCAAAAGCTCCTACTGGTTTTTGCGTGCAACAAATTATTTTCTCCTTTCGGGACATATGCTCGATGAGGAGCGGTTGCGGCAAAAGATTGAAAACTATGACGAATACAAAGCTGCTGTGATGGAGCAGGATTTTGATGAGCTTTTCGCGAAAGCGGGCAACTGCTGCATTGATCAGTTGGCCGCTTTCGCTAAATCTTTTTGTAACCAGCCGGAGGTTTTGCTGATTTGTTCCGAGAAGGAAATTTCGTCGAACAGTTGCCTGGAAATTGCTAATCTGACGTTGCTGACCAACGCCGGAGCTGTCGATAATTCGTTGCAACCCCGTCGCTACCTGGCGCTCAAAGAAAAAAATAATGCGCAGGGCGTTATCGAAATGGGAGGCTGCCATAAAGTAGCGCCCGGTTTCCGGCCTTATGATGCCCCCGGAGTGGTGGAACAACTGGAGCATGTGTGGAATGAAAAAAATCTGCCGCGCAACATCCTAAGCCCCTACAAGCTGCTCGACCAGGGGTTGCTGAAGAATATCTTTGTTTTTGGTGAAGACCCGGTGGACTGTGCCATCGACAAACCAAGCGTCGATCGCTGGCTGGATCAGATTGAATTTTTGGTGGTGCAGGATTATTTTATTACCGAAACCGCCGCGCGAGCTGATCTGGTGTTGCCGGCCTCGCTGCCCTTCGAAATTGGCGGCACCTACATCAATACGCATAAAGTACGGCAAACCATCGAAGTGCAAAAGGAATCGGTTTTGATAAAAAATTCATTACAACAGCTTTCCACACTTTTGCACAAGCTGGGCGTGGATGCCGCCGACAGCCATCATAAAATCATGGAAGAAGCCAATCAGTTCATGCACCACTCGCAGCCGATGCCACCAACCCTGCAATTTACCCGGCATGATAATATTAACCGGATGTTCGATTTTGGCTGCGACACCCTGCACAAGCGCATCAAAAACATTAAAGGTAGCAAACGTTCTGCAAGAGAGAGTTAAGTGTTTTTTCCGACCACCAGCCATGAATAACTAACACCCGGAAATGTGCAGTCGTAAACCCCATATTTCAACAATTTTTTCACGGACATTTATCGGGCTGATGCTGATGCTTTTGCTGCCGGCAATCTTGCCTGCACAGGAGGTTCCGTCGCGCTTTGTCGACCGGCTTAGCCTCGAAAGCAAAATTCACTACAGCTTCATCATACCGCACCACGCTGTGATGTGGGCGCTTACCGATGGTTTCTTTCCGGTGGTTGAGGCCAGCGTGCTGCTGCAAACCTATGGCCGTAGCAATTATCAATACCAGCGTAATTATCCGCAAATCGGCCTCACCTGGCTCTATTCCGATTTTGGCGGCTCTGAGTCTTTGGGTGTGATGCATGCGGTAGTTCCAAACATAAGGCTGCCGCTCTTGCGCCGCGATAAAATCCAGATAACCTTCGGCGTAGGAGTGGGCGTTGCATATCTTACCAAAAAATACGACCGGATAGAAAATTATCGAAACCTCACCATCGGATCGCATTACAATGCAGCCGTTCATTTCCAGCTTAAAACGAACATTCGGCTCAGTGAGCAGTTTCGTGCCAGCGCTGGCATTTCGATGGCGCATGTTTCTAATGGCACCATCAAAACGCCCAATTATGGCCTGAACATGCCGGCGCTTTTTGCCGGGCTGGAATACAAAATCACGCGTCGGACTATTGTTTTTTTGAAGCCCGAACAAATTAATAAAATGAAAGGGAAAGTGAATGTGCGCATCGGTGCCGCCATGGCGCTGAAAGAAAACAATGATGCGTGGGGTGAAGAGTTCCGGGTGTACATCGGCCAGGTGAGTGTGGGTGGCTATTACAACAACACCAACCGGCTGCTGCTCGACGTGGATGCTGTGTACGACGAATCGACGAAATATGCCATGGAGCTTGCCGGTGCGCCGGTGGATAATTATGAAGATGTGGTGAAAGGGGGCATCAGCCTGGGGCACGAGTGGACCTTCGACAGGCTTTCGCTGTTGATGAACCTGGGCGTGTATCTTTACAATACTGATTACACCGACGAGCTGGTTTACAACAAGCTGGGCGTTGGTTTCCGCTTTACGCGATACACTTACGCTTCGGTAACTTTGCAGGCGCACTGGGCCAAAGCGGAGTTTCTGAGCTTTGGGTTGGGCATTATTATTTAAAAAAAAGCCGGATTATTTTACCCACGCCTTCTGGTTGCCGGCTGAGGAGTACCGACTGCTTTTAAAAAATCCTATTTTTGACAAAAAAAACAATGCAAGATCACGAACAAAAAGTCCTCGATTACCTGCGGGCGCTAAACATTCCGTATGAGATTTACCATCATCCGCCTGTGCCAACGGTTGAAGAAGCCATGCTGTATTGGAAAGATATTGAGGCCACACATTGCAAAAACATCTTCTTCCGAAACCACAAAGGCAACCGGCATTATCTGGTGGTGCTGCGCCACGATGCCACGCTCCACATCCACGAGCTGGAGAAGCGGCTGGGGCAGGGGAAGCTCTCTTTCGCCTCGCCCAAGCGCCTCATGAAATGGCTGCAACTCACCCCCGGATCGGTTACGCCTTTCGGCCTTATCAACGATGAGCAAAACCACGTTAAGCTGTTTCTGGATATTCAATTAAAAAAGGCTGCGAAAATCAGTTTTCATCCCAATATCAATACCGCCTCGGTGATAATCTCCCTGGAAGATTTCATAAAATATCTGAACTCCACCGGCAACGCTTATGAATTTTTGCCGCTTTATTGATAATTTTGCATTTTTATTTTAAAAATCAGGATGCAAGATGGGCATGATAAAAATTACGGATGAATTTCTTGATGTCACCTCGAGGCAGGCAAAGCAATCGCCGCGCCGGCGAATGAACTACAATTTTCATCCAAGCCATGAAGACCCGTTTCATCGGCTGCTCAACGCTATGGAGCCGGGCACCTATGTGCAACCGCATAAACACGAAAATCCGGATAAATTTGAAATCTTCCTGGCGCTGCGCGGGCGGTTTGTGGTTTTTATCTTCGACGAGTTGGGGAACATTACCGATCACATCATCCTCGATGCCCGTGAGGGAAATTACGGAGTAGAGATTGCCGAACGCACCTACCACACACTCGTGTCGTTGGAGCCGCACTCGGTGGCCTATGAGGTGAAGGCAGGGCCTTACACTTCTACAACTTCTAAAAACTTTGCTCCCTGGGCACCCGCCGAAGGTGACGAAGCGGTGCCCGGGTATCTCGAAAAATTGCTTGCAACTGTTGGGTTGTCGGTCTCTAAAAAATAATAACACATGAAATTTTCTACCTTTTATCGGCACCGGCCTTTGCTCTTCGAAATTGTTAATCCGCTGAACAAGTTTGTAAAGACCGCTGCCTTTAGCGGCATTCTGCTGATGGCAGTTACCGTGCTGGCGTTGGTGCTGGCCAACTCTCCTTTATCAACGGCCTACTTTACCTTTTTCCAACAATATTTCACCATAGGTTTTGCTACTTTTGAGATTAGCAAGCCGCTGATCTTATGGATCAACGATGGGCTGATGGCGGTATTCTTTTTTCTGGTAGGGCTTGAGATAAAACGCGAGACCCAGATCGGGGAGCTTTCGAGTTTTAAAACTGCCGCGCTGCCGGCCTTTGCTGCCTTGGGTGGTATGTTGGTGCCGGCGCTGTTTTATGCCTTGATCAACCGCAATTCTGGCGGTCTTCATGGATGGGGCATACCAATGGCTACGGATATTGCTTTTGCTTTGGGGGTGCTTATCCTGCTTGGCAAACGCGTGCCGCTGGCGCTCAAATTATTTCTCACCGCCCTTGCCATTGTCGACGACATCGGCGCTGTGGTGGTCATTGCGCTTTTTTACACCTCCCAAATTGCTCTTGATGCACTTCTGGTGGCGGGGTTGCTGTTTGCTGTCCTGCTGGTGCTTAACGCGATGAAAATTTACCGTGTGCCCATTTATGTGATCATCGGTACACTGTTGTGGATAGCCATGCTCAAGAGCGGCGTGCATGCCACCGTGGCCGGCATACTCCTGGCCATAGCCATTCCCGGACGGTCTAAACGATCGGTGGAGGAATGTGTGGCGTCGAATGAGGCTTTGCTGATGCGCCTGAAAGACAACCGCGATGCGGATGCGGTGCTCGATCCTAAACGCGACAAGAAACTTATAGCGGCCATATACACCATCGGCGACAATTGCATCCACGCCGTGTCGCCGTTGCTGCGCATCGAACATTCGCTGCATGCCTGGGTAGCCTATTTCATCATCCCGTTATTCGCTTTCGCTAATGCCGGCGTCATCTTCAACAATTCGTTGCTGGCCGAAATCGGAAGCCCGGTCAGCGTTGGGATTTTTGCGGGACTGGTATTGGGCAAACCGGTGGGCATAACTTTATTTACCTATCTTGCCGCACAACTTAAAATTGTTCAGCTTCCGATAGGCATACACTGGAAACACATCATCGGGGTGGGCTTTATTGGGGGCATAGGTTTTACCATGTCCATCTTTATTGGCAACCTTGCCTTTGCCACCCATCCTCACAATATTGAGATCGCCAAGCTGGGCATCCTGATCTCGTCGCTGGTGGCGGGTATCATCGGCTACCTGATATTGCACTCGAGCGGGAAGAAAGACAAAGCATAGATTAAGTTTGCCCGAAAACAAATAGATTATCACATACACACTTCACCATGTCATCACAAAAACCATCTATACCCAAAGGCACACGCGACTTTACGCCGGCAGAGATGCTGCGCCGCAACTATATTTTCGATACCATCCGCGAGGTATTTCAAAATTTTGGTTTCCAGCCCATCGAAACGCCCGCCATGGAAAACTTGTCGGTGCTGCTGGGCAAGTACGGCGATGAAGGCGACAAGCTACTTTTCAGAATTCTGAATTCGGGCGACTTCCTTTCGGGTGCTTCACACCAGGATTTGCAGTTGGATAATGCGCCGGGGCTTTCGCTCAAAATTAGCAGCAAAGGTTTGCGCTACGACCTCACAGTTCCTTTTGCCCGCTATGTGGTGCAGCACCGCAACGAGATCAGCTTTCCGTTTAAGCGCTATCAGATTCAGCCGGTATGGCGCGCCGACCGCCCACAGCGCGGACGCTATCGTGAATTTTACCAGTGCGATGCCGACATCATCGGCAGCGATTCGCTGATAAACGAGGTG
>Ga0172382_10004327_pt1 | contig 21826 bp, 18 predicted proteins | sample Leawel138RmetaG_FD_122245 | JGI IMG/M metagenome (GOLD analysis project Ga0172382, IMG submission 122245) | Leachate microbial communities from a municipal landfill in Southern Ontario, Canada - Leachate well 138R metaG | ecosystem: Engineered > Solid waste > Landfill > Unclassified | place... | reverse complement strand
TTAAAATTTATCTAATAATTTGTTTATGCTTCTTTTTGGCTACAACTTCGTTATATTTTCTTGAGATAGAACACCGCTATCTCAATAAAATATGCCTTGTTTCGCTCAAAAATAAGCTATAAAAATTCTCACAATATAAATTTAAACAGGCTCTAAAAACGATTTGAATTTAGTTAATTTTGGTTTCGGTTTGCAGTTTGGGTTTTAGAACTTTAAACTGCGAACCGTTTCTTTTTCGACCCAACCCTGAGTGCCGTCTGCCAATTCTACCTTAAACCATTCGTCCAGATTTTCCAGAATATAAACTTTTGTTCCTTCGTGAAGGGTTACCACATTGGCAGAAAGTGTTTGAGGTTCGCCTTTTACGGAAACCGTTTCAGCAAAAACAATAGCAGGATTGTAGCTTTCTGCCCGGTTTTTTTCAAAAACCGAAAGCATCACACTCAGCACCGAAGTCAGCAAAAACACCAACATCAGAGCAAAAGAAATGCGTTTTAGAATGATTTTTCGTGCAAAATAATAACCCACAAAACCCAGCAGGCATAACACCGAAAATCCGACTGCAATTTTTGCCCACACATCATAATGATACACCGAAGTAAACCCGCTCAGCCAGTTTCTGATTCCTACTTTGGGAGCTTCTTTGATTTCGTCTATGGTCATATTTCGGGCAAATTTCAGGTTGGTTTGCACATTTTTGTTGTTGGGTTCCAGCAACAAAGCCCTTTCGTAATTGTAAATAGAAGGAGCAATCTGGCTGAGTTTGTAATAGGCATTTCCCAAATTGAAATATACATCTGCCGAATGCTGACCTGATGCCAAAAGCTCTTCATACGCCTGAGCTGCTTCCTCAAAATTTTCCTGTTCATACAACTCATTTGCCCTGTCAAACGAAGTCTGACTCCAGATGAGGGTCGGGAGAAAAAACAACAATATGATTTTTAAAGCTTTCATTTTTTTCGTATAATGTAAATTGTATTTCTGTAAACTGCGACCGGACACTACCTAATCTGTTTTTCTAATCCGGCTATGGTTTTTACCGCTTTTTCATAGTCCTGCCCGACAGACGAAGCCAGACTCGGAGCATATCTCACGAGTTCCGCACTTTCTAAAAGCGAAATAAAATCCTGAATCGTAACGGCATCTACTTTTCTTTCTGATAAAACCTCCGAAATTTTCTCTTTGCTCATTTCCGAAGTTTCAATTTTGAGTTTGGCTTTCAAAAAGTTATGCAGGGCTTTTTCTAAAGATTCATAGAACTTCTCCTTATTATTCTGGTTTTTTCGTGCTTCTGAAAGATATTTTTTAGCCAGTTTATTGGTCGAACGAATTTTATTACCCACTACGTCACTATCTCTTTCGTCTTTTTTACTCTTCACAAAAATCAGTACCGGAATCAAAAGCAAAGGCAAAAGCAACCACACAAAGAATCGGGTTGAAAACAAGAAATCTTGTTCTACAACAGGTTGCAGGGTGGTTTTCAATTCGATAAACTTAAAATGATTTTGAGGAGTTACTTCATTTTTGGCAATATCATCATTTTGAGCTGTTTGATTTCCGACAGGCCCATCAATCATATCAATAGTTATTTCTTTAGAAGTCAGGGTTTTATAGGCTCTCGTCTCTAAATCGAAATAAGAAAAATGAATCGGTTTAATGATGTATTTTCCTTGATATTGCGGAATAATCGTGTATTTTTCAGATACTTTCCCGTTCATTCCCGAAAGACCAACGGTAATCTGCTTTTTCGGAATCGGGTCATAAACCTCCAGACTGCTCGGAAAAACAGGTTTCGGAAGTGAAAACAGCTCGAGATTTCCCTTTCCGGAAACGGCTACTTCCATTTCGATGGCTTCTCCTTGTCTGACAGCTGTTTTATCGGTTTTTACGATTAAATCGAAAGTACCCACAGCACCCGAAAAATCATCGGGTCTTCCGTTTTCAGGAAGTGGTCTCACATCAACCGATTGCACTCCGGTCGAGAGTTTTGTGCTGGTGTTGTGATAGACCCTGCCAAACATATTCCTACGATTGGTAGGCACTTGCAGAGCCAGCTCCAAATCGAGCGGTTCGATGGTGAGTTTGCCCGATTTTTGCGGATATAAAAGTACTTTTTTGATGATAATACTCGAATATTTTTCTCCGTTAAACGTTTCATTCTGAGCCTCATATTGCTTAACTTCGATATTGTGTGACCAGAAGTCGTTGTATTCGGGATTGGCTATCAGGTTGAAGTTGCGAATCCCCAAACCGTCTTTGAAATAGAGTTTATACACTACCGAAACGGGTTCGTTCAAATAGGGATTTCGCTTAGAAAGCTGAGCCACCAGATGTATGCTTTCATCCACATTGATAAGCGGTTCAGATGGGTCGTTTGGTCGCTCGACCGGAGCTGTAACGGTGAGCTGCACGGGCTCGGTTTGATATTTTTGTCCTTTAAAAGTTATCGTAGCACTCCCGATAGTGAGGGTTCCTTGTCGGGTAGGCTGGATGGTATATCCGAAACTTTTGCTCAATGACCGTTTCCCGTTGATATTGGAATGACTAATTTGTTGAAAAGGTCCCGACACAACCCTAAACCCTTCAAAATCGGGTAGTTGCAGATGATCGCCATCGACATTCATGATGAATTCGACACGAACGTTTTCGTTTACACCAATTTTAGAACGGCTCAGTTTGGCAGTAAATTCTACCTGAGCAAAAATTATTTGCGAAAATAAAAGAAAAAAAAGCCTCACTCCTAACCCCGAGAAGGGAAAAGCGAAACCGAAAATATTTGTGTTTGTTTTCATTTTTGTTATTCTTTACTTTCTTTTTATAAAGCCCCTCCTTTTTTGTAAAGCCCCTCCTTTGGAGGGGTTGGGGAGGCTTGGGTTGGGGAGGATTACCAATTCTTTTCTCTTTGTTGTATTTGTCCTTTTTGGTCTTTTTGTTCCTGATTGAGCTGCACTTTTTTCTGAATGCCTTTTTCCTGATTTTCTACTGCATCGAGCAGGTTTTCTAATCGTTGTTTTGACATTCCGCTTTGATCACCCTGAGGTTTTTGGTCTTGATTACCTTGACCTTTTTCATCTTTTTTGTCCTCTTTATCGCCTTGATCCTGATTGTCTTTATTTTCCTGATTGTCTCCCTTATCCTGATTTTCCTGATTATCGTTTTGCTCCTGATTATCGCTTTTCTGGTCTTGCTTGTTTTCGTTTTCCTGTTCCTTATCTTGATTTTCCTGATTTTCTTGGTCTTGATTTTCATCAGGAGGAGGCGGATTTTTATCCAGCATTTCTTTTGCCAAAGCAAAATTATATCTCGACTGCTCATCATACGGATTGTTCCGCAAAGCATTCTTAAAGGCTTCCACTGCCCCCTGATAGTTTTTTTCCTGCATCAGTACGTTTCCGAGGTTGTGGTAGATTTTGTGTTTTTCGTCTTTGGTCGTGGCTTTTTCAAGGGCTTTTTGGTAGGCATATTTCGATTCCTCGAAAGAATTTTGTCTGTAAATCGAATTTCCCAGATTATAAGCCGCAACGGTTTTATCTTCTGCTTTGGACTGCTCTGAACGGAAATTCGCCTCAGCATCAACATAGTTTTGCTTAGCGAAATCTTTGTTTCCGTCTTTGAGATAATTCGTTTTTTTCTGACTGAACGTGTGTAACGAAAACAACGTAAATAATAGAATAAGAAAATTTCTGTTATACATATCTTTATTTCTTTTCGTTAAATAAATTGAGCTTTTTAATCCAGGCTGTTTTTCGTTCTAAGAAGAAAACATCTAAAATAAGCAAAAAGAAAGCTACTGCCAAAAACCATTGGAATTTCGAGTCATATTCGGCTACTTCCTGAGCTTCAAACTGAGTTTTCTCGATAGTATCCAGCAACGATTTAAAAGCATCCGCAGCTTGTTTGGAGTTGTTTCCCAAGACATATTTTCCGTCTGTTTCTGCTGCAATTTCTTTCAAAATCTTGTCGTTCATTCGGGTAACGACCACTTCGTTGTTCAAATCCCTCAAATAAGCTTGTGTCTGCCCTCCGATTTTCACCGGAATGGTGCTTCCTTGTTCGGTTCCAACTCCAATAGTAAGAATTTTTATTTTCTTGTCTTTGGCCGCTTGCAGGGCTTCCGCAATTCCCATTTCATGGTCTTCTCCATCAGAAATCAGCACCAAAAGTTTATTGGTTTCTGCTTCGTCAAAGAAATTGGCAGCCATGTAAATCGCTTCGCTAATGGCCGTTCCTTTTGAGGAAAGCATATCGGTATTCATTTGCTGCAAAAACATCTTGGCAGCACTGTAATCTGTCGTGATGGGCAAGGTCGGGAAAGCCGTTCCTGCATAGGCTACGATTCCGACTCTGTCTGCTCCGAGAGTGTTGATGATTTGCGAAACGATTTGTTTTGATTTTTCGAGTCGGTTGGGAGCGACATCTTCGGCCAACATACTTTTTGAAACATCAATAGCGAAAACAATGTCGATTCCTTCTCTTTTGATGGTCTCTACTTTGGTTCCGATTCTCGGATTTGCCAAAGCCAAAATCAAAGCTGTCAAAGCCAAAATCAGAACTGTGAGTTTCAAAACCGGTTTGAAAGTCGATTTCTCCGGACTCAATTGGCTCAGTAATCTGCCCTCAGCAAATCGTTTTTGCTTTCTTACCCTCCAAAACTGATAGATAAGAAAAAGCACTACCAAAACAGGTAGGATAAAAAGGAGATTCAAATATTTAATTTCTTCTATGTTCATTTTCTTTTTTTTTGCGAATTTGCTGATTTGCAAATTTGCACATCAGCGACTTTGCGAATCAGCCATTTATATAAATCCTCTAAACAATGTCTTTCTCAATAAAAATTCCAACAACAGCAAAGCTCCCGCTAAAAGTATAAAATTTCTGTATTTTTCGTCATAGTTAAAGAATTTCAACTCCTCTACATCGGTTTTTTCGAGTTTGTTGATTTCTTCATAGATTTCTGTGAGTTTTGAGTTGCTGGTTGCCCGGAAATACTTTCCTCCGGTTGTGGTGGCAATATCTCTCATCAGTTTTTCATCGATTCTCACTTCCATCATTCGGTAAATGAAACCTCCGTTTGGTGCATAGGCATAGGGCATTTCTGCCATTCCGTTGGTTCCGATTCCGATGGTATATACTTTAATTCCGTATTCTTTTGCAATTTCGGCAGCTGTTCGGGGTTCTAAAAATCCTGCATTGTTCTCTCCATCTGTCATCAGGATAATGACTCTGCTTTTAGCTTTGCTTTCTTTGAGTCGGTTGACAGCCGTTGCCAACCCCATCCCGATTGCGGTTCCGTCTTGTAAAACATTGTCATATTTTACATCTCTGATAGCATTCAGAATAATGTTTTTATCACTGGTAACCGGAGTTTTGGTATAGCTTTCTGCTGCATATACCACCAGCCCGATTCTATCAGTTGGTCTTTCCTTAACAAATTCCGAAGCTACTCTTTTGAGAGCTTCCAGACGGTTTGGTCTTAGGTCTTTAGCCAACATACTACCCGAAACATCAACTGCAATCACGATATCAATTCCGAAAGAGCTTTTGGTTCGGCTTGATACATCTACGGTTTGAGGTCGTGCCAAACCGACAATAATGAGTGCTAAAGCTCCTAAACGAAGTAAAAACAAAACAGGTTTTAGCTTTCCTAACCACGAATTTGTAGCCTTAAAACCTTCGAGCGAACTCATTTTCAGCGTAGCCGATTGTTTTTTTCGGGTGAGAATATACCACACAATCAAAACAGGAAACAGGGCAAAAAGCCAAAAGAATTCAGGATTTAAAAATGTTACGTTTGTCATAATTATCTCGCTTGTCCTAATTCTACCGAGTTTATGATTCGGTCTATGATTTCCACTTTATTCGGGTCTGATTCATCGATAATGGCAACCACCTGCTGAATGCCTCCGGTTTGTTTGAAAACCAGCATTTCATAATAGGCTCTTTTTGTTTTTTTAGTAATCGGGTCGGGCAAATTCATCGAGCCAAAAGCCTTCACACCTTCGATTCCTCCGGGAGTTTTATAGATTTCTTTTTCCATAATGATATTTTTTGCTCCCTGAGCTTCCCACTGCTTGTAATTTCCGTCTAAAATCAAATTCAAATCTACTTCCGTATCTATTCCACCTTGCCCGGTTTGCTTTTTGAGTTTGGTGGTAGAAACCAGAAAATAATAGTCTCCGAAAATTGCCCCTTCCCCAAACATACTCATTTCTTCGACAAACCATTTGATTTCTTCGGGAATAAGTCGGGAAGCATCCATACGTTTCAAAACCTTTGGAGTTTCGATTTTTACAGGCGGATTTCCGTATTCTGAAGTTATCCATTCCGAAGTCAAAAACTCGGTTGTCGGACTTCCGAAGAATTTATTCTTAACGGACGAAATGCCACTCGTAGCCACCCAATAAGCCAATCCGACTACGATGAGAATTCCGGCTGCAAACGAAATATTAGCAATCATTTTTTTCTTTTTCCGCTTTCTTTCTAATGCTAAACGCAGCTCTTCGTTCCGTTCTGCCTCCTCTTCTTCGGGAGTTTTAAGCGGAATGATTCCGTGCATCGTCCGAAGTGTTTTTTCTACCGTATTTCGGTCATTCGTAATTTCGAATTCCAACGGCTTGGACTTGGCAAACTTTACCAAATCAGCCTGTTTCAAAACTTTTTCCAGAGCAACAATCATTTCTTCCGAAAAAGCCAATTTTTTTCGGATTGCCGTTTTCCTCAAATTCTCAACAAGCTCGGCTGTGGTGTTTTCCATTGCCGGAAATTTCACTGCTTCTTCTAAATACGTTCTTGCAATATCGGTCAATTCGGAATAATAATCCTTAACTGCTCCTTTTTCGATAAGTTGTTTTTCTTCGAGTTTTTTAAGTCCGATAGTAGCTTTTTCGATAGGTGTATAGATAATTTCAGGTTTTTTTGTAGTGTTTTTTCTCTTTTTCCAAAGGAAAAAAGCCCAGATTCCAAGTCCGACAACAGCCAAGCTAATCAAAAGCCACAACCACCATTTTGAAGAAGACTTTTGAGTATCTCCTATTACATCTTTAATGTCAAAAAGAGGTTGTTTTAGCGTATCAACCGCTACATTTTTCACCTCAATAAACATCGAATCCGTCAGAAAAGGCTTGTTGTCAATCAGCACTTTGAGCTGCGGAATGACATATCGTCCGGAATCAAACTGCGTAAGTCCGTATTTTTTGATAAGCTCGAATTTTGCCCTGTTCTTTCTGTCAATAATAGTATCCGCAGGATAATCCTCCAAAACCTCCAAAGCTCCGAACAGCTGCTCTTTCGGAAAAAAAACAGTAGAAGTGGTATCTACTTTTGTCTTCAATATCAAATGAAATTGCGACCCGATACGGATTTGAGTCGAATCGGTTGAAGTTTCTATTTTTTGGGCGAAAACACTAAAACCGAGAAAAAGGAATAATATCCTCACCCCCAGCCCCTCTCCAAAGGAGAGGGGAGCCAAGCCCCTGAAAATATTACGTTTTTTATTCTTCATTTCCGTCTTCATTACCATAGTAATAGATGTCAAATTCTATTTTAAGGTTTCTGTCACTTAACATTTTCATTATTTCTGATTTTAAAGTAAAACCTCTATTCCAGTTTTCCATATATCCAGCAACGTCTATCCAAGTTTCATATTTTGATGTTAAGATTTTCCATTTCTCTAAATCCATTGTAAGACTTTGAAGTAAATTCTCTAATTTAATATTTAAATCCGTTTTATCTCTTTTTGAAGATAAATACCATTTTCCCCAATCCACTATTCTTGTCTTGTTAGAATTTCCAATAGGGTGTCTTTCATTTGGATTCCAAGACTTTGTCGGTTCGGCTCCAAGAAGCTCTGTAATCTCTTGTTTGTCCAATTTTTTTGAATAAAAATTTAATCCAACACTAAACTCCTCAAATCCCCCTCCGATTTCTGCAATATGTTCCAATTCGTCAAAGTTTACAGGTTCTCTGTCGATTTCTTTCCCGTTTTCATCAAACCATTTTATTGAACTCATAACTTTATATTTGTTTTTTTATTCTGTCGTCTTAAATCAAAAATCGTTAATCATCAATTTTAAATCTTTACCTCGCTCTAAAATATCCCAACAGTTTTTTTGCATAATCCTCATCTACTCTGGTGTTGATTGTTCCTGCTCCGCATTTGGTAAACACTTCCTGAAAATATTTCACTTTTTCGTGGTAGTATTTTTCGTATTCCGTACGGACTTTTTTCGAGCCTGTATTGATAAGTTTTTGCTTTCCGGTTTCAGCATCAAGCATATTTACCAATCCGATATTGGGGAGTTTCTGTTCTTTTTCGTCAAAAACCCGAATTCCCGTTACATCGTGCTTTTTAGCTGCAATTTTAAGCGTTCGCTCAAAATCATCAGCCATAAAATCCGAAATCATAAACACAATAGCTCTTTTTTTCTGCACTCCGGACAAAAATTTTAAAGCTTCGGATACACTTGTTTTATTACTCTCTGGTTTAAACTCAATAAGCTCCCGAATAATCCGCAACACGTGGGATTTTCCCTTTTTCGGAGGAATATACAATTCGATTTGGTCAGAAAACAAAATCAGTCCGATTTTATCGTTGTTTTGCGTAGCTGAAAATGCCAAAGTTGCAGTAATCTCGGTCATTGTTTCTTTTTTAAACTGCGATTTCGTCCCGAAATCGCCCGAACCGCTTATGTCCACCATAAGCATCATCGTAAGCTCCCTTTCCTCCTCGAAAACCTTAACATAAGGCTCGTTATACCTCGCAGTTACGTTCCAGTCAATAGCTCTTACGTCATCTCCAAACTGATACCTGCGAACCTCACTAAAGGTCATACCTTTCCCCTTGAAAGTCGTGTTGTATTCACCTGAAAACAGATGGTTGCTCAACCTTCGGGTTTTGATTTCGATTTTACGTACTTTTTTGAGTAGCTCTTTTGTATCCATTTTCCTCCCCTAACCCCTCCAAAGGAGGGGAACTGTTATTCTAAATTCGACTTCCGTTCTCCGTAAGTAAATTCTAATTCTTTACAAAAGTCTATAATATCATTTTTTCCCTGTTCTGAAAATCCAACCATAGGAATAAGAAATTCTTCGCCTGCTCCCTTATTGACAACTTTACTATACATTGCAGGAATTTCAGTATCAGATTTTAGATAATTACAATCTAAACACACATCTATTTTATAAATTACCTTGTCATTTTTAAAAAAAACAACTCCCAAATGTGGGTCAAAGCAAAAAGCGGTAACATCTCCGTACGTTTCGTTTTTAGTCAAAATCTGCAAAAAATGATTTAACTGTTTTTGGTCTAAAAATTTCTGTTTCATAACAACATCAACAAATTCGCCATTTTCAATTACACTTATTATTTCGCCTCCAAAACCTTTATAATCATAAGCAATTACTTTATCATAATCTAAAGTATCAAAAGGTTTTCCTGTATTTGTATCAGGAATTACTGTTTCTGCTTTTTTAATATAATTGTGTAAATCTTCTTTGCTGATATACTCACTTTCAACTACAATCAGTTCCGTTTCCTGATTTTCCTGACTAACTTTTTTATTGCAGGAAATCAAAAAAAGAATTGATATACAAGAAAAAAAGAATTGTTTTGTTACCATAATAAAGCATTTTAATTATTCCTCTCTTAACTCCTCCCCTTTGGGGAGGTCGGGAGGGGATTATGGCACTTCAATCTCGTTTACGATTTTGTTGATGATATCAACCGAAGTCATATTTTCGGCTTCTGCTTCATAGGTAATTCCGATTCTGTGTCGCAATACATCGTGAACCACGGCTCTTACGTCTTCGGGAACGACATAACCTCTACGCTTGATAAAAGCATAACATTTTGAGGCTAAAGCCAAATTGATACTTCCCCTCGGAGATGCACCAAAGCTGATAAGCGGTTTCAGGCTTTCTAATTTATATTTTTCGGGATAACGGGTAGCGAAGATAATATCCAAAATATATTTCTCGATTTTTTCATCCATATATACCTCTCGAACAGCTTGTTGTGCCTTTAAAATCTGTTCGGTTGAAACTACCGCATTTACTTTTTCGTAAGCTCCTTTCAGGTTCTGACGCATTACCATTCTTTCGTCTTCCATTTTCGGATAGTCAATAACAGTTTTGAGCATAAAACGGTCCATTTGAGCTTCCGGAAGCGGATAGGTTCCTTCTTGTTCTACCGGGTTTTGAGTAGCCAAAACCAAGAAAGGTCGGTCTAATTTAAAGGTTTCTTCTCCGATGGTTACCTGTTTTTCCTGCATTGCCTCCAAAAGAGCGGATTGCACTTTGGCAGGAGCACGGTTAATCTCATCAGCCAAGACGAAATTAGCGAAGATAGGTCCTTTTTTGATGGAAAACTGATTGTCTTTAATGTTGTAAATCATCGTTCCGACTACATCAGCAGGAAGTAAATCAGGAGTAAACTGAATTCTGCTGAAACTTCCCTGAACGGCTTGCGAAAGTGTATTGATAGCTAAAGTTTTTGCCAGTCCGGGAACTCCTTCGAGCAAAATGTGTCCTTGTCCTAAAAGTCCGATTAGCAATCTGTCAATCATATACTTCTGACCTACGATTACTTTATTCATCTCCATCATCAGCAAATCAATAAAGGCACTTTCTCTTTCGATTTTTTCGTTAATCGCACGAATGTCTAAAGTAGCTGTGTTTTCTTTCATATCGTTTTTATTTGTTTTCGAAAAAAGTTATTTTTGTCTTTGTTACCAAACAGAAAAAAGCAGAAAAAGCAGAAATACTTCTTTGTGTATCCACCTGAAAATATTTCTTTATTTCTCCTGACTTTCCGCTGTTTTCTAATCTCTATGCAATATTGGAAATTTTGAAAGACTATCCGTGTTAATACATCGTTAAAAGTTGTTTCAAATCTTTTGATTTAAGAGCTATTTAAACTTATTTTTTTATAATTTTAAGGACTAAAATATTTTGACAATGAAAACGAAACTTTCTCCTGTAATTGCAGGAACGATGAATTGGGGTTTGTGGGATAAAAATCTCAATACGAACCAGATATCAAATTTGATTCAGGTGTTTATAGAAAACCGTGTTTCTACTTTTGATTTGGCTGATATTTACGGAAGCTACACTACCGAAGTCGATTTTGGAAAAGGATTTAAACAAAGTAAAGTAAAACGGGAGAAAATTCAGCTGATTTCCAAGTGTGGCATTCAATATGTTTCCGAAAGCCGAAACAACCGAATCAAACATTATCAATATGACAAAGACTATATTATCTGGTCTGTCGAAAATTCTTTAAAAAACCTCCAAACCGATTATCTCGACATTTTTCTGCTGCACAATCCGAGTCCTTTAATGGAAGCAGACCAAATTGCAGAAGCCGTTGCCAAACTCAAAGCAGACGGGAAAATTCTTGATTTCGGAGTGTCGAATTTTACGAGTTCGCAAACCGAACTTATCCGTAGCAAAACCCAAGTCGATTACAACCAGATTCAGTTTTCGGCTACCAATTATGAAGCAATGACAGACGGAAGTCTCGATTATATGCAACTCCACCAAATTAAACCAATGGCATGGAATCCGCTCGGAAGTGTATTCAGAGAAAACACACCTCAAACCAGACGACTAAAAGAACTTTTGGCTAATTTAGTAACCAAATACAGTGTGGGTTCAGATACTATTTTATTGGCATGGATACTGAAACACCCTGCCCAAATCATCCCGATTGCAGGAACCATCAACACAGCCCGTATTCAAAACCTGCAAAAAGCAACCCAACTCGATTTAGACAAAGAAGACTGGTTTGCGATTTGGACAGAAAGCATGGGGCACCGAGTGCCTTAATCTCCCTAATACCCTGCCTGAAGCATTGATATTCAGGCAGGTTTATATTGTCAAGGGTTTTTTATATCTTTGTGCTGTTAGCAAAATCCGATGAAACATGAATTACAGAGTATCCTTTCGGGAAAGAGCGAAGTTAGGTTTGGAGCAGCTATCCAAGCAATATCCCGTTACCTTAGAGAAAGCCCGCAAACAAGCACTACAGCTAAAAGCTCAAAGCACTACAAAAAACAAGAAACAGAGATAATCAAACAATATATCTCTGAAAACAATCTTTGGATTAGCGATATTGATTTCTCCCAATACATAAGTGAAGGAGCAGAACAAAAAGTATATCTGAAAGACAAAAGGCATGTTATTAAGCTCAACGATGCCATTTATTATAATTCCTGGGAAGATTACCTCTATAACCTATTGCTTCACAACTACTTCTTTCCCGACACAGCCTATGAATTACTGGGATTTACCAAAGACGATAAAGGCGTATTATATGCTGTTGTGAAACAAGCTTTTGTAACAATTTCTCAAACAACAAATTTACAATACGTAAAAGATTTTTTAATCCGAAACCATTTTTCAAACATCCGAAACAACGATTATATCAACACTGAAATAGGAATTATTTTAGAAGACTTGCACGATGAAAATGTTCTTACTCAAAACGGAGTGCTTTATTTTATAGACACAGTGTTTTATCTGACAGAGAATTTTTGGGAGAAAGAATAGCTAAGAGTTTGTTTTTTATAAACACAGAATTAAGATACTTCCACTTAGAGTCTGTTTAAAATTTATCTAATAATTTGTTTATGCTTATTTTTGGCTGCAACTTCGTTATATTTTCTTGAGATAGAACACCGCTATCTCAAAAAAATATGCCTCGTTTCGCTCAAAAATAAGCTATAAACATTCTCACAATATAAATTTAAACAGACTCTTAATTTTTCGTAATTTAGCTCCAAGCATTTAGCAAAACCAAACCCAATGATTAACAAGCGTCTTCTGATAAAAAACCTTTTGGCCTATAATGACGAAAACAGTTTTTTCGACAGAAAACGTCAGCTGAATCTGCATACCAAAGAAGGGAAAGCCAAATTTTTGAAACACATTTGTGCCTTATCAAATTCAAATCCTGAAAATAATTCTTTTATTGTGGTGGGTGTGGAAGACGATAACGAAATTACGGGAGACGACTTTTTTGATGACAGCCGTATTCAGAATCTGGTCAATGCCGTTTTGGAAAATCCGCCTTTGATTTCGTATGAAAATATTCCGTTTCCTAGGTTGCCCAAAGACAAAGTTATCGGGTTGGTTACCATACGAGCCAATCCGAAACTGACTTCTTTCAAAAAAAGTCTGGGAAATATTCCTTCCGGGAGTGTTTTTATGAGAATCGGAAGCAATTCTGTCCCGATAGAAAATTCCGATATTGAAATAAATTACCAAAACACTCAAATCGTTACCGATATTGAAAACAATGCCCGAAACAGTATCGAGCATACCCTTGGAGCGGTTATGGATTTTGTAACCAACAAACACAAGAATATCAAAACCGAATACAAAGTTTTCAAAGAGGTTTTTGTGATTTGCTGGGCAGGAATCGAGAAAAAAAGACGGGACAAAACGCTTTGGTCACGGGTTGATATCGAACTGATAAACGAACAAATCAAACTGTTTTATTCCACTTTAGACGAAGTAGAAATAACCTACGACAACGACACTTTCACTATCGTGGAATACATTCCGCTTGGGCTGAATGACAAAACCAGCTATTATCCTCTGGAAAAACTGACCATAGATTTTTATGACAACGGCTATTATAAAATGAATACGGAAATGCTTTTTGAGCCTCCGCAATATAACAAAAGGCTCCTTTTTCACATCTATAACAGCAGTTTGAACCTCATCAAAAAAACCGAAACCACACAACCGCTCACTCCGAGAGAATTAAAAGACTTAGAAAACCTGCCTCCTACGCTACTCATTTGCTACCTCAACGGTTTTGAAGAAGCCATAGACCATCTGATACATACAAAAAACTATCTCAAAGTCCATGCCCCCACAGCTTATACGACTTTTAAAGAAGTGATGAGAGTGTTGAGGAAAATTAAATATTAATGCGAATTAAGGGTTGAATCATAATAATTCTTGATTACGAAGCAATTACATTATAAACATTCTCCGGATTCGAGACCTCACAGGTTTTAAAAACCTGTGAGGTCTGTAAATCAACTATTTACAAAATAGATTCTAAACCCTTAATTCGCATTATTAGTAAAATTCTGTGCTACGACAAACCCTCCTGACCAGGCATTCTGAAAATTAAAACCTCCCGTTAAGGCATCAATATTGAGAATTTCACCCGCAAAATAAAGGTTTTTATGAAGTTTGCTCTCCATGGTTTTGAAGTTGACTTCTTTGAGATCAATGCCTCCTGCTGTAACAAATTCTTCTTTGAAGGTGCTTTTTCCGTTGACCTGAAATTGAGCGTTGGTGAGTTGATTCGCTAAATTATTGAGTTGCTTTTTGCTCACATCTGCCCATTTTAAATCATCGGGAATTGTTGAAGCTGCTACTAAATTCTCCCACAATCGGGTTGGAATATCGAAGGCTTTTCGGTTACGGATAAGCTTTTTGGCTTCTTCGGCTTTTACTTTTTTCAGCTCTTCCAGACACTCTTCAAAAGAAAGATAATCGAGCCAATTTACCGAAATCTGAAATTGATAGTTTTTGTCAAAAAGCTCTCTGGCTCCCCAAGCGGAAAGTTTCAGAACGGCAGGCCCGCTCAGCCCCCAATGGGTAATGAGCAAAGCTCCCGATTCTTGTAGTTTTGATTGATTGATTTTAACCGTTGCAGGTGTCGAAAGCCCCATCAGGTCTTTAATACGATTGTCTTTGATATTAAAAGTAAACAAAGACGGAACCGGAGGAATAATCTTATGACCTAAACCCGAGAGCAATTCCCATATTTTCGGATTGCTTCCGGTAGTGAAAATCAAATGTTCACACGTGTAATTGTTGTTTTGGGTTTCTACCTTCCAAAAGGTGTCCGATTTAAAAATTGATTGTACACTTTGAGAAGTCAATACATCAATTTTCAGCTTTTGAGCAGCTTCCAAAAAGCAGTCGATAATGGTTTGTGAAGAATCCGTAACCGGAAACATACGATTGTCTGCTTCGGTTTTGAGTTTGACTTTGTGTTTTTCGAACCAAGCCATCGTATCTTTCGGAGAAAAAACAGAGAACGGACCTCTGAGTTCTTTTTCCCCTCGAGGGTAAAACTTCACCAGCTCAGGAATTTCAAAGCAATTGTGAGTTACATTGCACCTTCCACCTCCTGAAACACGGACTTTGGTCAGCACTTCTTTACCTCTTTCGAGGATGGCAATCTTTAGTTTCGGATTTTTTTCTGCACTATTTATAGCAGTAAAAAATCCTGCAGCTCCTCCGCCCACAATTAGAATATCATATACCTTCATAGATGCAAAAATAAAAAAGGTTCGATTGAAAACCGAACCTTTTTATGAACAACATAATAATATTATTCAACTACTATATCATCAATCTGATAGGTTGTAGTGGTTCCCGAAGGATGTGTTCCGGAATATTCAAAAATGATAAATCCGTTGCCTCCCGCACTAATAGTGTGTGTTCCGCTATTTGTGAAATTATCAGCATAACCGGTTGTAGAACCTGTAGCTATGGTAAAATTGGAGGTAATATCAACCAAAGTAGCCTCAGCCAAATTGGAATGTGCCGTATAATCTGTGGTGTAATATACCTTTAGAGCAGCTCCGTTATTGTAACCGTCTTTGGTTTTAAACGACAAAGTAGCCTCGGTTAAATTTGCCGGAACGATAAAATAGGCTTTACAGGTTGAATTGGTATTGTGAGCAGACATCTGGATATAGTTGTTTCCTCCAAACGAAGTGATAGACCAGTAACGAGGTCCCGATAAAATTTCGTTGATATATTTAGGAAACGTAGTGGTTGGCCCGGGATTATAGTTTACCACTCCTGCATCATAACTTTCGAAATCTTCTGTAAAACTGCTCAAAAATTCAATGGCTGTTCCTCCTAAGGAAGTTTCACTTCCTTCTCCCGGTTCCTCTGGTTCTTCCGGTTCCTCTTCAGAACCTAAAGCAGGACGGTCTAATTTAATATCTCCGTCAACACGAGCTATAAATTGAAAATCGGAGTTGAACTTAGTCATTACACCTCTTATTTTACCACTGTTATACGGAATTGTATATCCTGCATAAGTGGCAAAGCTACCTGTTCTAAAAAGAACTATATTATCATCTTTATCTACAATGTATCTGTTAGTAGCTCCACCTATTGTACTTGGTAGTGGAGCCGGTCTATTAGAAGGAAGACTAGGATCATAATAAGGTTGTCCCATATCAATAAATTGTACACTGTCAAGCTCAATAAGCTTATTGATATAATTATTGTTATTTGCTTCAGCAGCAGTAATTTTATATACTAATTCATCGTCTGTTAAGTATTCGCAAGATTTGAAAATCACCTGAGGCATCTGAACTTCAGGGATTCTTCCTACATTTGGAGATTCTTCTCCTGTAGCCGGATTTGTATATAAAACCCCTAAGGCTAAAGAGCTGTGCTGGATTCTGTAATGGAGTCCGTTGAGTTTGATAAGCACTTTTCTGCCTACTTCAAAACCTTTTATATAATAGTTATAGGTATCTACAGAAATACTCAAACCTTTTCTGTCTTCAGTTTCCAGAGAAATCGTTTTAAAGAAGTTTCCTCCTCCGTCAGACGAAGTGATATAAGCCTCAAGATACAGCTCTTCTACTTCTTCGCCTTCAGGAAACTGTTGCATAGCATCTGTTGCCATCGCATATACTTCTGTTCCGGTTATGTTGGCTGTTTTTCCTATTGTTTCGTCAACACAATCCGAAACACCTCCCGGAGTTGAATAGTCATCGCTTTCTGCACAGCCTACTGCAAAAACAGCTATCAACAAGGAATAAAACAGACTGTTTATTCTATTTTTCATATTATTTTTCATTTAGTAAATATTAATATTATCAACTTGATAAGTAGTGGTTACTCCTGACGAACTTCCTACATATCTGAAAGCAATATAGACAGGACTCTCGAATGAAGACAAGTCAATCGCATCAGAAGCTGAAAAATTATTAGGATATGAATTCGTTGAATAGTCAGGAAGAGCAACATCCATATTTATCCAATTCGCTGCATTGATAGCCTCTGCAGTGTTTTCTCCATTATAGTCTGTAGAAACCAGAACAGAAAGTGCATTGCCATTATGATGTGCTGCTTTATAAGAAAATCTTAAGATAGGGTTTTCTTTTAAATTTAGATTGATAGAGTCAGTAACCAACCAAGTATCCATATTGGATTCGCCCGACCCAAAAGCAGAAAGTTGAGCATATTTTTCATTATTGAAAGACCTCACTTCCCATTTCGCCCCTCCGTTTAGAGAGACATTGCTCCATCCGGTCAAAGTAATAACTCCCACCTCTTCACTTTCAAAATCTTGAGCGAAAATAGGAGTATTCAACGGAGGTAAAAAAGTATCATCATCACTTACACAACCAATAAAGGTTACTATCATTGATACTACAAATATTGAACTTAATATCTTTTTCATAAACTATTTTTTAAAAGTTAATATAAAGATTCACAAAATACGTACGTCCGAAACCGTAGAAATATTTCGGCCCGAAAGAGCGATAACCTCCTCCTTGGTGGTCTCTATAGACTTCCATGAAGTTGGCATTTCTACCCTGCTCAAAACCTCCTGTTTTGTATTCCACATCAAACAAGTTGTTGATACTTGCAAAAAATCCGAAAGTTTTGTTATTGATTCTCCACGATTTTCCTCCAACCACGTTGAAAAGCACCATCGCATCAAATTTTTCTTGTTTGAGGTATTCTTTTCCTGTTTCTTCTACAGAAACCGGTTCTCCGTTTCCATCAATAAAATCAGTATAAGAAAGTCCGAACGGACCATCCGGGTCAAGGAAGAAGTTGTCTGTTCTCATAAGAGCAGAAACATCCAGATAATTATTGTCAAGATAATTGGCATTGGCTCCTATCCACCAGAATTTCGGACTACGATATTCCAGACCTAAAGAGGCAGCCGTTTGTGGCATACCCGGTTGTCTGTAATTTTTTAGTTTGGCTTCACCCAAATCATAAACTCCTTTCAGGTTATCCACATTTACTGCTACATTAGGGTTATTGCTGTAAATATACTGTCCGTAAGAAACCGCAGCCGTAGCTTTAACGGTTTGAGTGATTTGGTATTCTGCTCCTAACTCCAATCCCATATTTTGTTTGTCTAAACCTCTTACGATTTCGGCTACAAATAGGTTTCCGTCAGTTCCTGAACCAATCATTCCTAAGCCTTCTGCAAAGAAAAAACCGATTTCGGTAGCATCCTGAATTTTTGAATAAAAACCTGTCAGACGACCTTTGAATCTCGGTGCTCTGATGATATAGCTTGCATCAAGGCTCGAAACGGTTTCACTTGTAAGGTCTTTGGTAATAGCGTTGTTCAAACGAGCATTAGAGAATGTATTTCTAAGGGTTGGAGCTTTGGTCATGTGTAAAGCATTTACGTCAAATAAATGACGACCTGTCAGTTTATACGTAAATCCTCCTTTGAAACCAAAGTTTTCAAAAAGCACTTTTTCACTTTTCCCGAAAGAAGTTTCCGGGTAAATTCCGTTGTGATATAGCCCTTCTCTTTGATATTGCGAATGAGAATAATTCTGCCCTAAATAGAAGTCAAACTTTTCGTAAGTAAATTTAAACTGTGTAAAGGCTTCGGTTACGTCTGCATGAAGAATGTAGTTATAGCCATAACGGTCACCTACTCCTACTTGTCTGTTTGGGTTGTTCAAATCAGGTTGCTGCTCACTTCCTAAAAAGAAAGGGTCAATATCCAAGAAATAATCTCCACCTAAAAGGTCGATAAGTTCCTGGAAATTCTCTGATTTTAGTTTTCTGTAATGTACTCCTGCATTAAGAGTGATATGGTCTGATAATTTGGAGTTGAAAATAGTATTGGCAGAGAAAAGTTTGTCATCGGTTCTGTCTTCATACAGTACATATACACTACGACCCGGCTCTAATGTATTGTGTGTATTGGCATAATACATTGCATCCCAGTTGATTTGTCTGTTGTTCAGGAATTTTGCCGTAGTCGCTCCTAAAGAATCGGGAGTGTGCACTCCATTGGTGTGTAATGTCGTAAAATAACTTGGTAAGTTTCTGTAATAGGTCGGGTCAGGGTTATCAGCTTTAAAATAATCCAAACGAGAGTTTCCTATTTTCCCAAACTGATAAGCTACGTTGGTATTCAAACGATTGTTTTCGTCGATTTTCCAGTAGTGGCTCAAAATAAATACAGGTTCTTCAAGGTCTTTGTCTCTTGAGTTGCGTTTTTTACCGTCCTGATAACCCCAATATGAGTTATAACGAACTCCTGCAATATCGTTTATTTCTTCGGTATTCGGAGAGTTTTTCCCTCTGCTGTTCTGAGCATAAATTCCGGTAAAGTTAAGGCTGTGGTTGTCGTTGAGTTTCTTTTCAATACTTGCAAAGAAAGACAAAGCATCATAATCTGTTCCCTCAAAATGAGCTTCATTTGCCATACGATAAGAGCCAGAAACAGTATAAGCCCATCCGTTTTTATTCAATCCGGAAGCGTGAGTAGCCATAGCTCTTCCGTTGTAGTTGGTATTGGCTCCCGAGAATGAAATTCGGGTTCCCGGTCTGTGATAGGAAGCTCTGGTGTTGATGTGTTGGATTCCCAGCGAACCTCCGAAAGTATAATCATTCGGTTTTGAACCCGATGTAAATTCCTGGTTACGGGTAGCATCGTTAAGTCCGCCCCAATTTCCCCACTGAGGTCTTCCGTCATATAATTTATTCATCGTGATTCCGTTAATCATCACGGTTCCGTATTCGTTATCTAAACCTCTCACTCTGAAACGAGCCTGACCCCAGTTGAAAGCTGCGGTTTGCTCAAAAACGTCTCGGGAAGCCTGCAAAAGTCCTGAGGTAGTCTCAGAACCGGAGTTGTCGTCTCCCAAATCATTTTCGGTAAGCGTGATAAGACTCAGCTGTTGCTCAATGGTGATGTCTTCTTCCAGAACAATCACAGCCAAATCCAGAATTTGCCCCTCTGCTACTTCAAGAGGAAAGATTTGAGCGGTATAACCATTACTTCTTACTTCTAAAAGATAATTTCCCGAAGCCACACCATCAATCACAAATTTACCTTCATTATCGGTAAGTTTCATCAGATTGGTGTTTTGCAAGGTTACCACCACATTACGCAATGCCTGTTGATTTTTAGCATCAACAACCTGCCCGGTAATGGTAGCCTCTTGTTGTGCAAAAACGGCAAAACTTTGTAGCATAAATAAAATGCCAAAAACGAGTTTTCTCATAAAATTAAATTATATTTATATATTCTTCTGATTAGGAAACAATTTCTTAATCGGGGCAAATGTACATCTTTTCAGAATATTATTTACTTTTGCCCCACATTTTGTCCGTAACTTTACACAAAATTAACCTGTAAAATCATTTAAAAAACAACTTTGAAATTTACTTTAGCAATGAGAATCAAGAACTTAATTACACTTTGTCTTCTGGTTTTTTCCTTTACTATTCAAGCTCAGCAAAAAAGATATAAGGTGCATACCGTAGCTTTTTATAATCTTGAAAACCTTTTCGACACCATCAGAAATCCTGAAATCTATGATGAAGAATATACTCCTGAAGGAAAAAATTCGTGGACACATAACAAATACCTGAAAAAATTAGACAACCTGAGTCGGGTAATTTCGGAAATCGGCACAAATGACCAACAAAAAGAACCCCCTGCTATTTTAGGAGTATCTGAAGTAGAAAACAGAGGCGTTTTGGAAGATTTAACCAAACACCCAAAACTGGCTCACCTGGGCTACGGAATTGTTCATTTCGACTCTCCCGACCGCAGGGGAATTGATGTAGCTTTGCTTTATAGAAAAAAAGATTTCATTGTCAGCAGCTCCGCAAACATTCCTTTATATATAAGCGATGCCAACGGAAAACGGGTTTATACCCGTGACCAGCTTTTGGTAAGCGGTTATCTTGACGGAGAAGAAATGCACTTTATTGTGAATCACTGGCCTTCCCGCTCAGGAGGCGAAAAAAGAAGTAGTCCGTTTCGGGAAGCCGCAGCAGCTTTGAATAAAAAAATTATAGATTCGCTCCAGCAAATCAATGCCAATGCTAAAGTGATGACCATGGGGGATTTGAATGACGGGCCTTATAATAAAAGTGTAAAACAGGTTTTAAAAGCCGAACGAAAAAAAGAAAACACCAAAACTCAGGGGCTGTTCAATCCGTTTGAGGAAATGTCCAAACGAGGGCAAGGGACTCTCGCCTATCGTGATGCCTGGGATTTGTTTGACCAAATCATAATGACAGGAGCTTTCTTAGACACCAACAACAACGATTATTCTACTTACAAATATTGGAAAGCGGGAATTTATCAAAAACCCTATATGGTGCAACAAAGCGGACAATATAAAGGGTATCCGCTCAGAAATGCCAACAACGAAGTGGGCTTTAGCGACCACTTTCCGGTGTATGTCTATATTATTAAAGAGGTCAATTAACCTTAAAAAATATCCTGCGAAAAAGGTTCAGAGAAGTTTCTTTGAGCCTTTTTTTAATAAAAACCTATCTGGATAGTTATTATTGGAATGAAAATAAAATGGTGTAAAAATGAATTCTATTCTAATAATATTGATGTTTATTTTATTAGCAATTCTTATTCCTTTTGGAATAACACATTTTATTTTGAATAAAATTAAACAGAAAAAATGGTATGCTTATTTAACATTATTTCCGTTTTTCTCATATATTTTATTTTTTGTTTATTCAGTTATAGAATTGCTTGAGGTTGATTTGGGATTTTTTAAATATAATGGAGAGGTATTCGATTTAGAAACCT
>Ga0172382_10004322_pt1 | contig 21847 bp, 24 predicted proteins | sample Leawel138RmetaG_FD_122245 | JGI IMG/M metagenome (GOLD analysis project Ga0172382, IMG submission 122245) | Leachate microbial communities from a municipal landfill in Southern Ontario, Canada - Leachate well 138R metaG | ecosystem: Engineered > Solid waste > Landfill > Unclassified | place... | reverse complement strand
GATCCGCGACGCCATGCAGGCGCTGTTCCACGAGGACCGGCTGGTGGCCGAGGGCGGCTCGGTCACCGGGCTGGCGGCGGTGCTGGCCGGCAAGGTGCGGCTGCACGGCCCGGCGGCGACGATCGTCACCGGGCGCAACCTCGACATGCGGATGTTCGCGGCGATGATGGCCGGGCAGGACGTGACCATCGGCGATCTGACCGTCAGGGGGCGGACCTATGGCGCATGACATATCCATCGTCACCGAGGCCGAGCTGCGGGCGCTGGTCCCGCTGGACCTGCGGCTGGTCGACGTGATCGAGGGCGCCTTCGCGGCGCTGGCCGGCGAGGGCGTGGTGATGCCGCCGATCCTGTCGATGGACCTGCCGGCCGCGAATGCCGAAGTGGATGTGAAGACCGCGTATCTGCCGGGCTTCGACGGTTTCGCGATCAAGGTCAGCCCCGGCTTCTTCGACAATCCGAAGCTCGGCCTGCCCAGCCTCAACGGGCTGATGATCCTGTTCTCGGCGAAAACCGGGCTGGTCGAGGCGCTCTATCTCGACAACGGCTATCTCACCGACCTGCGCACCGCGGCGGCGGGCGCGGTGGCCGCGCGGCATCTGGCGCCCGCGCAGGTGGAAACCGCCGGCATCATCGGCACCGGCGTGCAGGCGCGGCTGCAGGCCCGGGCGGCGCATCTGGTGCGGCCCTTCGCGCACCTGCTGGTCCACGGCCGCGACATGGATAAGGCCCGCGCCTGCGCCGCCGATCTGGCGCAGGCGCTGGGGGTGCGGGCCGAGGCGGTGGGCGACGCGCGGGCGCTGGTGCGCGACAGCCAGCTCGTCGTCACCACCACCCCCGCGCGGGCGCCGCTGGTGCGGGCCGAATGGCTGCATCCGGGGCTCCACATCACCGCCATGGGCGCCGACCAGCCGGGCAAGACCGAGATCGACCCGCGCGCGTTGGTTACCGCCGATCTCTATGTCTGCGACCGGGTGGCGCAGGCGGAAACCTCGGGCGAACTCGAGGCGGCGCTGGCCGCGGGCCTGTGGGACCGGGGCCGGCCGGTGGAACTGGGCGAGATCGTGACCGGCCAGCACCCCGGCCGCCCCGGCGCGGATGCGGTGACGATCTGCGACCTGACCGGCACCGGCGCGCAGGATACCGCCATCGCCAGCCATGTGCGGGCGTGCTTTCCCGATGCGGGGGCGGTGATCCATGCCTGAGCGCCGGGCAGAGGGGGGCGCTGCCCCCCGGCGCTTGCGCGCCTCCCCCGGGATACTTGTGGAAAGATGAAAGACGCGGCTGCTTTCATCTTTCCACAAATATCCTCGGGGGGTGCGGGGGGCGAAGCGCCCCCGCGGCGAGGCCGGCCATGAAGCTCGATGCCCGCGACATCGCGATCCTGCGGGTGCTGTCGCAGGAGGGCCGCATCACCAAGAGCGCGCTGGCCGAACGGATCGGCCTCTCGCCCACGCCCTGCTGGGAGCGGCTGCGCAAGCTCGAGCGCGCCGGGCTGATCGAGGGCTACCGGGCCGAGATTTCCCTGCGCAGGCTGGGCCCGCATGTGACGGTATTCGTGGCCTGCGAGATCGCGGACCATACCGCCGCCAGCTTCCGCGCCTTCGAATCCGCCGTGGCCCGTCATGACGAGATCACCGCCTGCTGGGCTTTGGGCGGCGGTTTCGACTATCTGCTCCAGATCGTCACCCGCGACATCGACGCCTATCAGCGCCTCATCGACGCGCTGCTCGATGCCCGCATCGGGCTGGCGCGCTATTTCACCTATATCGTCACCAAGCCGGTCAAGGCGCCGGGGGTGATTCCCTTCGACGCGCTGCTGGGCGGGTGATCCCTCGCTCCCGGGCGGCCCTGCCAGAAGAATCCTCTGCCGCGGCGGCCGGTTTCAGCCCCGGTCTCTGCCGGCCCGGGCGATACTGCGCCGGCCAGCTTGGGAGGACCGCCATGCTCGACAGTGCCATCTCTGCCCGCGCCGAGATCAGCGACAAGCGTCTCGTGCGCAGCTTTGCCTATATCGGCGGCCGCTGGGTCGGTGCCGCTTCGGGCGAGACCTTCCGCGTCACCGATCCGGCCACCGGGCAGGAGCTCGGGCAGGTGGCGAGCCTGTCGGCCGGGGAATCCGGCGCCGCCGTCGATGCCGCAGAGGCGGCCTTCGGTCCCTGGGCGCACCGTCTGCCGCAGGACCGCGCGGCGCTGCTGCGGCGCTGGTTCGAACTGATCCTCGAGCACCGCGAGGATCTGGCCCGGATCATGGTGCTCGAACAGGGCAAGCCGCTGTCCGAGGCCCGGGGCGAGATCGCCTATGGCGCCGGTTTCGTCGAATTCTACGCCGAGGAGGCCCGCCGCCCCAATATCGAGGGCGTCACCAGCCATCTGCCGGATGCCGAGGTCGAGGTCTGGCGCGAACCCGTGGGCGTGGCCGCGCTCATCACCCCGTGGAACTTTCCCATGGCGATGCTGACCCGCAAGGCCGGGGCCGCGCTCGCCGCCGGCTGCACGGTGGTCTGCCATCCGTCCGCCGAGACGCCGTTTTCGGCGCTGGCGCTGGCCGAGCTGGCCGAGCGCGCCGGGCTGCCTGCGGGGGTGTTCAACGTCGTGACCGGCACGGCCGCCACCGTGGTCGAACCCTGGACCGCCGATCCGCGCGTGCGGGTGCTGTCCTTCACCGGCTCGACCGAGGTGGGGCGGCTGCTCTACCGCCAGTCGGCCGCCACGGTGAAGCGGCTGGTGATGGAGCTGGGCGGCCATGCGCCGGTGCTGGTCTTTGCCGATGCCGACCTGGAGAACGCCGTGGCGGAAACCATGAAGGCCAAATGGGCCACCACCGGGCAGGACTGTCTGGGCGCCAACCGCATTTTCGTTGAACGTCCGATCTACGCCGATTTCTGCCGCCGGTTCGTCGCGGCCACGCGCGCGCTGAGCCTCGGCCCCGGCATGGAGGACCCCGATCTCGGGCCGCTGATGAACGAACGCGCCGTGGCCAAGCAGGAAGAACATGTCGCCGACGCGCTGGCGCGCGGTGCGCGGCTGGCCTGCGGCGGCAGGCGCAGCCCGCTCGGGCCCCTGTTCTATGAGCCCACTGTGCTGACCGACCTGCCCGAAGATGCGCTGATCCTGCACGAGGAAACCTTCGGCCCGGTGGCCGCGATCCTGCCCTTCGACACCGAGGACGAGGTGACCGCCCGCGCCAATGCCACCGAATACGGGCTGGTCGCCTATCTGCACACGCAGGATCCGCGCCGCATCTACCGGCTGAGCCGGGCGCTGCAATTCGGCATGGTCGCCGTGAACCGCACCAAGGTCACCGGCGCGCCGGTCCCGTTCGGGGGCATGAAGCAGTCCGGGCTGGGGCGCGAGGGTTCACGCCACGGTTTGGAAGAGTTTACCGAAATCAAGTATATCTGCCGCGACTGGGCATGAAGGAGAGGGAAAGAGCATGTTGACGAACGACCAGCTGGGCCAGTGGGACCGCGAGAATTTCTTCCACCCCTCGACCCATCTTGCCCAGCACGCCCGCGGCGAGACCCCGAGCCGGGTGATCCGCACCGCCTCGGGCTGCCATATCGAGGACCGCGACGGGGAACGGTTCCTCGATGCCTTTGCCGGGCTCTACTGCGTGAACGTGGGCTACGGGCGCCACGAGATCGCCGACGCGATCTCGGCGCAGGCGCATGAGCTGGCCTATTACCATTCCTATGTCGGCCACGGCACCGAAGCCTCGATCACGCTGGCGAAGATGATCCTCGAGCGGGCGCCGAAGCACATGTCCAAGGTGTTCTTCGGCCTTGGCGGCTCGGATGCCAACGAGACCAACATCAAGATGATCTGGTATTACAACAACGTGCTCGGCCGCCCCGAGAAGAAGAAGATCATCTCGCGCTGGCGCGGCTATCACGGCGGCGGGCTGATGACCGGCTCGATGACCGGGCTCGAGGGCTATCACAAGCTCTTCGACCTGCCGCTGCCGCAGGTGAAGCATACGGTCGCGCCCTATTACTTCCGCCGCGACGATCTGGACCAGACCGAGGAACAGTTCGTCGCCCATTGCGTCGCCGATCTCGAGGCGCTGATCGAACGCGAAGGCCCCGACACCATCGCCGCCTTCATCGGCGAGCCGGTGCTGGGCACCGGCGGCATCGTGCCGCCGCCCAAGGGCTATTGGGACGCAATCCAGCCGGTCCTGAAGAAGCACGACATCCTGATCATCGCCGACGAGGTGGTGACGGGCTTCGGCAGGCTCGGCTCGATGTTCGGCTCGGATCACTACGGGATCGAGCCCGACATCATCACCATCGCCAAGGGCCTGACCTCGGCCTATGCGCCGCTTTCGGGCTCGATCGTCTCGGAAAAGGTCTGGCAGGTGCTGATGCAGGGCAATGACGAATACGGCCCGATCGGCCACGGCTGGACCTATTCCGGCCACCCGATCGGCGTGGCGGCGGGGGTGGCGAACCTCAAGCTGCTGGACGAGCTGAAGCTGATCGACAACGCCCGCGAGGTCGGCGCCTATCTCAACAAGACCATGCACGAGGCGCTGGACGATCATCCCCATGTCGGCGACATCCGCGGCGAGGGGATGCTGTGTGCGGTCGAACTGGTCGAGGACCGCGATTCGCGCCGGTTCTTCGACCCTTCCCGCAAGATCGGCCCGCAGGTGTCGGCGGCGATGCTGAACGGCGACCATGTGATCGCGCGGGCCATGCCGCAGGGCGACATAATCGGCTATTCGCCGCCCTTCTGCCTGACGAAGGCCGAGGCCGATACCGTGGTGGCCGCGACCGTGCGCGCCATCGGGGCCGTGCTTGGCTGAACGACCGGAGCGGGCGCCGCCCCCCGGCGGCGCCCCTTCCCGGGCGCCGTGCCCTGCCCGTGCGGGGCCGGGCCTTGCGTTTGGGGGGGGAAGGGTGGTGCCCAGGAGAGGCGTTCCACGTCTGTTCTTATTTGTTGCAATCTGTCGCAGCCATCAGATAGCGTTGATCCGGGCAGGATTCGACGTGTCCCCCGCTGTCTCATGCCCGCGCCCTAAAGCGCAGTATCTCCTGGGGGGCTGGCTGGGGGGCCGTTTTGAGTGGCAAATTGACGGCAGTCGCGATCCGCAAGGCCGGGGATGGCAAGCTGTTCGATGGCGGCGGCCTGATGATCGAGCGGCGTGGTGACGCAGGCAAGTGGACTTACCGATATTCACACTTGGGCAAACGGCGCGAGATGGGCCTCGGGGCGTGGCCCGCAGTCAGCCTTGCCGATGCGCGGGCGACCCGCAACCGCTGGGCGGCCGAGCTGGGCGCGGGGCGTGACCCGATTGCCGTCAGGGATGAGCTGCGCGCCGCAGAGATCGCCGAAAGAGATCGATCCGATCCGACCTTTGCCGACGCCGTGACGATGGTCTTTGAGAGCATCAAGGCCGGGATGCGCGGCGACGGATCACGGGGCCGGTGGATGTCACCACTGACCAGGCACGTCCTGCCGGTGCTCGGGTCGCGCCGCCTGTCCGAGATCAGGCAACACCATATCAGCGACGCGCTCGCGCCGATCTGGCGGACCCGGCACCCGACCGCAATCAAGTGCATCAATCGCATCCGCATCGTGCTGCGCGAAAGCCGCCTGATGGGCTACGAGACCGATCCGTTCTTTGCAGACGCGGCGGAGCGCATTCTGGGCGAGGTGCGGCACCGCCCGACGCCGATCGCCTCGACTCCGTGGCAGGAGATACCGGCGCTCTATGCGCGCCTCCCATCGACCGTAAGCGGTGATGCGCTGCGGATCCTGGTCCTCACTGGCGTCCGCATGGATGGCGTGACCGGAATCCACATTGATGAGATCGACGGCGACATCTGGACCGTGCCGGAGGAATGCATCAAGGGCGTCGAGGGGAAGGTGCGCGACTTCCGCGTGCCATTATCCGCTGAGGCGCTGCGGGTGATCGAGTGCCGCCGCCCATACGCGCGGGATGGGCTGCTGCTGCCCGGCCAGACCGGGCGACGGATCACCAGCGCTGCCGTATCAAAGGCCATGAACGGTCATGGGCGAAACCGGGCGCCCGCACGGCCTGCGCACGAGCATCAGGACGTGGATACAGGACAACCGCACCTGCGACCGCGATGTGGCGGAGACGATCCTCGGCCATGTGGTCGGCAGTGAAGTTGAGCGCACCTATGCGCGATCCGATCTGCTGGACCTGCGCCGTCCTGTGATGGAGGCATGGGCACGATTTGTCACAGGCGAAGCATCGGCGGAGGTGATCCAGATAGACGAGCGGCGGGCGTGAAACCTTCCCTGCACCCGCCCGTCATGGCTGCGTCCAGCCAGTTGTGCCGTAACGATAGAGAAATACCACTCCTTGCTACAATGCCAAAAAGAGATAGGCTGCCCTAAAGAAAGTCGCTAAGTGGGATAGAAAGGAACAATATACATTGACCATTCAACGTGTACGTGACCCTGTTCATAACCTTATCGAGTTCAACACACACGACGAACTTGAGCGGGTTGTTTGGAAATTACTTCAAAGTAGACCGTTCCAACGGCTTCGTAGAATTAAACAATTGGGTTTTTCTGAGTTGGTTTACCCAGGAGCAACGCATACGAGGTTGGCACATAGTATTGGCGTATTCCACACCGCTAGACAGCTCATGAAAACGGTTCGCGAAAAAGCACCTGCCGACCAAAAATCACGCGAGAACATCGCGTTGGCCGCCGCAATGGTTCATGATGTTGGGCACGGGCCGTTCAGCCATGCGTTTGAGACAGTCGGAAAACGTCTTGGGCTAAAGTTGGCTGACCATGAGGTAATGAGCGACGAACTTATCCGCAACGGTGAAATTGCCGATATACTCAACAACGATATCATGCCAGGATTTGCATCTAATGTTGCCAACATGATCAAGAAAGAAGGAAAAATCACCCTACATAACTCAGTTGTTTCAAGCCAATTTGACGCCGACCGTTTGGACTATATGCAGCGCGATCGACTGATGACGGGCAGCAAGCATTCGGCCATCGATCTAACTTGGCTGCTAGCAAACTTAGATATAGGCGAGGTCACAACAGGAATTGACGACACCGAGGTTGGCACCATCCCTACATTCGTCATAGGACCCAAGGCAATCCAAGCTGCTGAGGCCTATGTAATTGGCTTGTTTCAGCTTTATCCGACCATCTATTTCCACAAAACCACCCGAGGTGCAGAAAAGCTATTCGCAGAAATCCTCGTTCGATTGGTCCAGTTGGTTCAGGACGGAGATTCGAAAAGAACCGAACTTCCATCTAGGCATCCCCTCATCCGGTTCGCAGAAGAGCCAGAATCACTAGAGACCGCCTTGGCCTTGGACGACACAGTTGTGTGGGGCGCTCTTCAATTGTTGCGTGACTCGGGTGATGCCCTGCTTGCCTCATTCGCAGACAGGCTTTTGAACCGCAAGCTGTTCAAGTGCTACGACATTCGCGCTGATATTGCGCACAGATACGATCCTAGGAGCACTGGCGACCCGCAAAATATAGAAAAAATTGAAAAATCTTGCGCGTCGGTAATGATCAAGCTACAAGAGTGGCAGGGCAACAAAGAGGAAGCTGTGCCTCGCATCATTGTGGACGTCGCTGAACGAGAGCCCTACAAGGCGGGCGGCAGCACTAATGGACACAACGAACAGATAAACGTGCGTACTGATGGCGGTGAGCTGATCGATATCCAACAGCGATCAGAGATAGTCAGGTCTCTCAGCGCATACAAGTTGACCCGTGCCTACTATGATCCTGACGACAATGAAGCCTGTGAAATTATTGCTCATGTCATTAAGGGGGAGATCAACTGATGTCTGATATTAAGATTGATAAAGTCGTTGATATAATTAATGATGCGGGCAAAAAGATTGTCGGGCGGACCAGGCTCCAAAAAATTGCCTATCTGCTGACGGCCACGGGCCTCGATGACAATTTCACATTCATCTACAAGCACTATGGTCCGTTTAGTGAAGGCCTCGCTGCATCCGCCGAGTTCGGCGCGCTATTTGGAAAGTTGAATGAAACCAAAGCTCAAACGCAGTGGGGTGCAACCTATTCCACATACACTGTCGATGACGATGTGCCTTCGGCTGAGGATCCCTCGCGCCATACTTTAGCATCCATCGCTGCAGCATCGGACTCCATCGAGTTGGAGCTTGCCGCAACAGCTCTGTTTTTATTTTCCGAAGGCTACTCTGATCCTTGGGAAGAGACATCTCAGCGCAAACCTGAGAAAGTAACACAAACCCGCATTAAAAATGCTAAGGCCTTGCTGAAAGAGCTCTCGAAGGTGCCTGTGCCAAATTCTATCCCCGCGAATTTGTTCTCCTGAAATTTAAGGGCGACACCAAGTATCTGGCGTAAAACTCAACATTCAGGGCCCCCTCACCCACACCCCGCATCCACCAGCCTGATCAGCCGCGCCCCTGTCACCACTGCCCGATCATCCGCCGACACCGCCAGGGCGGCCGCGTGATCGGTCCTCGCCTGTGCCGTGCCGTCACAGATCGCCGCCGGACTGACCGGCGCGGTCGCGCAGCCAGTCCCGAAGCTCAGCAGGGACAAAATCATCGTCCACCGCATCCATGCGCTGCCTTGTTTCGACATAGGCCTGTGCCTCCTGTGCCCGCTGCCTGTTCCGCTCACGCCTGACGCCCCGGCGGTAGAGGGCGAGCGCACCCGCCCCCACCAGAAGCGCCAGCACCAGCCCGATGGTGAGCGAGATCACTTCTTGCCCCGCCATCCTGCCAGCCACGCGATGCCGGCCATGGCAGACGCTACCCCGCCTGCCGCATAGGCCACGAAGCCGTAGAGATTGAACGGGTGCAGGGCGAAGTCACCGGTCGCCATGTCAAAATCGGCATAGCCAGCCATGGCGAGCAACGACGCTGCCAGCCCAGCGAGATAGATCAGGAATCGTAGAATGCTCATGTGAGCCTCCTTTCAAGGATTACGGAACAGATTGCGTAGCCAGTCGAATGCGTGGATGAGCCATGATGGGAGTGGGGCAAGATCAGGGGCGGCGGCGGGCGGGCCTGACGCCATGGCAAGCGCGTGGCGCTGCACATTATCGACCCTGCGCTGCCAGCCCTTGCCGAAGGTAGGCCATGTCGAGAGGCCGAGCAGGAAGTGCAGGCGCAGGTCGCAGGCCATTCTGATGGCCCACGCGGGGTCGGCGCGGCCAGCCGCCGCCAGCGTCTTGGGGCCGACAACACCATCCGCTGCCACGCCTAGCGCTGCTTGCAGCCATTTCGCGCCACGGGAAGGCCCACTGTTCACCGCTGCGTCGAATGCCACCAGATCAAGCCCGGCTGGCAGGTCATCGCACCGTACCGCAGGCGAGCGTGCCTTTGCCCCTCAACACAGGCTGTTCAAATTCTGTTTCTTTTTTTTCGTTTCTCTTGTGAAAAACGACGCGAGCAGCTATCTTGTGCCTGCGCATGGGAGGCTTGCATGACCATCAACAGCAACATCGCACGCCAGATCGGGCCCGGACTTCCGAGCGAGATGGATCGCGCGGCAGCAGAACAGTTGCGCCGTGTGCTCGCGGAGCTGCGGGACCGTGACGGTGCCCGGATTCGACTACCGCGTCAGGCGGGAATCGATAACGGAGAGATCGTCCTGACGCCGCAGCTAACCGACCTGTTCCTCGACATCCTGCGCCATATCGGTCGCGGCGAGGCGGTCACTCTGGTGCCGGTCGGCGAGATGCTGAGCACGCAACAGGCCGCCGACATCCTGAACGTGTCGCGTCCCTATCTCGTCTCCCTTCTTGAGCGCGGCGACATGCCGTTCACAAAGCTGCGGCGGCATCGCCGGATCAAGGCAGATGATCTGTTTCGATACAAGGCGCAGCGAGATCAGGAGCGCGCTGAAGCGCTGGACGAGCTGATGCAATCCGACGCCGACCTGATCTGAGGACGGCAGGTGTTTGCAAACCGTTTCACGGTGGTCCTTGATGCCTGCGTCCTGGTGCCGACCCTCACCCGTAATCTGCTTCTGTCGCTCGCCGAAGCCGAACTTTTTCGCATCGCATGGAGCGAGCGGATACTGGATGAAGCCGAGGCTGCAATCCGTGCGCTTTTGCAACAGCGCGGCCATCCGGACCCGGAGGTCGCCGCCAGTCGGTCGCGCGCGAATATCATTACCGCCTTCCCCGAAGCAATGGTTGCGGACTGGGAGCGGCTGGCTGCGTCACTGACCGACCTGCCGGATCCAGACGATGCGCATGTCATTGCCGCTGCGCTTCGCGCGCGAGCCGATCAGATCGTCACCGACAACCTGCGGGACTTTCCTGCTGCATTGATGCGTGAGGCGGGCCTTGAGGTCCGCTCGGCCGACGATTTCATTGCGGATGCGATTGATCTGCCCGCCGCCCATGGTGTCGGCGTTACTGCCGTGGCGCGCATGAGGGCACGGCTGCGGCGGCCGGAGCTGTCTGCTGATGACCTTCTCGCAAGGATGGAGCGCGCCGGGTTGCTGCACTCAGCTGCTATTCTCGCCGAATACAAGGATGACCTCTGACCCCAGTTCAGTCCTTCGCCTCAAGCAGCCGCTCGATCCGCGACAGGCTGGCGCTGATGGCGCGCAGGTCGCTGGTCTGCCCGGCGATGGTCAGTTCAGCCGCCCGGAGCCGCGCGGCCCGATCTGTGGCGTCCTGACGGATCGAGATGATCTCGGTGTTGAAAGCCGCTTCCATCCGCGCCTGATTTTCGGACAGCGACCGCAGGTCAGCCTGCACATAGAACACCGCGCCGATGGCCGTGACCAGCAGCGTGACCGCCGTCATGATATGCCCGGCATTGATCGTGCCATCGTACTTCAACGCCATGCTACGGCCTCCGGTTTCGCTCATGCTCACGCCTTAACCGCGCTCCCTGGACATCGGACATCCGATGGATGGCTTGTTGATCACCCGCCCGCAGCCTCGAGTGGAGTGAGAAAGTTCGTGCTCAAGCATCTCGCTCATTGATATCTCCGATGCGTGCTGACATCTGTGCGACTGTGCGAATTGTCTCGCATATGGTTGCAAAGCGGGGTGATCTTATGGCGGTGAAAGTGCTGAAGCTTGCGTCGCTACGAGTCTTTTCAAAGCATCCGGTTCTGGACCAGTTTGCCAGTGACATGGTAAGTGGAATCGACCCTCGGAACCTACCAACAAAACGCATAAACCTATACATTGGGGTACACAGAAGCTATGGACTCGCTCTTTTTCGGCGCGGGGTCCGTATTGGCGTTCAGACAGAGCATTACTTCGATGAGAATGGAACTGTGATGTGGGCGCGACATAGCCGCGCCGCCGCAATCAAGAACCTGATCTTATATCACAGAATATTGGATCTTAGCCCCGCGAATCATAAGTTCTACCAGAGACTGCCGGGTTTTCTTCGTCGAAGAGTAATATACGGACCATATATTTTCCCTTGCCATCCTGTAGAACATCAACCGGGAACCGGATCATTTGTGTTCTACGGCGGACAGAATGACCGACGTGATAGAGCCTTGTCCAGCCTGCCAGATGGTTACTGCAAGGCTCTATTTAAAGTTTATGGAGCGCCACTTTCAACAGAAATTTCGAAAAGTAAGGGCGTCGTGAATATTCACATTACTGACGGCATCTACACCGAGTATCCACGCCTGCTTTCTGCATATATCCATGGCAAGCCTCTGATCTCGGAAGCGCTCAGCTCCGATCTTGTGGCAGGCGTGGATTATGGAGAAATCGGGAAACCCTACAGTCCGTGCGATCTTCGCAATATATTTACAGATTTTCGTGAGAGCTACGCCCTGCGGTACCGCCTAACAGATTTTCTGGGGTCTATCTGATCTCCGCATAGATCGAAATGGCACTTTGACCAGAAAGGAAGGGCGATATTTGCGTAACATGATTCTGCATCATGCGAATGCTCTTACGACCAAGCGCCAGCTACCCGCCGTGATAGGGCCGTGATTACCCGTGCCTTTATTAACCAAATAAATAGCCGTATTACCGAACTTATATGTTATAGTTGTTGGGGTGACCACAAGAGTGGGTCCTAGTGAAGTTGTGCTGCCTGCGTATTCAGCACCAGATATCTTAACAACATCTCCTGGTGAATACCCTAAGTTAGCTGACTTACAGACAAGAAACATTTCCACAATTTTAGGCTGCCCTCTTAATCCGTGTGTTAGTGTTCCACTACCCAGGGTACTGCAAGATATCTCGCCGCTAACATACTTCTCCACTATAGGGAGTGCTGCCATCGCCTCTTTCACCCGCAGCGGGCTCATGTATTTCGTGTTATTGGACCCGGCCTCGGCCTCGGCTTTTGTGGCTACTTCCAGCCCGAGGTTCGTTCTTGCGTCAGCGGCTGTCGTCGCCCCCGTCCCCCCCTCTGGCAACAGACAGCGTGCCAGTCGTGTCCCCGACGATCGCGGCCTTGTCTTTCGTGGCAAGGGCCTTGAGGCCGAGGTTTGCCTGTGCGGCTTCTTTATCGGTCAGCCCTGCGAGATTGCCATCGCCGGTCAGAACGGCAACGTCCTTCGTCCCGTTGAACATCATCAGATCATAGACGCCCGATACGACCCGCGTCCAAATCGCCCCGGCGAGTGAGCCGGCCGGCCGCGTCGCGCCTGCCTGATTGGTGCGGTGCGCGTTGTCAAAGCCGTTCAGCCGCGCCGCCAGATCATCACCGGATTCAGTGGATGTGTCCGTAATTTGCCCAAGGTATTTCTGTGTCATCAGTTTGATTCCCTTCCGTATCCACGCGCCACCCAATCGAATGTCTGCGCGATGCCTGTGCCGCTGCTGTTGAAGAACCGGATATGAAAGCCCGTGCGGCTCTTGCTGCTGATTTCAACCCGCGCCCCGGTCGGCCCATCTTTCGGCGTGACCACGACCGACGGCAGATTTCAGAATGCCGGCTCATAACTGACACTCATGCCACCAGACGGACAGGTCACGTCATCCGCGCCGGCCACCCGGTCAGGCATGTCAAGAACGAAGGCCAGCATATCCACGCGCGGCGTCACATCCTCACGCAAGGAGATCAGCCGCACCCGGAATGAGAAATGCCGTCCCAGAAAATCACCGCCCGATATTTCCTGCCAGCCCGACCATGTGCTGCCACCATCCGAGACGCGCACCTCGGTCTCGATCCGCCACCCTTCTGGGTTGCTTGCCGCCAGCGCCGGAAGTGCCGCCAGCGAGGTCCATTCGCTCATCGCATCAAGCGACGAAAACCCGCCCGCCTCGATATGCGCCGTGATCTGCACCGGATAGATTGCGCCCGGATCGACAACCGTGCTGTTGGTCCAGGTACCCTCGGCAGGATAAACGCCATCGGCCTGCTTCAGGATCAGCATATCAAGCACGGTTTTTCCAGTGTCTGCGAATGTGCCCACCCAGGCTGGCGAGCATTCCAGCACCTCAACCGCATTCTGCGCCCTGATCTGGTCCTCGCTGATATAGGCCGATGCGGCCTCAGGCGAATACCGCCCTTCGCGGTCAACCCATTTCAGCAGATACGTCCCCGCCCGCGCAAACAGCCGCGCCGTGACCATTGGATAGGCGATACGTTCCAGCAGGACAGACGCATTCCACGACGCGGCCGCCGATGCTGAATATCGGATTTCAACCATCGTCAGGTCGGGAATGTCGGTCACCGCATCCCAACGCAGCTGCACTTGCTGCTCAATCGGCACGATCACCAGCCCGGTCACGGCAGGAGGTGGCGCATCAGTGCCCTGCGCCAGAACCGTGCCGATATGGACCCAGCCGCGCGTGCGGCCGACGCCGCTGATCGTGCGGACCCCGACCTCGAACACCGTGCCGCGCTGCACTGGCTCGGTCAGGTATTCCGTATTGCCGACCGGCTGCGCCATCCCATAAACCCACGGGTCATCGCCGCCCGCAGGACGCCAGCGCAGTTGCACCGACGCGAGCACACCCGCTGATGGAACAGGCTCAAGCATCACCCCGAGGCGCGACGATACCGCGCCGTCAGGATCGACAATCATCGTTGCCTCATCGCTGCGGATTGACAGAACCACCGGCAGGTCCGGCCCGCGTATCTCTGCCTGCCGCCCCGACGTGATGATCGGATTGTAACTCGGAACAGCCTCCTGATCGGCCAGCAGCACCGCCGGTGCCGCCGGAACGGCCGTGATCCGCGCGCTGTCACCGTCGGGGAACACCCCTGTGACAAGCACCTCCATGGATTCCTGGGCGACCTCTTCGATGAAGACCAGGTCACCGCGCTGGATCGTGCCGGGCACAACCTCCCCCGCGATCTGCCACAGCCGGGTTTCCGGATCGACCGGCGCTTGCGCGAGGGCGCTATGACGGCTGCCATCCTCGGCCCGCGCGGTCAGGCGGAATTGGTCGGCGGCCATGTCGAACAGCTCATCCAGTTCGATGAACGTGCCAGAGGCCGCCGTAGCAATATCTGACACCTCATCTGAAATGACCGAGATTCCATGGATGCGCCAGGCTCCCCCCGGTGAGACGCCTGCGGCCGGACCGTTGTCGAAATCAATCCGTAATTCGGTGATTATACTGCTGATCCAGTCTGATCCGCCCTGGTCGGGTTGCGCCATATCCAGCACGATCCTGCGGCGGGTCCCGGCGGCCAAGTCAGGAAATCGGGCCAAAAAACCGGATGACGCACCGTGGCCGCCCTGAGTGGACCAGAACAATCTGCCGTCCCAGGCACCACCTGTCCGGTCTGCCACGCGCTCAACATCCAGCACGACGCGATTGAAACGTCCACCTGAAAAGCCCAGGCCTCTCCGGATCAGTTTGGGGTCTTGTCCGGCAGGCTCAATTACAATGCCGTTTGCGGATGGGGTAAGGCTTGCCTGATCAGCAACCCACCCATCAACACTGCCCCGGAAACCCCAGCCAATCCGCTCGCCCATGCTCTTGACCCGCGCCGCGCCAATACCAACCACCGGCACATCATGGACAAGCTGCACCTTGTCGCCCCGCGTGACGCGCATATGCTCCCAGTCCGCGTGCCACTCGAAGGTTTCCGGCCGCAGGATCGCTTGTGCTAGGTGATAGCGCCCCAACCGCCACGCGTTGCCTTCATCGGCATCGGCAGCCGTCACGACAACGCCGGGAATTTCCAGCGTCTCGAACTCGCTCGCGGTGTCAGCATCATATCCGTCCGCGTAAACCGTGACCTCATCCTGCTCCCATTCCAGCCGCTCCGAGCGCACCATGCAGCGCAAGGCATGGATGGGCCGGGGGAAGCTGATCGTCCCCTTGAACCCCTAGCTGTTGCGCGGGCTGAACATCTGCCGGATCGGCCCTGCCGCCCCGTCGCGAATGATCGAATAGCGCAGGTCAGTCAGCGCCCGCCGCGCCCGGCCGGATGCGGCGATAATGTCCAGCACCTCGGCAGTGCGGGTTTCGGTGTCCACCACATAGTCGCAGGTCCAGTGCGGCTCTTCGTCTGCCCAGGCCTTGAACGCATCAAGGTCAATCCGGCTGTCGGCCACCGGGCGGCGAATATGTCCGCCCCGCAGCGCGTCAAGATACACCCAGGCCGGGTGACGGATTGCCTGCGGTGCCGACCAGGCCGAACCCGTCCAGATCGTCGCGACCTGCTGCACCACCGCGTTGAGGCTGTCGACGTTACCCGAAAGCTGCTCACTGGCACGCAGGCGGAATGCGACCTCAGCAATGCCATCATGGCTCGGCAGCTTGCCAGACCGGTATGAGCGGATGGCCGTGAAATAGCTGTCATCAGTGTCCCGATCATAGCGATCCTCGGTCAGACGCTTGACCTCGATCTCGTATTCACCGGGTCCAGGGAAGCTGATCTGCTTCGTGAAGCGGATGAATGACGTAGTGGTCGCACGATAGGTTTCATTTCCAGCATTGACCCATGCCCCGGCCAACGGACGCCAACGAAAACCGAACACCACACTCAGCGGCTGGCGCGCGCCCTTTTTGGTATGATGGATCAGCCCGGACGGGAACGAGACATCAACCGATGCGCTTTCCGTGCGCAGCCGCGTGACCCGCGTAACGGCATTCCCGGAGGTCAGCTTTACGTTGTAGCCATCCTCTGCCACGTCATCGGGGCACAGCACCATCGGGTTGGTCCCTGTCCGCCACGCCTTGGTGATCTCTGACAGCTGCGGATATCTGGCGAGGGTAAGCGGCTGATCGACGTTGAGGAATTCCACCTCTACATCATCGAATTCGTGGATTGGCGTCGTGCCGATCTTCAAATCCTCAAGCGCGACCGGCCCCCAGCCAAGCGCCATCCGGCCGCGATAGTAGACATCTCGCCCTACCGTCTCGCTGTAGCCCCGCGCGGTCTTTGGCGGGAATATCCGGTGACGCCCCAGAACCTTTGGATAGATGCCGTAGCGGTTTTCGGCATTCTGCACGCCGGTAATGGCAAAGTTCTGCGCCTCGGCTTTTGGTTCCTTGACCGGCGGAATCAGCGCATTGATCAGCAGCGACCCGACCACGGTGATGGCGGCAACGGCGACCGTGTACATCATCGTCCCGGCGGTCAGGCCGAACACCGTGCCAGCGATCCACGGCGCGGCAGTCGACAAGGCCAGCGCGGCAATCGAGCCAAGCATCGGCCCCTCGACCGGATAACCGATCTCGACACGCGTGCCCGCCTTGGGCCGCACCTGACGCCACAGGTCAATCGGGATGACCGCGATCTCACCGTCCCGGATCAGGCACACCTGCGGCAGGCCAAAGCGTTCCGGCAGATCAAACCCGGCCACGATCTCGGCCAGCGTCGCGCCCTGAGGGACCGAATGAAACAGCGCCTGCATCTGCAATGGATGTGCCTGCGCAACTGTGTCAATCCGATCAAGCTGCACGATATATCCCCTCAACGGCCCGCAAAACATGGCGACCGTCAAACACATGGCCCTCAACCTCCTGCGCACCGCACCGGGCAAGCACAGCCTCAAGGTCCGCCGCAAGAAGGCCGCCTGGGATCAGGATTACCTGAGGGAGGTCCTCACCGGGACCATGTAATGATGTTCAAGCGATTCCCCTGGTGGCTACGTCACACGCTCGACATGCCGGGATGGAGCTATCTCGCTCTGCTGCTGTCGTGGGACTGGCCGGCCGCCCGCGCCAACGGCTTCAACATGGCTGATCCGCTCATGGGGGGCACGATGTCCTGCCGCATGGCCGCGCCGCCGCAGTGGTCGGCGCGTGGGCCTGATATCTTCTCGGTCAGCGTAGCCCTGGATATTCTGCCGTGAGGCTGCTGTCACCGACATTCCTGCGCGCGATCCACGGGGCCGAAAGCGCAGAGGTTCTTCTGCCGCTGGTCAAGCTGTCGCACCCTGCCTGGGCTGACGATATCCGGATCGTGCCAGACTGGAACGCGATCATGCATCAGGCCGAACAATACACGCCCTACGCATTCGAAATCACGCTGCCTGACGATGATGAGGTCGGCATCCCGGTCCTGAAATGGGCGGCTGACAACGTGTCGCGCGAGATCGTGATGCTGATGCGCGGGGTCACAGACAAGATCACTGCGCGCGTTGTCTGGGTGCTCGCCTCGCAGCCGGACATGATCGAGGCGGGGCCGTTCGAGGTGGAAATGACCGCCGTGGAATACGACGCGCAGACGCTTTCCGAGACAATGCAGGTCGAGCCGATCCTTGATGAGCCGTTCGGGTTCCTGACCATGACGCCAAAGACCGCGCCGGGGCTGTTCTGACCTTAACCAAGCCCTGAGTTCCTTTAGCAGGGTATGCATTGATACGAAGCAAGTCCGCCTGATGTGTCGCGCAACGTGTCTTGTAAGAGGCTATCCTGGTCGATATACGTATTTTTACTTGGTGAGCTTAGGCGGAGAGATAAATGACAAGGCCAGCCTATACTATAGGTACGCTCATCACAGATCGCGCTCTATACGACAATATGAAGCGATCATTCATTGCGGGTGGATTTGGTGATGACTGCGAATACTTGACCATCGACAATGTAGAGGGAAATCAGGCCGATGCCTATGAGGGCCTGAATCGTATCTTAAATGAGGCGCAGGGTCGTATTATCATCCTGTGCCACCAGGACGTGCTTTTGGTCGATGATGGTCGTAAAGAGCTCGATCGATGCTTGGCAGAGTTGACGGAATCGTTTCCCTATTGGGCTGTAGCAGGCAACGCCGGTTGCTCAGCTTATCGCACACAGCACACATGGATTACGGATAAGTTCGGTCGTTTCAGGTCGCCGAATTTACCAAAGCGTGTTCATAGTCTTGATGAAAACCTTTTGATCATTAGGCCGAAAACCCGTGTTGCGTTTTCTCGCGACATCGGAGGATTTCACCTGTACGGCACCGATATTTGCCTGAATGCGGATATTTTGGGATGGACTTCTCATGTTATTCCCTTTCACCTTAAGCACTTTGGGGAGGCGAGGATGGGGAAAGAGTTCGCGGACTGCAAGTCTGCATTTCAGAAGAAGTGGCGACGCGCTTTTCGACATCGCCCACTTCAGACACCGGCCACTCATTTTCTTTTAACTGGTAAGGAATGCCCTCATTGGTACGGTTGGCTTAAGATGAAGTTTCTGAGGCGACTGCACCGGCACTGGCCACCACCCTACAAAGAGTAGCATTCCAAGTCATAATTCGCGTGAAAATGCTAAATGCGTTCAATAGATTGTTGAGCTTTAAACGCGAACATACTTACATTTACACACCGGGAGCCACCCCATGTGGACCAATGACTGGATTGGCCTGCCCTATGCAAAACAGGGCCGTGGCCCGGACGCCTATGACTGCCCCGGGCTGTTCCTGGCATTGCAGGCGGATCGGTTCGGGCGGGTCTTGCCTGATCCGCGCTGCACGATGGCCGAGGCTGTGAGACAGCGCACGGTTGATAGTTACCGCCCGCTATTTGAGCGGGTCGAGAGACCACAAGACGGGGATGCGCTGCTGTTCCGGGTTGGCGACAGGCTTTTGCATGTGGGGTTCGCAGTCGGACCGCGGCACATGCTGCATATCGAAAATGAGGCCGGGTCGGTGCTTGAGTGTTGGGACAGCACGCGGTGGCGCGCGCGGCTTGCCGGTTCTCAGCCGCATCAGGTCGTCGTGGAAGACGACGTCAAGCACCCAGTGCAGGCGGTTCTCGATGCCCCAGTGGGCGCGCACGGCGCGGGCGAGGAGGGGCGCGTCGAGCGGCAGCGACGACAGGAAGAAGCGCCGTGCGGTGGTGGTCTGGCCTGCTCGCTCGACCTGCGCCTCGACCATGGCGATGGCCTTGATGCCGGGGAAGCGCGGCTCACCCGGTGCGCAGCGCTCGCCGTTCAGCCAGGCCACGTCGTGGCTGACCCGGTGGCGGCGGATCTCGACCCGGCCATGATCGGCATCCACGGTCTCGTGGACCGGCAGGGCCTGACCCTCGGGGCCGCCGAAATAAAGCGCGACCTCCCCGGCGAGGCTTCGCTGGTTGTCCTTGAGCGCGAGAAGATAATCCGCGCCGCGCGCGAGGATCGCCTCGGCGATCTTCGTCCGGGTTCCCATGGCGTCGATGGTGACGAGGGCGCCGGCCAGAGCATTTCGCAGCCAAATGGCATATTTGGCGCCCGCGACAATGCGACCCGCTCTAGCTGCAGGCGCTCGAGAAGAAGCGGTATCGCCGTGATCTCGTTCGACTTCTCTTCCGTCGCCTGCTGCCCCAGCACGAGCCGCTGACGGCTGGCCCAGGCCGAGACGACATGCAGCGGATGCCGCTCGCCGCCGCGCGCGCGGCGCGAGGTCTTGCCGTCGATGGCAACGATGTCGGGCCGGGCCTCGCGCAGCCCCTCGACCCAGGACGTGAAGCATTCCGCAAACAATGCCCCGTCGAGCGCGTTCATCACGTCGTTGAGCGTATCATGCGAGGGGATGCCGCGCGCAAAGGGCAGAAGCCCGCGTGAGACAAATCGAGCTTCCCGCGCCCCCAGGTCGCGATCTCGACAAAATCCTCCGCCCCCGCCAGCGTGCCGCAGAGCACCACAAGCATGACCTCCGGCAGCGGATAGACCACCTTGCCATGCTGACGCGGATCGTCGAGCGCCGAGAAGTGATCGAGAAGCGAGGCGTGAGACACGGGCGTAACCTCCTGGCCGGGGGTTACCTTGAATCACGCAAGTCGGAGCAGGGGAATCCCGCAATGGGTTCGAGCGATTGCCGTGACGTAGCCACCGACCATGCCCGTCACGGGCATTGATCAGGTTATAGGGCGGGTTTGTGATGATCGCGCGGGCCGGACTGTCGGTGAAATCAAAGAAATCCCACTGCGTGCTGTCCGGGCAGCCACGATCGATCAGGTCCGATGCATGGCACGTCAGCCCCGCTGCCCGGATCTCGCGCACCATTGCGCCGTCACCGCAGGCAGGCTCCCATACCGTGCCGCAGGCGCGGATCGTGTCACCATCCAGCGCCAGCAGCCCCCGGATCGCCTCGGGCTCGCCGGTCGGATATCCGCCCCCAGCTTGCCGCACAGATGCGCGGGCGGCGGCGGGTCGATCGTCATGGCGAATGTGCGCGGGCACCTCATGGCTGACCGCCGGAATGGAAACGCTTTGTTGCGCATGGCGCAGGGTTAACCACAGATGGCGATGTGCTAAGCGCGGGATATGATGTCTCGTTGCAGCTCATTCAGCGGCCTCACTTACGGAGACCGCAGCCTCAATCCACGCTCGGACCTTACACGCCGTCTCGGGCCATACACGGCAGCCGGACCGCAAGCGGTCATAGAATTTGCCGCCCTGACCTGCGCGCATGCCAACAGTGCTGGGCGCGATCCCAAGCTGCTCAGCGGCCATTTCCATCTCTTGAAGCAGTATTTGCGCGTCAGTCATGGAGCGAGATGTAGTGTGAGGTATCACACATGACAAGAGGAAACTTCACATTCGCAGCGGTCATCATGAACCGCTACCTTCACCGCATGGATGTGAATACGATTTTTCGGCTGCGGCTTGATGCCGAAATGAAGGCGCAAGGCCTAAACCCGGCGGCACTGTCAGTGAAGGCTGGCCTCAATCGCCGCGCGGTCAAAGACGTCTTGGAGGGCCGCTCGACCAGTCCGAAGCTTTCGACTGCGCACGCACTGGCCGCAGCGCTCGGCGTTCGCCTGGAGGTGTTAACCGGCGACGCGTCACAAGTCGTTATTGTGCCGCAGCTTCTCGAACTTCTCGCTCAATACGACGAAGTCGCTCAAGTGCGACTTGCAGAGGCAATACTGAACCTTCCCCCGGCTCCGGGGTCAGCGCGATGAGCGCAGGAAGACACTGGAACTCCGTTGCCGTGGCCAGCTTGTTCATCACCGCCTCTCCCCTCCCGCATTATGTGAACGTAGCAAGAACAGAGGCAGTCACGCAACCGTTAGCTTCAGTATCGCGGAACGGGCGCAGCATCACCTCAGCCAACGTGGGGACACAATGACGACACGCCAGACCATTGTCACCGCGATTGAGCGAAAGGGCGCACTTAAACCGTGTGATGCCTGCGGCAACAAGACTTGGTTAGTACCATCCGGCGAGGGCGAGGAAAACGGCGTCACTGCATCAATGCTGCTTGGTGCCAGCCTTGGACCGATTCTCACTTTTGCGCCCGCAATCTGCAACAACTGCGGCAATACCCGACTATTCCACCTCGATACGCTTTTGGGGGACAATGATGGCTGATCCCGCGCAAGATATGAGCAAAGTCGTAGATTTCCAGCTTCACTCGCGTCAGCTTGCCGATGTCCCACGAAACACCTTGAACCCACATTTCCCAAGTAAGGCGCTGATTTCGCTGTCCTGACCATTATATTTCCTATATAAAACATGGTGTTGAAGGCTGCGAGGGGCGCGTTTCATGGATCACCCAGAGGGTGCGGGCTT
>Ga0172382_10004319_pt1 | contig 21851 bp, 18 predicted proteins | sample Leawel138RmetaG_FD_122245 | JGI IMG/M metagenome (GOLD analysis project Ga0172382, IMG submission 122245) | Leachate microbial communities from a municipal landfill in Southern Ontario, Canada - Leachate well 138R metaG | ecosystem: Engineered > Solid waste > Landfill > Unclassified | place... | reverse complement strand
GGGGGGTGGGGGGGGTGGAGGGGGGGGCGGGGTTGCCGGAGGGGGAGGCGCGGGTGGGGCCGGGGGGGTTTGGGGGGGGCGAGGGCGGCGCGGTGTTGCCGGATAGGGCGGCACGGTGTGGCCCTGCGGGGTTGGGCGGTGCGAGGGCGGCGCGGTGTGGCCTGATACTAGACGAGGGACCGCCGAGTGGAGACCAGAAGCTTGGTCGATGCAGCTTGAATCGACCAGTGGGTTGATCCTGGTGGTGATTTTCTTAGCCACCTTTATCCGTTCGGCGCTGGGGTTTGGTGAAGCCCTGGTGGCGGTACCGCTGCTCGCGCTCTTGATCCCGATAGAGACGGCGGCTCCTCTTGCCGTTTTGGTCTCGATCACGGTGGCCGCACTGATCCTGGGTCAGGACTGGAGAGAGGTGCAGATGGCGGGTGTGTCTCGATTGGTGCTTTCCACCCTTCCTGGCATACCGGTGGGCCTCTGGCTTTTGATCAGGGTCGATGAAGTGGTGGTCAAGACGATCCTCGCTCTGGTCATCCTGCTTTTCTCGGCCTACGTTCTTGCTGGCCGAGCCAAACTGCGCTTAAAAGGCGACCGCTGGGCTGGGGCGTTTGGCTTCATGGCCGGCATCTTGGGTGGAGCCTATGGAATGAACGGTCCACCTTTGGTGCTCTACGGTACCTTTCGCGACTGGTCGCCCGAGCAGTTTCGCGCCACCCTGCAGGGCTACTTTCTTCCTGCCAGCATCCTTGGCATGATCGGCTACTACCTCTCCGGCCTCTGGACGCGAGAGGTCACAAACTTGTTTTTGCTCACCCTCCCGGCGGTGCTGATCGCCACTCTGCTGGGGCGCAGCGTGACCCGCCGCCTTCCCCGCGAACGCTTCGTCCGGTGGGTTCACTCAGCTCTGATTTTGATCGGCCTGCTTCTCCTGGGGCAAGGGATCTGGGTTTAGGGCTTACTCAGAGGTACTGTTAGCCTTCCTTCACCTCTAACTCCTTTTCCAGGTCCGTCAGTTCTTTTTCGGAAAGTTCGGTAGCCTGCTGAATTTGCTCTTTCGTAAATCCTCTGGCAAGCATCCGTCTGGCGACTTCCAAACGCTCCACTTCCCGTCCCTTTTCCAGGCCCAGTCTCTCTATGCTGGTGATGTATCGCATCTTTCTCTCCTTTTCGAATTTCTGAAGTTTGAGCTTGAAGTTTTTCTCCTGGTTAGCTGAGAGCCGCAAAATCTGGTCGATGAAACTATAGAACTCGACGATCTCCTTTCTCTTGAGACCGAGTTCGTGCAGGGCGGTAACCAGGCTGTACTTTCCGTCTTCCCGGGCTTTCGTTCCTGGCTTATGGAGATGGTTGTACAGGGTGGCTGCCACCAGGTGAGCAAAGGGGTTGGTGGAGCGTCGGAATTCAGGGAGTCGGTCCTTGAGGTCCAGGAGCTTGAGCGTAGGGAACTCAAACAGCAGGTGGTGTCCGGCGAAGTTACTGGCGTAGCTTTTGGGCCGCCAGTTAGGATGCTTGTCGGCAAGGATGACCAGGGTACAGAGCGGCTTGTCGTAGGTCTCGGTGATGCGGGCGTAGTAGAAGAAGACTCTCTTAGGAAACCCCATCTCTTTTTGAGACTGAACCTCGATGTGCACCAAGACGAGCATCGGTCCGCCCTCCAGCCACTGAAGCTCCACCAGCAGGTCCACGGCACGCTTGCCCCCTCCTTGCCCCATGGCCGGTGCAATACGTTGCAACTCCCTATCCAGGAATTTGGGTTTGCGGCTCCAGTCCACGTGCTTACCGATCTCGGGAAAGAAAAGCTCAAAAAAGTCTGGCAAATACTTAAGCAGAGCCCGCTTCCAGGCCGAATCGTACTCCGCTTTGGGAGCCTTTTGTTTCTTCGCCATCTCATCTCCAATACTATAACCTAAGTTCTAAACTTAAGGATAGATGGCAATTGTGGCCCAGAATGTGTCCGGAACGATAAGAAAGTGTTTCCGGGAGATTGCTAATTTATGAACATGCCCTTGAGCAACTAAGAAAGGCGATTCTCGACCCTTCGCGAACTCTCCCGGATGGGGTCACTTTTTAAGAAAAAACAACCACGCCCCGCAGCCGCGGGTGGACCTACGCCGGAAGGGAGGCAGCACGAAAAGGTTTTTGCGCTGCTTTGCCAGTCCGGGGACGACGGAAATAAGTACCTGGAAGCCGGGATGCCAGGTCGCTCTCAAAGGGAGTATCTGAAGCTGCTCTGGTATCTGGGCGGCTCCGGCCTGATCGATCAGTACATTCTGGGCAAGGCGTTTCTAGGCCTAATGGCAGTGGAGTCGCTGAAACCTGCGGACCAAAATGCCCTCAGCTATCTGGTAAAGGGGCCGCCACCTGGTGGGTTTGGTGGGCCGATGGAGGTTGTGGGCGCGCTTCATAAACCGGCTCATCACTGTTTTCAAGCCGAGATGTTGAGCGAACAGGATCAGAAAGTCTACCAAGGTTTGCTCGCCCACGTCGATGGTGCAGCCAGCCCCCCGCTCACCATGTCGCCCTGGGATGTCAGGCTCGCAAGAGCCCCGCAGTTTCCAGTATTACACATTCCCACGATGACCGTTGCTTGTGTCATTGAAAAGGATGCACCGCCTCTTCTGGCTCCGGAGCTGGAGGGTCAGGAACTGCACGTAGAAGTCCCTGGGATGGCTTGATCAAGCGTACAGTGTGGGGGTTGGGATAAAGGCATCAACCGGCTGACTCGGGGGGCGTAAGTTGTCCACCAGCTTGTTTTTTGTTCCGTTCAGGCAGCCGCCGCAGCCGGTGCGACAGCAGCCGCCGTAAGGAAGTTCAGGCCCCATATTGCGCCCCATGATGGAAAGTTCGCCGAATTTTTCTCCCAGCACGCCGGAAAACATCTCCTGCAGCTTCTCCTGATTTGTCTCTGCCCAGTCTTGGGCAACTTTTCCGCCCTGGCGTATATCGGTCGTATCGTTGCCCAGAGCATCTACCGAAATGGAGAGCCAATTGGGCCACATTTCCACTTTCCAAACAAAGCCCCCCAGCTCTTTTAGCTGCTCCTGGATATCGCTGCGCAGCACCGCTGCTTTGGCGTGGGCCGTGGCCAGTTTGCGGTTGCCGCCGAAAGGTTTGGCTTTGGAAGTTGCCAGGGTGGATACGTTCATGAGGGAGCTCCTGTTATCTTTTTATGATGTTGGAGCTATTGAAACTCGAGGGCGTTAAAAATTTGTCATAGGACAGGCCGCTGCGTGTTGGCTACTTCGGCTTACGCAGGATCTTCTCCATAGCTTTTCCCCTGGCCAGTTCATCGATCAACTTATCCAGATAACGGATCTCTCGCATAGTGGGCTCTTCGATCTCTTCAACTCGAACCCCACAAACGACGCCTTTGATAAGAGTGCGGAAGGGGTTAAGTTGGGGCGCCTCGGCAAAGAAGGTTTCGAAGTCGGTATTCTTCTCCAGCTGGGCGGAGAGCTCGTCGGCACTGTAACCGGTCAGCCAGCGGATGATCTCGTCAACCTCGGCCTGGCTCCGTCCCTTCTTTTCGGCCTTAGCCACGTAATGGGGATAGACACTGGCAACGCTCATCTGGAAGATTTTGTGTTTTTTTGACACGAAAAGAGTGTGCTCCGATCTTATAGTGCGTCGTAGAAGTAGCGCATGGCCAGTGCTCCCAGGGGGCTTTCGGGGATGTTGAGTTCCTCGGCGGTGTGCACTCGGGTGGCAGCGGCGATGTCGGCCTCGAAGGCCTGCCCCATTTCGGCGGCGAGATTGGCGTCTAACGAATGGAGCATCATCTCTCCTTCAAAACGCTGGGAACGCGGATGGTGGTTGTGGCTTCCCACCGAAGTGAAGAGGCCGTCGACGACCATAAACTTGGAATGCAGGGTGTCGCCCTTTTTTAGGTAGACTTCGGCTCCGGCGGCCAAAAGATCAGGGAAACTGGCAAGGATGGGGGCGGTGATCAGTGGCTCGTCGATGCTCTCGGCGGAGTTTGTGAGGATACGGACCTTGACTCCATCGTCCAGAGCCTTGAGTAATACCTCTTTCATACCGGGAGTGTTGATGAAGTAGGCGTTCTCGATGTCCACCGACTCGGTCGCTCCTTCGATGGCTTTCATCGTAGAGAGCAGGATGTGCGCATCACCCTCCGGACCGGGAGCGTGGTTGACGACCGCCGATCGCACACCGCCGGTGATCGGAGAAGCTGCGGACGGCAGGTTGACCTCGGATTTGCCGGTACCTTGGACCTGCGTGTTCCACAGTCGAGCGAAGAGTTTGCTCCCCTCGTCTACGGCCGGACCGGTCAGGAGGACGTCGGTGTCCCGCCATTTCACGTCACCGGCTTTGTGGCTGTAGACGTCGCCCAGGTTGATCCCCCCGATCACGGCCTCCCTTCCATCCACGATCATCATTTTACGGTGGTTTCCATCGTACGGTCGCTCGGGATCGCGCCAACGCACCACCTCCACTCCGGACTCCTCGAGAAAACTGATGGGGGCGTTGTGGTGGCTTTTTTGAGAGACCTGTCCATCCACGAGCACCTTGACATCCACCCCTTGTTCAGCCTTCTCCGCCAACTTGCGGGCGGTCTCCCAACCGGTGAGATCGTCGTAGAATGCCCAGCTCATGAGCTGGATGGAGGTTTTCGCCTCGTCTATCATGCGGTCACGCTCGGCGAAAGAGGCGGGGCCATCGTTGAGTACTTTGACTGAGTTGCCGGGGAGGAATTTGGCTCCTTGCAGTGCTTCCATTTCAGCCACGAAGACCGGGTCGGTCAGGAGGCTGAGGCCTCCGGGCATCCGGGGAGGTGCTTGAGTGTCGCGGACCGCTCGAAGGTGCGCGGCTGAAAGTTCTGGCCAATCCACGTAGACTGTGCCCACGGTATCGGGGGTCATTCCGCGCTCCCGAAACTGGGCATCGATCATTCCCGCAGCTTGGTCGACCATGTCGTTGCGTTTGGCCTCCGGAATGGGAGGGATGGCCCCGGTCTCGGCGGCGCTGCGGGTCAATTCGTGCAGCATAGGTTTGAGTTGCCCGGTGGCGTTGAGCACTTGCAGTAACCCGATGAGTTGCTTTTCTGCTTCGGGATCACTGAGGGCTCGGGCGAGTAGATCTTCGATCTGCTTGCCGATTCCGGCTTCGGCGGTTTTGTCGCCGGTCAGCAGTTCACGGGCAGCCTCCAGGGTGGGAGGCTCGGCGGCAAGTTTGGAGTCTGCTAATCCGTCGAGGGGGAGGTGAGCGGTGGGTTGCTCGAGCGATCGGGTAGGGGAGAGCGGGGGACGGAAGCCCGCGATACGATGGGGGGCGAACTGAGTGGTGATCTGCATGAGTGATGGTCCTGAATGTACTTCCTCTGTAATTTAATGGAAGAAGTTGTTCGAGATTGAGCCAATTTGTAAACAAGGGGACCGGGGGAGGTATTCTGAAAGGGAGGGTCGAGGTCGGGGGACTGTTCAGTAGAATTTAGGAGACTCCATGAAAAAGCGTACTCTCGGCCAAAACGGCCCTCAAATTGCTCCTCTGGTTTTGGGCGGCAACGTCTTCGGCTGGACGGCCGACGAAGCTTGCTCGATGAAGCTTCTGGATCGCTTTGTGGAACGGGGTTTCAACGCCATCGACACAGCCGATGTTTACTCTGCCTGGGGTCCAGGTCTTTCAGGCGGGGAGTCGGAGATCGTGATCGGCAACTGGTTGGCCAAACGGGGTCGCCGAGAGGATGTGGTGGTGATGACCAAGGTGGGCATGTGGGAGCACCGCAAAGGCCTCTCAGCCGCCAACATTGCCGCTGCGGTGGACGACTCTCTGAAGCGCTTGCAGACCGACTACCTGGACGTGTATTTCGCCCACCTGGATGATGCCGAGGTGCCCCTGGAGGAAACCCTCGGTGCTTTTGGTGAGTTGGTTAAGGCGGGCAAAGTTAGGGCTCTGGGGGCTTCGAACTACAAAGCCGATCGATTGCGTGAGGCGCTGGCGGTCTCGGCAGATAAGGGTCTGCCCCGCTACGAGGTGGTGCAACCCCAGTACAATCTCCACGACCGCACCGATTTTGAGCCGGAGCTGGCCGGGTTGGCCCAGGAAGAGGGACTGGGGGTGGTTAGCTACTTTTCGCTCGCCAGCGGTTTTCTCACTGGTAAGTACCGCAGCGTGGATGACCTGAAGGGTAGAGCACGCGAGGGCTTTTTGCGGGGCTATTTTAGTGAGCGGGGCTTGAAGATACTGGAGGCTTTGAGCGAGGTGGCCGAGTCTCTCTCCGCCACTCCGGCCCAGGTCTCTCTGGCCTGGCTGATGACCCGCCCGGGAGTGACGGCGCCCATCGCCAGCGCCACCAGCCTGGAACAGATCGATGACATCATGGGAGCGGCCGATCTGGAACTGCCGGAGTCGGCTCTGCAGACACTCGAGCAAGCGAGCCGATAGCTTTTTAGGGCTCCAACAGTATTTTTAAGTAAGCCATGACCCAGGCTTTGCCGAGGGAGTCTGTGAGGCCGTCGTCACTCCCGTAGATCAGCCAGCGTAAGGTGTCGGTTGCTTTGTCCATAGTGCACCTCCTTTGCTGTTAACTGTATCGCCTGTGAGCGCTGCAGGATAGGGGCATCCGACCCTATTACCTCAGGGCTTCAAGCAGCAGTTTCTTGCGCAGGGAGAGGAGTTCGTCGCTGAGGCCTACCCAGTAGGTTTCAGGAAGTTGGATGCGCCGGAACTCGGGTGCCAAACTCTGCAGGCTCTTTTCGGACCGTTTCGCGCAGTTTTGCAAATCAGGGGCCGGCCTCAGCCGTCGCCCTTTTTCCATGACCGGAACGAGGACTGGTTCGAGACGATCGTAGTTGAGGGTCTTTCTCTCTCCGGTGAGGGGCTGGGTGGAACCGATCTGGCCGTTTTGCAAGCTCGGCTCTTCGTGAGCCAGGCAGAGCACATCACCCACGACAAGTTCTCCTGAATAGGCGCGATATAACTGTTTGATACCCGGTACGGTGGACTTTCCCGGATTGCTGGAAACCTTGATGCGGGGCCTGAGTTCACCTTGGTGGTCCGAGGCCGCCACTAGCTTGTATACTCCCCCCAGAGCCGGTTCATCTTTGCAGGTGACCAGGTTGGTGCCGACTCCCCAGATGTCGATCCGAGCACCCCGCGACTTGAGTTCGGCGATGGCGTACTCGTCGAGGTCGTTGGATGCCAGGATCCTGGTTTGGGTGAGTCCGGCCTGATCCAGCATCTTCCGGCTCTCGATGGAGAGTTGGGCGAGGTCTCCCGAGTCCAGGCGGATGCCGGCCAACACGTGCCCTTTCTCAGCCAACTCCTGACCCACCCGGATGGCGTTGGGCACCCCGGACTGCAAGGTGTCGTAGGTGTCGACCAAAAGAGTGCAAGAGTCGGGGTAGGTGTGGGCATAGGCCCGAAACGCCTCCAACTCGGTGTCGAACGACATGATCCAGGAATGGGCGTGGGTGCCTTTCACCGGCACCTGGAAGAGCTGCCCCGCCAGCACGTTGGAGGTGGCCTGGCAACCCCCTACGATGGCCGCCCGCGTGGCCGCCAGCGCACCGTTGATCCCCTGAGCCCGGCGCAAGCCAAACTCCAGGACCAGACCACCTTCAGCGGCCTGCCGAATTCGAGAGGCTTTGGTGGCGACCAGGGTGTGATAATTGACGATGTTGAGTAGAGCCGACTCCACGAGTTGAGCCTGGGGGAGGGGAGCCTGAACGCGCAAGAGCGGCTCTCCTGGAAACACAAGCTCTCCCTCGGGGATGGCCCAGACATCACCCCTAAACCGAAGCTGCGAAAGCCAGTCTAGAAAGTCCTCGGGAAAGAGGTTGAGGTTTCGCAAGTAGTCGAGCTGCTCAGCCTCGAAGCGCAGACCTTCCAGCCATTCCAGAGCTGGCTCTAACCCACACGAAAGGCAATAGCCCCCCGCGAAGGGGAGCTTTCGAAAGTAGAGTTCGAAGCAGCTTTCTTGAGCGAGCTTACCGTGGGCGTGGTATCCGCACACCATGGTGAGTTGGTAGAGATCGGTCAAGAGAGAAAGGTTCACAGCCCTTGCAGTTGTGTTTCTGGGGCCGCAAACCCTGCGTGATGATGGGTTTGCAGTCCTCAGGGCTCCTAACGTCTGGCCTCGGGGCTTAGCTGCACCGAGTCGGACTGACCGAAGTTGTTCTTGACGTAGCTGCTATTGTGGTCTCCGTTTTGGTAGCCGTCGAGAATGTCGCCGCGCTGTTCCACGGGGGTACCACCCACGGCCCGCCGGACCGATTGGTCGAACTGTTGCAGCTTGCCTTTGGCGTAATTCGCACTGGTTCCCAGTCCGTCGCGCCCCACGAACGCCTTGGGGTCGTTGACTGCATTTTTTCCCATTTGCCAGAGGGTAGATCCAAAGCTTTTGATTGCGTTATTCATATTTTTTCTCCTCGATATTCGGTTTGTTTGATGGGCTTATATTACCGTGGCCAGGACAGTGGTTCAGTAATGCCCATCCACTTTTTGGGTGACGAAGATCACTAAACTCGGAGCATGCAGCCCCGCGCGGCATGCCCCGCATCGCTGCACACCCGCGCGCCGCGCAAACCCAGAGCATGCCCCGCGCGCTGCATGTCCCGCGCGGCATGCCCCGCCCACAAACGCGCAACCACCCCGCCCCACAAACGCACAACCATCCCGCCGCACCATTCCCCGAAACAAAAAAAGACGCCCGGTCGGGGCGTCTTTTCTCAACAAACTGGAAAAGTTAGCTGGTGGCTTTGCACTCTTTTTTGCATTCAGCGGGTGCGGTCATCCAGGTGTCGGCGGATTTGTCGCAGCCCTGGCAAGCTTTGGCAGCTTCTTTTTCGCAGCAGTTATCTTTTTGAGCTTTTGCTTGTTTGGCCTTATCGGCGCAGCATTCTTTCTTGGCAGACTCACCTTTGGCGGCTTTGTCTTTGCAACACTGCTTGGTCTCTGCGGTTTGAGTCTGGGCCTGGGCTTGTTGCTTGTCGGCGCAGCAGTTTTGAGCTACGACGGGGGCTCCCATTAGAGTCAGCAAAACAACTGCGGCTAAAATCTTTCTCATAACATCTCCAAAACGTAGAATAGATAGAATCTCATACCCGAGATTCGCCGAATCATATCATAATACTTCAGATATTCAAAAACTAGTAAGATTTTCCGTCTGAGCGACGAAGGCGCGGACAAACCACCCATAAGGAAGAGATTGAATTCTATGAGCAGCACCGAACAACTGCTTTCCAAGTTATCCGACGATACACCCTTCGAGGAGCAGATGGAACAGGGCGAGGAGCTTCTGAAAAAACTGGACTACTCGGCGGCCCTGCGGCACTTCGACCGGGTCCTAAAAAATGCCCAGAAGATCAACAGTGAGGATCGGGATTTTAAGGTGGCGCAAGCCCGCAACCGCTACGCCCGGTCCTGCCAGGTGGTGGGGCGTTGGGATCGCGCCCAACGCGAGTACCGTCGCGTGGTGGAGTCGGAGTTGGAGGGCGAAGAGCGCGAAGTAGTGGCTGAAGCCCTGCTGGGGCTGGGGCTGACCCTCAGCCGCCGGGGCGAGCGGGATGAGGCCAAGGACCATTTTGAGGAAGCCCGGGAGGTGGCCGAAGAGCTGAATCTCGACTACCGCAAGGCCGAGGCGCTCTGTCACCTGGCCGCCAGTGCCGGCCGCACCGGAGAGCTGGAGGACGCGCGCGGCTTGCTGGACCAGGCCAAATTGCACATTCCCGAAGACCCTCAGAACGAGACGGAGCGGGAGCTGCTGGCTCTTTTCTATTCGCAAAACGGGCTCTACTACTTTCGCACCGGCAACAACGCCTCGGCCGAGGAGTACTTCCAGAAAGCGGTGGACGTGCTGGGCGATCAGCCCAGCCTGGAGGCCGCCGCTTGCCGCCGCTACCTGGGCGTGATGTGCAGCCTGAAGGGGCAGCACCGCAAGACCCTGGAACACCACCTGGAGGGTCTGCGGTTGTACAAGATGGCCGGTTGCCGCTACGGCCAGGCCAAGGTGTACGACTCCATCGGCCGGACCTTTCTGGCCAACAACCGCATGGAAGAGGCCATCTTCAGTTTCAAGAAAGCCGAGTCGATCTGCCGCCGCCTGGGTGCCAATTCGGAGCTTGCTACCCTCTACGGAAAGCTCGGTCAGGTCTACATGATCCGCGAAGATTACGAGACCGCGGTCAAGTACTTCCGCCGAGATCTGGATATTTCGTCCCGCAACGGCAACTACTACGCCCTGGGCTACTCCTATCGCAACCTGGGTCGCTCCCTGATCCAGGTGGGCATCACCGAGGAAGCGATCACCAACCTGAAGGAGAGCATCGGCCTGTTTCAGTACGTGGAAGATCACGTGAATCTGGGCCGGGTCTATATGGACCTTACCCAGGCGTACGTGAAAGCCGAGCGCAGTCAGGAAGCTCGAGAGATGGCGGTGAAGGCGGAGGCCATCTTTCAGGAGCAGCAGATGGATCGGGAAGTGGCCTTCTTGAAGTGCCTGAAAGGGGTCATCTGTCGTCTCACCCGAGACAACGATCAGGCCGAGAAGTTGCTGAAGGAGTCGATCGAGGAGTTGCCCGAGAAAGGCCCGCAGGGCTGGAGAGCCGAGGCCCACTACGAACTCGGCATCTTGTACCGCCAGCAGAAGCGCTACGCGGAGGCGGTATCGGCCTTTCGCGACGCCCTGGACATCGCCCGGGCGGCGGGGCTGTCCCGGCATACCGGGCGTTACCTGCGGGACATCGAAAGCCTGGATGAAACCGAACTGTATCGCGCCTGGATGAAGGATCTACCCGAGGGTTAAATGGGACTCAAACTCGCATTTAAGGCGTTTTTCAAGTGTCTGGGCAAGAACCCGGAAGCCGAACAGATCGCAAAGCTTCTGGAGCCCACAGAGGCTAAACAGTTGGAGGCTCCCAAGCCTACCTACTCCACCTCCGCGCAGTTGCTGGCGGCGCTGCAAAAGGAAGGGCGCTTCGTGGACTTCCTGCAGGAGGATCTGAGCAGCGTGGATGATTCCACGGTGGGGTCGGTTTCTCGGGGAGTGCAAGAGGGATGTCGCAAGGTGCTCAAACAGTACCTCACCCTGGCCCCGGTGATGACCGAGGCGGAAAACTCTACCGTGACGGTGGAGGAGGGATTCGACGCTCATAAGATTTCGCTGGTCGGAAAAGTGGAAGGTGATCCTCCGTTTACCGGTGTCTTGAAGCACCACGGATGGCTCCTGGAGAAGGACGAGCTTCCCAAGATGGGGGCACCCAACGTCTTACTCCCCGCCGAAGTTGAACTGTAGCGTCCTGTCCTACCCATAAGGAGTTATCAAGTGAAAAGTTTTGGTATAGACCTCGGTACGACCAACTGCGCGCTGGCTTACGCCAGCGTCTCTGAAGATGAGGAGAGCACCGAATTCGGGACCTTCGATCTGCCCCAACTGGTGGGCTCCGGGCAGCTCGAGCCCCGGCCCACTCTCCCTTCCTTCATCTATCTACCCTCCAGCCACGAACTGTCGGGCCTGGACCTGGCCCTGCCGTGGGATGAAGTGAATCTAACCGCGGTGGGCACCCTGGGGCGCCAGGAAGGCTCCAAGAAGCCGGACCGACTGATCTCCTCGGCCAAGAGCTGGCTCTCTCAAGAAGGGGTGGAGCGGCGCAAAGCCATTCTGCCCTGGAAGGGTGCCGAGGACGTGAAGAAGATGAGTCCGGTGGAAGCCTCCACCGAGTATTTGAGACACATCGTGCGGGCCTGGCAGTTTCAAAACCCAGATGAACCCCTGGGGGAGGCGGAGGTGGTACTGACGGTGCCAGCCTCCTTCGATGCGGTGGCCCGGGATCTCACCGCCGAGGCTGCTCGCACCGCCGGGCTGAGCAAATTGACTCTGCTGGAGGAACCCCAGGCCGCTTTCTACGCCTGGCTTGCCAACACCGGAGACGACTGGCGGGAACAGGTCAGTAAAGGCGACCTGGTGCTGGTCTGCGACGTGGGAGGCGGTACCACCGACCTGACCTTGATCGAGGTGAGAGAAGAAGAGGGTGAGCTGGAGCTGGAGAGGGTGGCGGTGGGCAACCACATCCTGCTGGGCGGAGACAACATGGATCTCACCCTGGCCTTCACTGTTTCCCAGCGCTTGAAAAAGGAGGGCACCAAGCTCGACTCCTGGCAGTTTCAGGTTCTCACCTACGGCTGCCGGGAAGCCAAGGAGAAACTGCTCGGTTCCACCGAGGTGGATCAGCACAACATCACCATCCCCGGTCGGGGTAGCTCTCTCATCGCTGGGTCGGTGCAGGTGACCGTGACCCGGGAAGAGGCCGAGCAGGTTCTTCTGAATGGTTTCTTTCCCGAAGTGGAGTTGGGGTCGGTGCCCACCGGCAAGCGCAAGGTGGGTCTGACCGAGATCGGTTTGCCCTACGAGTCGGATCCCGCCATCACTCGCCACCTCAGCGGTTTTCTGGGCGACCGCAAACCCACCGCGATCCTTTTCAACGGCGGGGTGTTCCAGTCCGAGGGCATTCGAAAGCGTCTGCTCGATATCACCGAGGTGTGGTTCGAGGAACCGCTGCGCGTGCTGCAAGGCACCCATCTGGACTTGGCGGTGTCCCGGGGGGCGGCCCGCTACGGGCTGGTCAAGCGGGGCCACGGGATCCGCATCCGGGGTGGCTTGTCCCGGGCCTACTACATCGGGGTGGAGCTCGCGATGCCCGCCATCCCGGGTATGGAGCCGCCCCTCAAGGCGGTCTGCGTGGCTCCCCAGGGCATGGAGGAGGGCACCTCCCTCTCGGTGCCGGATCAGGAGTTTGGCCTGGTGGTGGGGGAGCCGGTGGAGTTCCCCTTTCTGGCCGCGACTGAGAAGTCCGAGGACGAAGTGGGTGCCACCCACGAAGACTGGGAAGAGGTGGGGATCGAGTCGCTGGCGGCGGTGGGGGCGTCCCTGGAATTTGACGAGGAGTCGGACCTGGCCGAAGGGCGCTCGGTTCCGGTTCGTCTGGAGACGGTGGCCACCGAGATCGGAACCCTGGAGTTGTACTGCGTGGAGAAGGACGGGCCCGGCCGCTGGAAGCTTGAGTTCAACGTGCGCACCGAGGACGAATGAGCCGCCAGGTCGTCGGCATCGATCTGGGCACCTCCAACACCGCGGTAGCCCGCTTCGAACCTCAGGGCAACGCGCTGGAGATCGTACCGCTCACCCAGCGCATTTCGTCCACCGAAGTGGGGGCTCGCTCTCTGCTTCCCTCGTTTTTGTATCTGCCCGGGGAGTACGAACTACCGGCCGAGTCGACATCTCTCCCCTGGGACGCCGAGCGGAATTTTCTGGTGGGGGAGTTCGCGCGCTTTCAGGGAGCCAGGGTTCCGGGTCGCTGCGTGGTCTCGGCCAAGTCATGGCTTGCCCACCGGGCGGTCGACCCGACCGAGCCGGTGTTGCCCTGGGAGCGGGCCTCCGATCTGCAGCCGGTGTCGGCGGTGGCCACCATCACCCGCTACCTCGAGCACATCATCGAGGCCTGGAACTACAGCTATCCGGAGGACTCCCTTCAGGCCAGTGAGGTGGTCCTCACCATCCCCGCCAGTTTCGACGACCTGGCCCGCAAGCTCACCGCCAGCGCGGCCGCCTCGGTGGGCCTGCCGGTACGGCTGCTGGAGGAGCCCCAGGCGGCTTTTTACTCCTGGCTGTGGAAGCACCGCAAGGATTGGAAAAAGAGGATCTCTCCCGGTGATGTGGTGCTGGTTTGTGACATCGGCGGCGGTACCACCGACTTTACTCTGATCCGCTACCGCGAGGACGGAGAGCTGGAGAGGGTGGCAGTGGGAGACCACCTGATGCTGGGGGGAGACAACCTGGATATCGCCCTGGCTTATCTGGTGGAGCCTCGCCTGCCGGAGAAACTGAGCGGGCTCCAGTGGGGTGTCTTGCGTCAGCAGTGTCGGGCCTGCAAGGAGCTTCTTCTGGGCGACGAGGCACCCGGGGAAGCGACCGTCACGGTGCCCGGGGCCGGCTCCAAGCTGTTTGCCGCGGCGCTCTCCACAGAACTCTCCCGCCAGGAGGTGTTGGAGCTGGTCCTGGACGGCTTTTTTCCGAAGCTTTCTTATGAAGATGTGATTCTAAAAGGGAAAGCTCGGGGCTTGAAAGAGCTAGGCTTGCCGTTTGAGACGGATCCCGCCGTCCCGCGTCACCTGAGCCGTTTTTTGCACTCCCACTCCGAGCACTTCCCCACCCGGGTTTTGTTCAACGGCGGGGCCTGCGCCGCCACGGTGGTCAGGGAGCGCCTGGTGGAGGTGCTGGAGGGCTGGCGCCGGGAGCTCGGGTTGGAGCAGCCGGTGCAGGAACTCGAGAATCCGGAAGCCCACCTGGCGGTGGCCCGGGGAGCCGCCTGGTACGGGCACCAGCGCCAGACCTCCGGGCTGGTGGTGGAGGGCGGTACGGCCCGTTCCTACTACCTGGGGTTGGCCGAAAACAAAGCGGTCTGCGTGATCCCCAGTCACACCCGGGAAGGGCAGGCGGTGGAGCTTTCGGAGCCACGCTTGAAGCTCACCGTGGGGCGGCAGGTGGCCTTTCCCCTGTTTTCCAGTTCCAAGCGCACCAAAGATCAGGCCGGGGAGTTGGTCTCCATCGGAGACCTGGCCCCCTTGCCTACCCTGCAAACCGTGATCGGTGAGCAAGCCAAGGGTGGTCAGAAGGAAGTGCCGGTGAGTCTGGCATCCGAAGTCACCCCGGTGGGTACCCTCGACATCCATTTGCGCAGCGATGACAAGCGGGAGTACCGGCTTGAATTTTCGGTGCGCGACGGAGTGGCCGGCTCGGCCTCGGCGGATCTGGCGCGCCAGGAGGTGGAGGACTCCAGGGCTTTGATCCTCTCCACCTTCAACGCCAAACCGAAGCAGCTCAAGAACACTCCCTGGAGACCGAAGAACCTGCTCAACGGCCTGGAACAAACCATGGGAAAACCTCGAGAGGAGTGGGCTCCGGTGGTGTTGCGAACGTTTTGGGATGCCTACTGGAGCGTGGAGACGAGGCGTCGCGTGGACCCGGAGTTTGAAGCTTCCTGGCTCAACGGCCTGGGTTTTTGCCTGCGACCCGGGTTCGGGCTGCCGCTGGATGAGTGGCGAGTCTTGCAACTGGAAAAGCTGCTGGAGTCCTGGCTCCAGTTTCCCCGGGACGACAAGGTTCGGATCCAGTTTTACGTGTTGTGGCGCCGGGTGGCCGCGGGTCTGCGGCGCTCCCTTCAGCAGCGCGTGTGGGACCAGATTCATCCTCACTTTTTGCCCGGACGTAAGCACATCAAGACCCGCAACAAAGGCAATCCGGGCAAGGAAGACGGCAAGGAGATGCTGCGGGCGGCGGTCTCTTTGGAACGGATCGAGGTGGCCGAGAAGGTAGCGCTGGCCGAGACCCTTATGGGGGAGTACACCGGTCTTCGGGAAGAGCTATGGCTGCTGGCTCGTCTGCTGGCCCGCCGGCCCCTGGACCAGAAAGCTGAAGCGATCCCCGCCGAGCAGGTGACACCCTTCATCGAGAAGGTCCTGCAGCAGGCTGGTGAATCGAGTTCTTTCTTTGCTCAGGCGCTGGTCAACATGGCCCAGAAGACCGGTCTGGCCGAACGAGACCTTGATGATGAGCTGTTTTCTCGGGTGGAAAAGGCGTTGAAAAAGGCGGGTGCCGCAGAGACCTTGCTGGCCCGACTGCGGGGCGAGACTGACCGTACCCAGGAGGAGACAGCCACCCTTTACGGCGACTCCTTGCCGCTGGGCCTCAGTCTGCTGTGAACTTTCTCACAGAACAATTCTACTAAAATATTGTTCAATAGAGTTGTTGTTGTCAATCTTAAACCTTTCAGATAACATGAGAGACGACTATGATTCTAACTAGGAGTTGTCACAGAATATGATTTGGGCTGTCATGGGCATCGGAATGCTCATCAACACGATTCAAGGGGCGCAAGCCAAGAGCCAGATGAACAAGCAAGGCGCGGCTCTTCAACAGCAGTTTCAACAGCTTCAAAAGGAGATGAACCGTACCTCCGAGAGCCTGAAAGGCGGCCTCGACAACTTTAAGTCCGACCGCATCGGGAAGGGCCCGGATCTCTCCATCCACGTGGAGTATCCCGAGCAGGCCTACAAAAACCTGAACCAGCTTCAGAACAAAAATCTGAAGGAGCGCATGGGTAAGGAAAGCCAGTTGCGCCAGGACTTCGGCAAGACGAAGGATGACTTTTTCAAGAAGAACCACTACGAGACGGAGTTCGGCTCTCAGGGGAAGGGGCGGTTGCTCACCGACCAGAGCGGAAAGCCCAAAGTACGCTCGGGGGCCGAAACTCCCCAGCACACTCAGGTGCGCCAGCATCACGAGTCCTCCGAGCGCTTGAGGCTCGCCGACAAGCACGGCCGACAGATGGACAGCCTGACCAAACAGGAAGCCACCAAGACCCAACAGTTCCTGGGCGACAACGCCCACCTTCTGGCCGACGCCGGGGTGCAGGCCGAGCTTCAGAAGATGATCGTGACCAGTAAGAAGAAGGCGCTTAAGCTCCAACAAGACCAGGATGATGAGCGCTGGAAATCGGACATGCCTCCCACCAAAGAGATCCAGGAAGCCGTCGAGATGGGGCTTCAAGATCTGAGGAAGATGGAGCAGCAACACGTGGATTCAGAACTTCAGAGTCCCGATCACCAGGCCATCCTGGATTACGAGCAAGAGTTTGCCGCCGCAGTCGCCGAGGAGAAAACGAGGCTGGCCGGAGAGCGCTCAGGCGACGATTTCTTGATGGATCCTCGAGAGATGATGGCCCGAGCAAAGGCCGGGCCGCCCAGGCAACGCTTCGACCAGATCTTGCCCGGATATATGACCGCCTCACTCTTTCAAATGGGGATTTATGAAGTCTGAGTGACCGTCTTCGGGCCCTCTTTTTCCCGGGCCCGGTGGTGCACGGACTGAGTCAAGAGATTGACCAGGCTGGAGCGCAAAGGATCTTTTCGATCGTCTTCTTGTTCTAGCATGCGGATCTGCTCGGCTAGCCAGGTATCCTTCAACTCGTTTTCCACCCAGTTTGAGAAGTCGCCCCGCTTGAAGTGATAGGCAAGGGACGAAGATTCGATGTAATGGAGGGTATCCAGGAACTCGATGAAGGTCCTGGCCCGGACCCCCAGATAACGCTGGCCGTTCCAAAAGTGAAAGGCCTTCTCTTCCGGCAACATGGAGTTAAGAGAGGAGGGAGCCGGAGGGAAATTGGCATCCACCGGAGTCGGTTGATTCAACAACTCCAGGATCACGTCGCTCATCTTTTGCAGGAGTGATTCGGCGGCTTGTTGATCCACCCCCTCGGCCCACAGCATCATGGAGGGGCGGGCGGGCGATGGCACCACCAGGGTCCAACCGTCGACGAAGCGCACCTTGAGGCCGTCGGTCATCTCCAACTCTTTATCTCGATAGCGATTCAAGAGCTGCCTCATAATGCGGCCCTTTTCTGAACTCGAGCACGTGATCTCCCGCCTTGCCTGAAAGCACTTCGGGGTCGATTGGCGAACTTCGGAAAGGGAGACCTTGTGGTTGGCCAGGAGCTCCAACAGCTTGACGAAACTAAACATGGCATCAAAGCCGGGGCTAAACTCGGGGAAGAGGATCTCCCCTTCGGTGGTGCCGGCGAGCCGAATGCGGGTCCGCCCCAATTGGCTTCGGTGCAAGAGAGGGCGCAGGGCTACTCCGGTGCGGATGACCCGCCCTTCCTTCTGCTCCAGGATCACCTCCAGGGCATCCGGGGCTGAAACCGGAGCAGCCACCAGGGCACCTGGTTCGGTTCTGCTGATCAGGTTGGCCAGGACCAACAAGAGGGTCGGACCGTCTAGGGTTTCACCGGCGTCGTCCACCACGATCATCCGCTCGCCGTCAGGGTCCAGAGAGACTCCGAGGTCGGCGCGTAGAGTCGTCACGATGTCGGAGAGCTGCTTGATCCGAAGCTTGGAATCGAAATTGAGCTCCCGGGCTCTCACCGCATCTTGATGGGCGTTTAGACTGACCGATTCGCAGCCCAGGCGTCCCAGGATCTGGGGGAGGGCTACCGAGGCACTCCCTGAGCTGTAGTCGATCACGACCTTGAAACCGGCTTCTCGGATCTGCCCTACTTCCAGTCGAGAGCAGAAGTCTTCGGTGTACTGCTCGATGGTCCGGCTGGGGAAATCGATGTGACCCACCTCGTCCATCAGGGTGCGTCGAAACTCTTCCCGGAAAAATGAGTTCTCGATTTTCCGCTCCACCGCGGCGCTGATGTTGACTCCCCGTTCGTCGAAAAACTGCAGTTGCAGGTTGCGGGTGTCGTCCTTGGCGATGCGGCAGTGGATACCGCCTACGGCCTGGGTCGTTCGCAACACGAAGCGGCTGAGAGGAGTCGGCGTGATGCGCAGATCGTGCACCGAGATGCCTACCGAAACCAGACCGCAGATCAGGGCCCGATTGATCATCCGAGAGGCCGGGTGGTTGTCCCGGGCCAGGGTGACGGTGGAGTCTTTGCTGAGCAGTGAGCCGTAGGCCGAACCGAGTTTGAGGGCGAACTCCGGAGTGATCTCGATGTTGCCCAGTCCGGTGATCCCTTCCCGCCCGAACATCGACTCCGGCCACTTCTGACCCCACACGATGGAAAGGGAGACGTTGCCCCCGGGTTCCACGGTCTTTTGCGGCCAGATCCTGACTCCCGCCTCGATCTTGGCTCCTTCACCCACCGAGACGTCGTCGGCGAGCACGGCTCCTTCTCCCACCGAGACGTGGGACTTCAGGGTGACCTTGCGACCGAAAATGGCGGCCTTGGAATGGACCTTTCGGCCGATGAAGGTGTCCTGCCAGACGATGTCTCGGTGCAGGGTGGCACCCTCTTCCACGATGCAGTTGTCACCCAGGACGGTGCCCTCAAGCAATCTGGCGCCTTCTCGAATGCGGCAGTTCTTGCCGATGACGAGAGGGGGTTCGAGGTGGGCTCCCGGGTGGATTTGAGTACCCTTGCCGACCAGCACTCCTTTGCGCAACACCGATCCGGGAACCTCCAGATGAACCCGGCCGTGGCACAGGTCCAGGTGGGCCTTTCGATACTGTTCGAGGTTGCCGATATCGCACCAGTAACCTTCGGCCACGTAGCCGAAGAGGGGCATACCGAGGCGCAGCATCTCGGGAAAAAGATCGTTGGAGAAATCGAAGGCCTGATCGGGTGGGATGAGGTCCAGCACGTCCGGCTCGAGGATGTAGATACCGGTATTAACGGTGTCGGAAAAGACCTCGCCCCAGGTGGGCTTCTCCAGAAACTTGACGATGGAGCCGTCTTCGTTGGTAATGACCACACCAAACTCCAGGGGGTTGGGCACCGAGGTCAGGACCAGGGTGGCTTTGGCCTTTTTCTCCCGATGAAAGAGCAGCGCTTTCTGCAGATCGAAGTCGGTCAGGGCATCTCCTGAGACCACGAAAAAAGTCGTGTCCAGTGAATCCTTGAGCAAGCCCACGCTGCCCGCGGTGCCCATGGCTTCTTGCTCCACGCTGTACTGCATCCGAAGGCCGTAGTCGGCTCCATTGCCGAAGTGGGAGATGACTTCATCGGCCAGATAGTGCAAGGTCACGTAGATGTGGGTGCATTCGTGACGGCGCAACAGTTGTAGGCAGTACTCCATGACCGGTTGGTTGCACAGAGGCACCATGGGCTTGGGCAAGCGGCAGGTCAAAGGGCGAAGCCGGGTGCCCTGCCCCCCTCCCATGACGACTGCTTTGAAGGCTCTTAGTTTCTTCACTTTCCGTTTTTCTTGGCTTGGAACTTGGCAACTTCCCAGCGGGCAGCCAAACGCCCGCCGGCCCCTCCAGCGAAGGTTGCCGGTAACCAGTCGATCCGCTGCTCTTGCGCCGTGGTTTCGGCGGGGCTTGCTTCCAGCGGAGGCTCTCCTTCGAAGGAGGCCTCTCGGGGAGCGGGGGGGTCGAAACAGACCGGGACTGCGACTCTTTCTTCGGAAGTGAAGCGAACAAACTCTTCGGAATTCTGCCGGGCCAGGAGTTCAATACTTTCGAGCCGGGTGTCAAAATCGTCTAGAGCGTCCATCAGGATCTCTTCGGAGTTGTTGCGGCCCTCGGCGCTCTCCAGTCGCTCCTCCAGTTCTTCCAAACGGTTTCGTAACAACTCCAGTTGTTCCAGGAGGGGGTTGGGCGCGTCCTCTTCGGAGGAGCTTTCGGAACGGTTTTCTTCGAGCTCTTCCAGGCGCTCCACCAGGTCTACCGTGGCTACCACCGAGTCTTCCACGGCTTCGCGCAGGGCATCCAGGTTCTGGTCCTGCTCTCGGATCCGCCGGGAGAGTCTTCGTACGGTTTGGCGCTCCTGGTCGAGGGCGTTTTCCTGGTTTAGCAGCCGACCGTAGAGATCGGTGGCGACCTCCTCGCGTCGGGTGATTCGTTCTTCGAAGGAGTTGAGACGGGTGGGGAGATCTCGAGGAACATCGGTGTGCTCCAGCCGCATCTTGACCTGTGAGAGATCCTGGCGAACCTCTTCGAAGGAGCGATGTAAACTCTCGATCTCTTCATCTCCGTAATAGTCGCTCGAATCCTGGTTCTGATCGTCGGTCTGACGACTCAACAGGCGCTTGAGTTTTTGCACCTGGTCCTTTTCCAGAGCGATCCGTCTTTCCAATCGTTCCTGGGCTGTCAGAAGTTTTTCGTCCGGCTGGGTCGAGCGGGCCAGGCGCGTCTTGAGCTGTTCCAACTTGGACTCCCGCGAGACGATGCTCTCTTCTAGGCTGATCACTCGTTGCCGGGCTTTATCCGCGGTAAGTTTTGCACGCTTGGACATGCCGTGTGCTTCTAGCTTCGGTAACGGCCTCCTGTGAGATAGTCGGTTTCCCAAAAGCCGCCGGCCGGACCCCCCCAGGAGATCTTGCCTGAAGCAGAAATTTTCCTAGAGAAGTATGGATGCGATCACTGGCTTGGGCCGTTATTTGGGGGCGGGACATCGGGTTGTTCTTCTCGATGGAGAGAGACGGCTTCTGGCCTGCTGGCCGGAAGACGCGGGTGCTCAGCCAGGGTTCTGGGGACGAGGCTTCAACTGGTTCCCGGCCGATCTCAAGCAGTGGGTTTTGGAAGGCGACCGCGAGATCGTCTTGTACCGAAGGTGCAGCGACAGCCGGCAACTCTGGGTGCTGGCCGAGGGTGGGTCAAAGAGTCTCGGAAGGCTCCGGTTAGGGTTGAGCCGGCACCTGGAGGCCATCGAAAATGAGGAGTATACCAGGGCCGCGGTAGACCCAGAGACAACGGAACCCGAGCCCCAAATCGAACGTCCCGCCGCAGCTGAAGCAGCCGAAGCTGAAGCTGAAACTGAAGCTGAAACTGAAAATATTGAGCCCACGGAGACTCCCGCCGATCAGACCCCGACCGGTCCGCTGCGGGTCGAAGACGGCAAAGAGGAGTTGCTGCTGGGGCTTGCTCCATGGAAAAGGCTATCGGTCTCTCCCTCTCTGAAGTGGGTTGCCGGGATCACCGATGAGGGGGTGCTGGAAGTCTGCTCATTGCCGGATGGACGGCAACTGGGAAAGCTGGAATCGGCCAGCGAAACAGCCGGTCTGGTGCACGCGCCGGACGGCAAGACGCTAGGAATCATCGAACCTCAAGCGGTCACTCTGTTCGACCTGGAAACGGGCCGATCGGTCCGAAGAACCGATTCGAGTACGCTGGCTTTTTCTTCGGACTCTACGCTCATGGCTCTGACCGGTCCCACCCATTATTGCCGCATCGTGGAGAGGGAGACGAACACGGTCATTTCTGAGTTTCACCCCTATCCCGACGAAGTCATGGAGTGGCGCAATTTCGGGTACCACACGAACCCGCCCCTGCCGGGTCCGTTTTTCAGTGCCCTGGCGATCCACGGCAACCTGGTGGCCGGGGGAGTCTACCCCAAGCC
>Ga0172382_10004317_pt1 | contig 21854 bp, 18 predicted proteins | sample Leawel138RmetaG_FD_122245 | JGI IMG/M metagenome (GOLD analysis project Ga0172382, IMG submission 122245) | Leachate microbial communities from a municipal landfill in Southern Ontario, Canada - Leachate well 138R metaG | ecosystem: Engineered > Solid waste > Landfill > Unclassified | place... | reverse complement strand
GGTCTTTTTCTTCTTGAGATTGTATTCGGCTTCAGAGAACGAGAGTTGATCCATGGGTTTACACCTTTGCTTGGGCATTTGCGCTATTATGCCAAAATCGTGGACTTATTCAGAGTTTCCCTAACCACTGTGTGGGATGCGACAGAGAATTTGGAAGTTATTACAAAGGTTCAGTATACCGAGATGGAGGCGGGTGATCGTGCAGCCCAGCTGACTAAATGTAGCCCAGCTCTGCAGTCTTCGGTGGCAGGTATAGATGACTGTCGTTTTGATGATGAAACAACGATGTCATTAATTGGCGTCAATGGTGAAAAACACGGCCATGAAGAATATGACTCACTAAGTGTCGGTGTTACGGCTAATTGGAGTGTGGGTGAATACACGATAACCTCTGTAACTGGGTATACCGAATTGACTCATGAGCAAGCTTTGGAGATAGATTTTACCCATCTAGATAAGCTTTCTTCTGATCCGCGAGTCGAGGAGTTTGACTCGTTTAGTCAGGAAATACGGATTGCGTCCCCAGTTGGTGAAACATTTGAATACATTGCTGGTTTATATTATGAATCATCAGATCTTTATAGAAAAAATGCTTTCAATGTATCGCCTGCGCTAGCGCGAGTAGGTGAAAACTGGCAAGACGGTGAGTCCGCAGCGATATTTGGTAGTGTTGGCTGGAACATGAGTGATAGCCTGACTCTTACCATTGGTGGTCGTTTTACCGAAGACAAGAAGGATTTGCACAAGGTCATGTATTATGCAGGAGCTAAAGGTGGAGCTAAGCTACCTATTACTACTGTACCAGGTCTGGGTACGGCGCATGATGTGAATTTTGATCGTAAAGATTCTGAGTTTTCTCCAACAATTACGCTGGAGTGGAATCCCTCAGATAATCACATGTATTACTTTAACTACGCCGAAGGCTTTAAATCTGGTGGTTACGATATAACTAGTGGAAGCTCTCTTAATGATGAGGTGGAGTTTCAACCAGAAACGGTAAAGTCCTTTGAAATAGGTACTAAGGCGACCTTGTTGGAGGGCGCAATGGAACTTAATGTGGCGATCTTCCGCAGTGAATTTTCTGATCTGCAGGTATCTACTTTCGATGGTAATTTTTCGATGCTGGTAGGTAATGCAGCCGAATCAGTGGCAGAAGGTATTGAGGTTGATATGCGTTGGGCATTGACCGATGAGTTGACGTTAAATTTAGCCGCGGCTTATCTTAATGCGGAGTACGACAGCTATGAGGCGGCACAATGTACAGCGGCTCAAACTGCTGCGACAGCCCCAGGGGTTGTGTGTACACAAGATATGAGTGGTGAAGATTTGACCTTCGCTCCAGAGCGTGCAGCCAATCTCGGCCTTGTTTATAGCACTGATATTACCGACAGTTTAAATATGCGGCTTTCGACTGATCTTAATTACACATCAGAATATTGGGTAGCAGGTGATGCTGATCCCAATGTATTGGAGGATGGTTTTGTTAAGGTTAATGCATTGGTAGCTATTTCCTCGGCTGATGGCTGGGAAGTGTCTATTGTTGGTAAAAACCTGACTAATGAGAAAACATCTCATTGGGGAAATGATGCTCCAGGCTCTGCTGGTAGTTATTATAAATACCTTGATCGTACTCGTAACATTACATTGTCGGCAGCATATAATTTCTAATTATATGCCATTGCAATATATAACTGGGTCAGGTCATTAATGTTCGCTGCTCTTTCGCTGTAAGTATTATTACAGTTAGGGGGCAGCGAAAACCTGTCTGTGGGTTACCATAATTTAAGATCTTATTTTTATACCGATACACGATCAGAGTAGATGTCGTGTTGGCTACTTGTGTGGATATTGTTTCGCATCTATAGAGTGAATCAATTTAGATCAAGTACGGATAATTAAATCGAGGGCAGTATGAAAAATATTTTGGTGTATGGCGCCACTGGTGATCAGGGATATCCCCTGATGAAACATCTACGTGAAGCCGGCCTGCAAATAAAGGCGGCAAGTAGAAAACCTGATAGTTTACAGAATACTGAGTTTGCGGATGTGGAAACAGTCTATGCTGATTTTGGCGATTTGGAGTCGCTGATCAATGCTAGTCAGGGGATCGATGGCATTGCAATGAATTTACCCTTTTTATTCGATGTGGAAAAGGTGCGGAATATCGCTGCTAATATTGTAGCGGCAGCTAGCAAAGCAGGTGTTAGAAAAATTGTTTTTAATACCAGTTGCGTAGTGATGGATGAGGATATAGGAATAAGTGCTCACGATGGTCGTAGGGCTATAGAGGCTGAAATAGAAAAAAGTGGTCTGGAGTATGCTGTTATTCGCTCCACAGTGTTTATGGATAACCTCACTCGTAGGTGGGCAAAACCATCGATTGTAAAAAAGGATATGATTTCTTATCCGGCAGCTGAAACATTGAAAGTTTCTTGGGTTTGTTTGGATGATATTGCTAAGTGTATGGTAGCAGCTCTTATCAATGACAAAGTTAAGCAAGAGAAAATTTTAGTGGGTGGCCCACAGGCTTTAACTGGACCGGAATTAGCGGATATTTTGACTGAGCAAACAGGTAGAAAAATTAGCTATAACAGCTTAACACCGGATACTTTTGCAAGTGCTATGAGTAAGTTGGTTACCGGTTCGGGGTATGTTGCGCCGAACAGTGTTTATTCAGGTATGGCTCAATTTTATAATTGGTATAATACTCAGGATACTTCGCCATTGATTGCTGATAACACGTTTGTTAAGGAAGTGTTGGGTGTGTCGCTTACACCATTTGCAGAGTGGTCAAAGAGAATTAGTTGGTCCAGTATTTAATTGTTAATTACTTCACCATTAGTCTGGTGTGGATGAGAGTTCATATTGTCCCAGGTGTTGTTGGCGGTCCTGGCATCTTGTTAGCCGGTGCTGAATTACGGATCCAATGGGCTTCATATCGTTACCTGGCACGATAGCTCTTCAACTTAATTATAAAAAATGATCTGCGCCCCGCCTCGTATAGAGGCGGGGCGTGCTATCACCGCGTTAAAATGACGGAGGTGGTGCTTGCAGGTCACCCTGCATATAATAATCCAACCATTTGTGGAAATATTGATTAGCGCGCTCATTGCGGCCAAAGGTTATGTGCTCCATAGTGCCCGATTCTAAACCGCGCTGTACTTTATATCCCAGCTCATAGTCTTCCTCTAATACAACGTTGTAAAAGAAGTCACACATCTCATCAAATGCCTTCAGTGCCTCTTCGGTTTCTGGTTTCTTTGGCATTAAGTAGGTCATTACTGTGGTATTGGAGCGTGAGGTTTTTCCAGGGAACAGCTGGCCCAGCTGGCACATGTCTGGGGCTTTAAAAAAACTGAGGTTGGGGAAGAGAACACGAATAAAATCGTAGCCATTATTTTCTTGAAAGCCCCATTCTTCACGCGGTATATCGCGTAATCTATCGATACTATGCTGAGGAAAAGCAATGCGTACATGTGGACCAAACGGGGTGAAGTGAGCGCGGTTAGATGGGGTCCGAGTGGCAACAGTATTGGTGTGCGCCGCTTGAAAGTGGTAGCCCTCTAAATAGCCATCATAGGAAATTTTCCAGTTGGCGCCCTCCATGGTTCTGGACTTGTGGTAGTACCAGGTTTCGAGCTTTAGTTCTGCTAAGTCATCAAGCATCCCACCTAAAAAGGTAGGTACATCAATGGGTAGATCAGGTGTCAGAATTACAAAGATCATGCCAGCTACCTCTTGGGTTGGTAGCTTGGTCAGGCGTAGACAATTTTTATCGACTTCACCAAAGGTTTTAGCTTCTGCAATGCCGACTAGATTACCCTCATTAGAGTAAGTCCACGCGTGGTAGGGACAAGAAAAACGTGAGCGATTTCCATGTCCTTCTGGAGCTAGCAGCATGCCACGGTGCTTGCAGACGTTGATATACGCCTGTGCTACGCCATTGCGGTCGCGAGTAATTAACACCGGTACGCCGGCCACATCCATGGCTTTATAGTCATTTACCTCTGGCATTTCAATAGTCAGTGCCAGCATCAGTGGCAGGCGTTTGAAAATGGTGTTCATTTCTTCCTGAAAACGATCGTCGTCAAAGTAATTATTCACGGGAACCTCAAACACGCCTTGTGCTTGATCAGTAGTTCCCTGCTCAACGTGGTCCAGTAAGATAGCCGCGATGTCACCGTATTGTTGATAAATTGTCATGGTTAGGCTCCTTATTTTGCTAAGTATTTATTAAGAGTTTGGTGAAAGTGACGAATGCGTACTTCCTGATAATCGCCCAGTTCCACTAATCCGTTTTTAGAGGCTTTAAGACCATCGTGTACCAATGACATATTGCTCATATCTTGATCCACTACTGCACCAAGTACGCCCAGTTCGGGTGCTGCTGACCACGATTCATCCTCACCTAGCATGTGCATAGGTACGGACTGGGGTTTTGGTTCGCCGGGTTTAACGCGGGTCAAAACACGTACTTCCATCAAGCAGTGATCTTGATCTGGCCATGGCCGCCAGCGATAAACGATATTAGGCATAAATCCTCCCCAAGGTGAAAAATTGGGGAACACGTTGTATACCAGTGCATCGAGTAGCTCGGCATCGGAGGTGTTGCTGTAATCGCGTCCAAACGCGCGCTCGGAGCTGGTGCGCAGGGATTCCGCCAGTGCTTGGCGAGCTGTTTGGTCATCTGCCACAGTGACATTGAAGTTGTCTTTTTCAGGATCGTAGTTGTCAGCAGAGCGACCGTTATACTGCAAGAATTGCTCAATGATCCATTGTTCACCTTCAGGCTTAATGTGCGGAGAGGGGGTGCCGAACGGAGTAAGGTTGGCATTTACGTGATCGCTGAGCACATTGTAGGCAGAGTTAGCATCGCCGGTAAACGGCATTAGTTGTGGGTGCGTGACATAGGCATGGTAAGACTCCATGAAGGCTTCCATGGTAATTTTCCAATTAGCATGTACGACTTTACCAACCCAGGCAGCAGTCACGCACTCCTCATGATTCCAGTCTTTAAAGTGCTCGGGGAGTGGTGCCAGATATTCTTCTAGCGTTGGGCCGCCTGGGTTATCACGAACAAAAATGTACCCGCCCCAGTGACCGACTTCGGCTTCTGGCAATTGCATTTTTTCATCGCTTAAATGTTTGAAATCCCAGCGACAGGGAATGTCATTGAGGGAGCCGTCGTTATTCCAGGCAAAGCCGTGAAAGGCACATACAAAACGTGTGGCTCTACCGCTGCCTGTTGCTAGCTTGCGCCCTCTGTGTAGGCAGACGTTATGCAGGGCTTTAACCGAGCCATCTTCCTGGCGTACCAGTAGAAATGAGCGACCAGCGTTTTCGTAAACAATATAGTCACCGGGGTTGGGCAGTTCTTCATCTCGAGCTGCAAACTGCCAAACATTTGGCCACATTTTTTCGACTTCATCGGCGAAAAAATCCGCTGAGGTATAGCGCGACGCGGCGATGGATTCAGAGCCTAAATACTGATATTTATCTTCGGTTAAGGCAGCAGGTGGTGTGCGTGTATCGGAGGCAATAATATCTTTCCAGTTATCGCCGGGGCAGCGGTCGACATGGCTGGACAGATTGTTTTTAGAGTGACTCATGGCCTAACCCTCATGATTGTATAAGTGGTTAGTAAAGTACCTGAGCTGGCCTGCTGACTCATTGATATAAATCAACAACTCCCAATAATAAAAACAATCTGATCTGTATTTTTAGGTGGTTTGGCGCTGCTCGAAAATAATTAATCTCCTCAGTGAACGTGCCGCACTTTAATCAGCTAAAAATCAATGAAGATACATGCTAGGCGTTGTATGAAACGCTGTTTGTCACAGTGCCCGTAGTGGCGAGGCTACGCTGGCGAGCCAAGTAATCGCTGATGTTTTTAGCGATTACGTTGGAAGGAGCGTAGGCGTTGTTAGTTATCAAGGGAGGATGATTACTAGCCGTTTTTACCTCGTTGGCCAATATTTAGGGTCGGGTTTTCCAGTAAAAAGGAATCGCTGGCCGGGTCAGATCTGACCCAGTCAATCAGCTCTTTGCGTGAGGCGATCTTCCAGCCATCGCCTCGATCTTGATAGCTATCTATATAGCGACCAGCGACAAACAAGTCGTAAGGTTGCTGGTCTTGTTGAATCCGATGTTGTGCCAGAAAATATACTTCGCCGGTTGCTGAATTACCATCGATCTGAATATCCATTTGGCCAAGCATGTGGTGACTACTTTGCAAATCCCCTAAAAAACCTTGGGCAAAATTAACAAACTCAGCAGCATCGCCTTCGAACAGACCGCAATCGACGCGGGTGTCGGCGTGGAAGGAGGACAGATGTACATCTGGTAGTAATCGATCCTGGCCGCGCATATAGTTAATAATGATGCTGTGAATATCTCTTCTGGCCGTTAGATCGCGGATTTCGGCTTTAAGTTGGGTTAATTCGTTCTCCATTGTGGTTCACCTATTTTTAAATTATTTGTGGCTATTGCAGTTGATCGGCATAACCGGCCAGAAAAACTGGATCGGCAAAAGTTTGCCTAACACTGACTGATTGAAAGCGCCATCCCTCTATGGTGCGGGTAAATGTATCGGTATAAATATTAGATAGCCATACGGGTGCTTCGCCTAGCTTGGTAACAAAGGCGAACAGTCCGGTGAAATGGGCTGTTGCGTGATCTCCGTTTACGTCAATGACGGGGTTGAGCATGTAGTGCATGGCGCTGTGCCACTGGGTGGTTAGCTCTTTCATCATGGCTTCGATTGCGGCCGGACCGATGGCTATACCCATACCGACATCAAAGGTTGCATCACTGGTATATAGAGCGGCAAAGGCTTTGAGATCGCCCGATTGGCCATCGATAATGTTGGCACCGTAGGAATAACGGTATTTTAATGTTTTTATGTCGTGAATATCGCTCAGCAGCTGGGCGTTATTGTTAGCATTGCTCATGGCTTGGTCCTGTATATATTATTGTTTGTTTGAGCGGTTTGGCTGTCCCAGTCTAGAGTGGCACGGTTAGTGCCGGTTCTCCAGGCTGGGACCGTGCAGTTAGCGCCGCCCCTCCAGATAGTCGTTGAGTACTTCGTGAAAGTATCGTACTCGGGTTTCTTGGCTGGAAAGGTAAGAGTCTTGGTAGCCTCGTGATTGCCAGCCTTTTTGTTGGCCTTCAGACAGCATCATGTCCTGCCATACGATGGAGTCGATAATTTCAGGTATACCCTGACCGCCATCAAAATCGCAGGTTTCCGGTTCAGCTTCAGTCAGAGTTTGTGTTCCGGCCATCACGGAGTCGACTTCATTAATGCCTTCAACTGGGAAGGCCATACACCACAAATCAAAGGTGCATTTAGTGGGGTCTTTGGCATCCGGTTCAGTGCGGAAAAACACTAGATTATCTGGCAAAAACGAAATAGTGACATTGGGGAATATCACTGTATGCGGGCTGTCAGTTAGCTCTTCATCATTCATGTGCTCATAGTGCTTGAAGCCCCGCTCTTTCCAGAGCCGTTTTTTTGCCTCTTTTAGGTCCAGCCAGCCTTGCATGGCTTTGGTTTCAAAATCAGGGTAGCTGTCAGGGTCGATATCCCAGTGCCGCAACAGGTCGTCAAAGGGGTGGGGTTCTCCTTCAGGTAAACGATCTCGCAGGGAGGGGCGCATGGGTTGTACTGTGCGGCCGTGACCGTTGGGATACATTTCATGGCGTGCGCTCCAGTAGTCCTGATCAATCCAGGGTGGAACTTGCGGATGTGCTGTGCGGGTATGGTAGGATTCGCTGAAATTATCGGTGGCGAATTTCCAGTTACAATTAAGTTTTATTTTGCGGGCAAAAACCCGCACGGCGGTATCCATGGGATAGTTTTTATAGATTTCTGGTATGGGGCTCAGATAATCCAGCAGGGTCGGAGCGTCATCATTCATGGTGTACCAGACCATGCCGCCCCAACTATCACAGCGTAATTCCTTTAGTTGCAGTTTGTTACAGGGGTTACCTTGGGGGAAGTCATCAGGGTCACATAAGTCTTTTAATACACCATCACGACCCCATACCCAGCCATGATAAGGACAGTGAAAATCATTACTGTAGCCGCTTTCGGTGACTAGTTTCATGCCGCGGTGCAAGCAGACATTGTAAAATGCTTTAATTGAACCATCATTTTGTTTGACACAGATGACGGATTCATTCATAAAATCGTGAACAACAAACTCTCCCGGTTCTTGTAGGTCTTGTACGCGGCCTGCAACGTGCCATATTTTGGTCCACAGGTGCTCCCATTCACGTTGCGCAAACTCTGGTGAATAATAGCGTTCGCCGGACATAGGATCGCCGCGTAGTAAGTCGGGATCGCGGCCATTTAATGTGAGTGGATGAACAGGTATGGTTTGCATGGTGCACCTCATTATTAGTGAGAAAGTTTTGCCCAGTACTTAGCTGGGCTAATGATTTATTAGCTCGTGGGGCTTACTTGTTACATGCCACCAATCCCCTGGCGTTCAGGGGATTGGTGTAGGTTCTGCAGGTAGTCGCTGAGTACCTTATGAACGTATCGAATCCACAAAGCAGTTCAAGCTAGATTAAAAGTTGTAGGTTAATTCAACGGCTACCGTGCGACGCGGGCCATTAGAGACAAAATTCATCACTCCTGGTGCATGGAACCCTGACGCGCGGTATTTTTCGTCGGCTAGGTTTTTGCCGCGTAACGCAACAGACCACTGGTCATTGGCTTCTGTCCAACGCACGCTGGCATCAAACAAATCAAGTTCCTCTATGGTGCCAACTGGGTTATTACGAGTATCTGTTTCTCGCTCATCAGAATAACTCCAGGTCGCATTAAACGTGGTATACCCACCTAGCATATCCATTTCATAGGAAATGCCTAGCGAGGCAAGGTTTTCAGGTGCATTACGCAGTGATAATCCGGAGGCATCTTCCTGACCATTCGCTGGGTTGGCATCCACATCAAACTGGAAATCATCGTAACTGGCGTCAAGATAACTGTAAGACCCGTTAATAGTTAAGCCTGTCATTGGCATCCATACTGCTTCTAACTCAAAGCCTTGGATTATCGCTGAGGCGGCATTTTCCACCCGAGTAACAGGGTTGCCGCCAACAAAGACCAGCTGGTCTACCTGCAGATCCTGGTAGTCATTGTAAAATACTGCTGCGTTGGTTCGCAGTCGGCCTTCAAGCCAATCTGCCTTCACGCCAAGTTCAAAGGTATCAACAATTTCTGGCTCATAGGGGCCTATGTCTTCAGCAAAAGTTATTCTTCCGTTAAACCCGCCTGACTTAAAACCTCTCGCATGATAGGCATAAAACATCATGTCGTCGGTATATTTCCAGTCAGCGCCAACGCGCCAGCCCAAGTTTTCCCAATCGCTTTTACCTTTTACTGGTGTCACGCCCAAGGAGGTGCCGGCGAAAATATTTTCATTACGAATTGCCAGTTCTTTTTCTTGCCAGCTATAGCGCAGGCCAGCTTGTAACCTGATTGTGTCAGTGACATCCCAGTATGCTTGAGAAAATACAGACCATGATTCATCATCTTGATCATTAAGGATCAACCCAACCAGGCCTGGCCCAAACGCATCTAACTCTGAATATGAATCCAGTTTCCAGTTTTGATAAAAATAATAAACGCCGGTAGTAACCTCAACACGATCTGCGGGAGAAAAGTTAACGCGTAACTCCTGTGACATTTGTTCGTTATTGGTAGTGCGAAGAGAGGTATACAGGTCTAGTGGTGTGCCATCCTGATCCGTCCATTCGTCAAGCTCGAACTCGCGATAGTTGCTTATAGAGACCAATTGCATATCACCTATATCCCAATTCATGGTTAAGGTAGTGCCATCGATATCATAATCAGAGTAGTTCAATGCCTGGCTGGTTTTGAAGCTAACTTTATCGTCTAGTGACTGGGAATAACCGGGAGCATACAGTGCCATGGATGGATCTGAATAGTTGACAACTGTCGGTGAACCGTTTCTACCGCGACCGTACTCGTACTGTAGGGTGGCGTCAAACGTATCTGATGGCGTGAACTTTAAGTAGCCGCGTCCAGACAATACATCTTGGTCACCCAGGTCTTTACCCGTTTCATGATCTTTATAAAATCCATCAAAGGATTTGTACATCAGTGCAACCTTGGCAGTTAATTTGTCATCGATCAACGGGACATTAACGGTCATGGCGGCATCCTGCCGTCCCCAGTTGCCAGCAGTTAGCTTGACTGAACCACCAAATTCGTTGGTGGGTTGTTTGGTTCTGACATTTACCACGCCACCAATGGTGTTGGCGCCGAATAATGTGCCCTGCGGGCCGCGCAATATTTCGACCTGCTCGATATCAAACAAATCGAGTAGTGCTGTTGTATTGCTGCCTTGATAAACGCCATCGACAACGACACCGACTGAGGGGTCAATAAAACCATCGGCCTCTTGCACCCCAATGCCTCGAATACTAATAGCCGCAGTCATACCTGAATTGACCACGCTAGACACTACTAAGCTTGGTACCGTACCACTGATGGCTTTTAGGTCCGTAGCAAATGTTCTCTCCAGCATGTTACCGCTGAGCGCTGAAACAGCGACCGGTGTATCTTGCAGGCTTTCTTGTTTCTTTTGGGCGGTGACTATGACTTCTTCTATCACTGAACCCATACGTGCAGATTGAGCCTCGGCAGTGATTGGTACTGTAATCGCCAGTGCTACTGCAGCGCCAATTGCTAATGACAGGGGATGTTTGTATGCATTGTATGTTGTGGTTTTTTTACCTAAATCGAACATATTAACTCCAAGGGTGCTAATGCTTATTTGTCGTTATTTTTGTGGGCTGCTTGCTTTATAGTTATGCGTTTTTTCTATTGGTTTGTGCCGTCCTTGTTATTGGGCCAATTTGGCTTCTACCATTTATAGAGGCGGCACATCACAATATAAAACAAGCAGAATTGTTTGTATATAGGGGTTAAGTTGCTTTATCTTATGTTGCTGTTTAGCGTCTCCCTTCTAGGTAGTCGTTTATAACTTCATGAAAGCGCCGCACTCGGGCTTCCTGCCCGGATAGGTGGCAGTCTTCATAGGCCATGGAGCGAAGACCACGTTGTTGGGTTACGGCCAGGGACAGGTCTTGAGACAAAAAATCACCTTGGTCAATGGTTGCTTCATAGTCCGAGAAATCACCCGTCTCAAGCATCGCTTCTTGATACGGGCGCATACCGTACAAGGTTGCCACTTCAGTCGCGTCTTCCACCTGGGGCACCAGATACCAGTAATCAAAGGTTGACCAGTTAGGGTCATCAGCGTCTGGCTCTGTACGAAATACGTGGAGACCTTCGGGGGTGGCGGTCAGGGTAAGATTTGGAAAGCAGGTATGGTGCATTTGGTCGGTTAATTCATCATCCATCAATGCGCTGAAATAGTTGTATCCTCGTGATGGTCCTAGGCGACGTCTAGCCTCTTGTAAGGCTAATCGAGCTTCTTGGGCCCGTCCCTGATAGGCGTCCAGGTCGATATCCCATTGCTTCAACACATCAGCCCACAGCGGTTGAATGTCATCTTTTACCGGGGAGCGAGTCGATGGTTGCAGTTTTTCGATCATCCGGTTGTGTCCATTCGGATACATTTCAAACACTGTTGCAGAGTAATGGTCGTCAATCATTGACATAAACTGGGGATGTACGGACGGAATGTGGTACGCCTCGTTAAAGTTATCTGAAGCAAATTTCCAGTTTGTATTTACTCGTAATGTGCGCCACACAACTCGTGTGTAGTTTGCGAGGTCACGATTGCCTAGCAGAGTGGGAATTGGATCGAGATATTCCAGTAAAGGTTGGGCATTTTGGTCAAAACTCCAGAAAATAAAACCTCCCCAGGTTTCACAGCGCAGCTGTTTCAGACGCAATTTTCCACAGGGATTTCCTTGTGGGAAATCTTCTGGATCTTGTACCCAGATCAGTTCGCCATCCAGGTCCCACTTCCAGCCATGATACGGACAGGTAAATGCATCCATACCACCTTCTTCCTCTTGTACCAATTGGTTGCCGCGGTGCATACAAACATTAAAGAATGCGCGGACCGTATGGTCTTTTTGTTTGACCATCATCACCGATTCATGGCGGAAATTATGTACGATAAAGTCACCAGGATCCTGCAGCTGAGACTCTCGACCACCGACATGCCAGATGCGTTTCCACATGTGCTCCCATTCGCGATCAGCAAATTCCTTTGACCAATAGCGATCACCGGTAATGGCGTCTCCTCGGGCCTTTGGTAATGCTGCGTCCGGGTGAGTTGGATAAGTCGCTGCGTGCGAAGTTTTTGATAGCGTATCAGTCATGGTAGTGACCTCGTTAAATATAGATGTTTCAGTAGAAGGAGAGGGCGGTTCATTGCTCGCCATGAATTTCGCTCAGTGATCCTGGTAGCGGCATGCCGGCATAGATGTAATATTTCTTGCATTTCCAGCCCGCAGTGGTTTTTACGCAATCCATGCGGTAACGCACGTGCACGTGAACTTCATTACCATCTTTCGAGCGGCCCAAGCCCTGTACATAGGCACGCATTACTGCCGTGTCGCCCTGGTAAGATTCGACACGAAAATTGCTAATGTAATGAGTGTGGTGGGACATATCCGCAAAGACTGTATCGTAGAATTTTTTGAATTCAGGTTTTCCAGTCATAAGGGCTAGGCCAATGTCTGACAGGTCAAGAACTGCATCATCGGTAAACAGATCCAAGAGTTCGTTAACATCTTCAAGTTTATCTACCGCATAGCAGTAGTCGGTCATTAGGTCTTGCAGGGCAAAACGTTCTTCGAGTGGGAGTGTGGTCATGGGGGTTTTCTCCTGGGTGGGTGATTATTGTTGTTGTGAGTATCAGCTTGCCATTATTAGAATGGCAATCTAAAATGACAAGCTAGTTTTATTCTTCCGCTCTGTCAAGTAAAATTTATTGCCCACAGACCAGTTCACCTACTTGTTTAAATCAGGATCCTAACTTATGGATGATGCCGACCAATATATTTCAGATTTCTCATCTTTATCGTGGCTCAGCGGTAAAGATTGGGTCATGCCTGCCTCTCAGGACAGAAGTAAAAAGACCCTCTTGAAAATTTTAACTTCAGCCAAGATACTGTTCATAGATAAGGGGTTTGAAGCTACTACGATTGCCGAAATCTCACGCCACTCGGGTGTTTCTTCGGGGTCTATCTACAATTTATTTGCTGATAAAAACGCTATTTGCCGCGCCTTGTTCGAAAATTATCGCATCAGCCGTGAGGCAAAAATTGCTGATCTAATCGACCGTCATGATTGGCGTAAGGAAAAGGCCGAAGACATTATTCGTTTCCATCTAGAAATCATTTTTAGTTCGTCTAGGGATGACGCCGGGTTTTTACGATTGATCGAGCAGCAAAGGCTCCGTGACCCGTTATTGTTTGAAATGCGTGCCGAGTCGGAAGAAAAATTTTGTCTGATAATGTTGAAATTATACCAATGCCACAGTGGCGATTTTTCACATCCTGATTTGGAAACTGCTGTGCGCTATGCGCACTATATTATTCGTGGGTCGGCGCTGTGGTCGATCCTGTCAGATGGTACACAAAACCAATTTCTCAAAGTGACAGACAAGCATTTCAAAGAAGAAACCACTCGCATGGTGTGTGGCTACTTAGGCCTTGCGCCGAAATAGTACGACTAGACGTAAGCTATTTATTTGCGGGCAGCTCAATAGAGCTGCCCCGTGATCTTATCCTCCTTGGTGTTGTCTCCAGCGCTAACCTATGAGCGCTAGATGCTTACTTCAAAGACTGAATTTGAATCCGCGACATTGACAAACGCGTGGGATGTAAGAATACTTAGCCAATAATTAAAAAACAATTAAATCTGTTTTTTAGCTGGAGGGCTCTGCCTGTGCCGGTATGCTGAAATCAATAATTTATATAACGAGAGGTCATGTGCCGATGACATCGATCAAATCGCGTAATACCCGCATTATGCAAAATAGCTGGGTCGTCAATGACCTACGACAAGCCGCAGAAAACTGGATTCGGTTAACTGGTATAGGGCCATTTTTTTTGGTTGAAGGCATCGAGTTGGAAGATCAACTGTACCGCGGCAAAGCCACTGATGTTAAAGCTAGCTTTGCTCTCGCTCAGGCTGGTGATATTCAAATTGAGCTGGTTTGCCAGCACAATGATGCGCCCTCTGCCTACCGCGATACCTTTGCTGCAGGACAGCAGGGGTTTCACCATATGGCGCTCTATTGCCAGGATTACGATGGCGATTTGAATGCCTACCTGCAACAGGGTGTAGAGGTCGCTTTCAGCGGCTCCTCTGCCGGCAAACGTTTTTGCTATATCGACACTACGGCTAGCTTGGGTTACATGATGGAATTGATCGAACACTCGCCCGCTCAGGCTGAATTTTTTCAGCGCATTCGCGCTGCTGCGGTTAACTGGCAAGGTGATAATCCATTACGCCCCGCTTTTTGACTATCCTGATAACCCCCCTGATTTGGTCATATTTTCTGGAGTATTCAATACGATGAACGATACGTCGCTCACCCTCTTAGCAAGCAAAGTCACTCACTATACTCACACTAGCGATGTACTAGTGGTGGGGTTTGGTATTGCAGGCGCCTGTGCTGCACTTGAGGCGCGTAGAGCCGGTGCAGATGTTATGCTTATTGAGCGCTCAAGTGCGGGAGGTGGTGCTAGTGCGCTTTCGTCCGGTTTGTTCTATTTGGGGGGGTGGTACCGACGTACAGAGAGCCTGTGGTATCGAGGATGATGCCGACAATATGTATCGTTTTATGACCGCTAGTATGGGCAGCGAAAATGCGGATATGATTCGATTGTATTGCGATCATAATGTTGAGCACTTTAACTGGCTGGAAGCTCAAGGAATTCCTTTTGAACGTAGTTACCACAAGGACAAGGCAGTTTTTTTGCCCGGCACAGAGGGATTATTAAGTACCGGCAATGAGAAACTGTGGCCTTACTGTGAAGTAGCCAAGCCCGCCCCTCGAGGGCATCAGGTACAGGAAGAAGGTGATAGCCCCTGCCGTTTGGCAATGGAGAGGTTGATACGGAACTGCTTTGACGAAGGCGTGGATGCCACTTATGACAGTCGTGCTACGGCTTTGATTATTGATGACAGGGACAATTCTATCGTCGGAGTTCAGATTCGTAAGAACGGTGAGCTGCAACATTTTCGAGCCCGCAAGGGGGTCATCTTGACCACTGGGGGGTTTGTAATGAACGATGAGATGGTGGCTGAGAATCTGCAGACTTCTCCCACGCTTGAGCCTCTAGGTACGCCCTACAGCGATGGCGTGGGAATTCGCCTTGGCAGCGCTGCTGGTGCTGCAACTGATGCCATGAACGGGCTTATTGCCACCGCTTCTATTTATCCTCCAGGGCAATTGATTAAGGGCATTATTATTAACCAAAACGGTAAGCGATTTGTTGCTGAGGATAGCTACCATGGTCGCACCGCAGCATTTATTTCTGAACAGCCGCAACAACGTGCCTACTTGATTGTTGATTCAGAAATTTTTGCCTATCCTGAAATAGAAACTGCTCGTCACCAGTTACTCGATGGCTATAACAGTATAGAAGAAATGGAAGCTCAGCTGGAGCTTCCGCAAGGGTCTCTGACCCAAACGTTGGCAGATTATAACCAGCATGCCGCACAAAGTTACGATGCTGATTTTCATAAACATAGTGACTGGCTTAAACCTCTCGATAAGGGGCCGTGGGCGGCGTTTGACATATCCTACAATCACTCAAGTTATTTGTTTATGACGCTCGGGGGGTTGAAGATTAACCCCAATGCCCAAGTTCTGGATAATCAGGGGCTTGTGATAAAAGGGCTGTACGCAGCTGGCGCGTGTACGGCTCATATTCCCAAATCAGGTAAGTCTTACGCCAGCGGCATGAGTCTTGGCCCTGGGTCGTTTTTTGGTCGAGTGGCTGGGCGTCATTGCGCCGGGACGGCTGCACTGAATAATTCTCAATGAAAATAAACGATCTGGCTTTACATCATTTTTCTTTGTTTGATGTTACACCTGACCTGCTGTTATCGGCGGCGGCTGAAGCCGGTTTTAGTCGCGTGTGTATTTTTGCGCAGTGTCCACCAAGCGAACAGGATAAGTCGTTATTTTCGTTTGTTGATGACAGTAATAAGCAACACTTTAAAAGTCTCCTGCAGGATTTTGCGATTAAGGTAAGCAATATCGAGTTTTTCCAACTGCACGAAGATACCTGCGTCGCAGAGTTTGAGCGGGCGCTGGCGTTGGGAGCAGAGCTGGGTGCCAGCTTGGCAGTTACTCATATCCACGATACACAGCGCAGCAGGGCACTTGATACCTCCAGTGAATTTTCTGATCTGGCGGCGCGATACGATATTAAGCTGGGGCTGGAGTTTATGGGGCTGACGCCGGGATGTCGTAATCTCGATGAGGCGCTGTGGTTTGTTCGCCAATCCGGGCGTCGTAATGTGGGTGTAGGGGTTGATGCCTTGCACTTACATCTTACCGGTGGCGTGGCGACGGATTTGATCGACATAGAGCCGACAGCTATTGCGTATGCACAGTTGTGTGATACCCATGCTGTATTTGATCCGGCCCTCATTGCCGACGAGGCGCGTTATCTCGAGCTGGCCTTTGCGCGACAGTTGCCTGGTGAGGGTATTATAGATTTACCTGCTTTTGTTCAATACTTACCTGCCGATACTCCGGTGGATATTGAAGTGCCGTATCCTGACCGAGACTCAAATAGCGAAACACCAGCGCAGTATGCCCGCCGTATTATGCAGGCTACTCGTGTACTGCTGAACACGGTTGAATAAACTGGTCTTGCGTTAATTTTGCATAATAATGACTTTTTGATGATCGATAGAAGTAAGTTGAAAATTTTTAACAGAGCGTGATGCCGGCAAAATATTTTATGGTTATCGAATTGAATACCAATCAGAGGCTTAGTCAATATGTTGGATGTGCAAAGGGTTTTTCACACGGGGATGTGTGTAGCTGACATTGAAGTTGCCAAGCGGCAGCTGGGTGGAGATCTTAATCTAGAATGGTCAGAAGTGCGTAGTTTTGATCCATTGCCTTTCTGGACGCCGGAGCGCGGGTTGGAAGAGATTTTAGTCAAGGCCACTTACTCCCGGCAGGGGCCCCACCATTTGGAATTGTGTCAAGGGCCCAAGGGTACGTTGTACGATCCTGAGTTTCATCCCGACAATCGACACATAGGTATTTGGGTAGATGATCTAGCAGCTGAGGCAGATAAACTGCGTGCGGCTAACTGGACTGTTCGAGGTGCATCAGCTGCGCCAGAAGACGGTTACGGTGTTCTGGCTTACTTGGCTCCGCCTATGCCTGGCTTGGTGGTGGAGTTGGTTTGTGTATCACTGAAGCCGACAATTGATGAGTGGATTAACAGTAAGTAGTCGAAATAAACAGGGACGTTATTGTATGGGCTTCTTGTTGGTATTAATGGTTCTTTTACTGTTTGCTGCGTTTGGTAGTAATCGTGATAAGGGATTGTTCTTCGGTAATCTTACTTACCCTAAATATGCCAGCCCGCATTGTGCAGTGTTTTCAGGCTTTGTGAATAGCAATGTTGAGCTGCAGTTGTTGCATCCAGTAAGTCGAGTTGGTCAGAAAAAATTTCTGGTCCAATATCCATTACTCCACCCTTATTCGCTAATATACTGAGAATCTGGTGCAGGTTTAGTTCACCTTCGCCGGGTGGTTTTCGATAGCGTAGGCACTCCTCAAACAGATCATCGCTTTGCGCTGTGAGCATGGCATCGGCCAATTGCACTGAAGTAATACTGCCAGCGGGAAGTGACTCCAATAACGCCATGTTTGGCTTTCCTTTGAGGAAATGCCAAGTATCCAGCAGTATGCCTGCATTATCAGCCGCAGAATTTTTAACAATAGACCATGCCTCGTCCAGGGTTGGAATTCCCCACATCGGTAAAAATTCAAGATCGACCCGGATATTAAGGGCTCGGGCTTGCTGACAAAATTGAGCGAAACATTCTGCTAATTGTGCTGGTTCGAACTGGCGGTAAAAATATGTGCCGGTTGCACAGATCGCTGGTAGCTGTAGTTGATCACAAATATCGAGACAGGCTTGAGTGTTGATATCAAACACGGCTTTGGCTGCTGCGGGAAAATCGTCATTGAACCTGACGGGAGCCCAAGCACTAAAGCCGTCAAAATGTCCCAGTTTTACATTATTGTCTGCAGCCATGGAGAGGATGCTCTGATTGGTTTCACCGCTGGCTTTTAATGAGTTGTAAGTTGTTAAGCCAATTGGCACATGGCTGAAGCCAGCGTTGGACGCTGCAATTAATTGTTGTTCGAAGGTGTGGGTTTTAACGCAGGCGGGCCATAGAGAGATGTTCATGGTTTGACGTCCCTAAATTGTACCATTCAGAAATAAGCTGTTGAAAATACTTAACTCACCATAGAGCAATGTTGTTTTATGGTACGTGTTAATTTATTGCGCCGCTGAGCGGCGCTGTTTTTCATCCTTTTACTACTTCACTATTGCTGAATGTAGCCTTTTGTTAAGTGTGCGTAGAATCAGTTTGCCAATTCTGCACTTGGCTTGGGCTCGCTAGGTTGTGGTGGTTTAATCTCAAAAGCGAGTAGTACATTACCTGGCATATGCTGGCTAAACATATAGCCTGAATTGATGAACAGCATTCCGTTATCCAGCAGCGCCGCAGTTCCACCTTCTAAGGAGCCGCCGTATCCGGGAATACCAGAAACGGTGTTGGGAAAGTCAATTGCGGTATTGTATTGCCACAGTAGCTTGCCAGTGCTCGCATCGTGAATGCGTAAATAGCCGTCCATACTGCCAGCAATAACTAGCTCCGGAGTGGCGGTGGGCACAGCACTATTACCGGGTACGCAGTAAGGGCGATTATTACAGACATCAGTAGCCTGCCATTTCCAGAGAAAGTCACCGGTATCAATATCTAAGGCGAACAAACCCGGGTTAGGAGTGCCACTATAGCGATCGGGGTAAGCTGCATCGGCTAGTGCGTCTGAAATGGGTACTATCAGAGAGGTACCTGATACGGCCATACCAAAATGAATGCCGCCGATGATACCACCTCGACCCACTTGCTTGCGCCAGACCAGCTTGCCGTCGTCAGGATTGAGTGCCCAAACGGTACCTGATTTTTGGCCCGCTAGTAACAATTGCTTACCGTTATCGCCTTGGGCCAGAATAGTCGCTCCACCAAAATCAAAATCAGGGCCGTCTTCCTCTGGGCAATTAATGCGATCGTTCATAACACAGGAGGCGTTCCACGCATCACCTTTAGTGGCTTGAAACACCCATTTAATAGCGCCGTCGTCCAGATTGATCGCTATGATCGCGTCGCTGGTACCACCTGCTGGAGATGAGTAATTTTCACCGGTGCCGACATACAGTGTGCGGCGCTGAGAGTCTATGGACGGCGTATTCCATATAGGTGCTCCCGAAGGTCCATATTGCATGACACCATTTTTGTTTTTAGCTTGAGGGCTTGGTTGCTCGGCTATGGTGTAAGTTTTCCAGTGCTGTTTACCGCTATCAGCTGCCAATGCAACAACAGATCCGCGAAAGCTGCAACAGGCATAGTCAGGGTTGACTGCTGCGGTTACCTCTAGCGAAGAAACAGGCACATAGAGGCGGTCTTCGAATAGGGTTGGCGTTCCTGTGATAGTCGCATTTTGATGTGAGTCTACGCGCCGCGTCCAGACTTGTTGGCCAGTACGAGCTCGCAGTGCATATACATTTCCTAGAAAATCACCAAAGTATAGAAGCGGATCCGCAGTCAGATCTTGCGAGTCCCAGGGGGCTACTACAATACCTGTTCTGACTTCCGCCCGAGCTTTAAACGACCAGTGCATACAGCCTGTTTCGCGATCCAGCGAATACACAGTACCGTCCTGGCTACCGACAAAAACAGCGCCGGCCGCAGTTGCGGGATGTGAACGTGCACGCACAGCATCGGGAAAGGCAAATACCCATTTTAAGCTAAGGGTTCCCACATTATTGGTGTCAATGCCAGCCACATCAGTAGGTATCTCTCTGCGATTGTCGGGAGTAAACCCCCATCCCTGCAGTGCTGGAGGTGTATTTGCATCAAATGGATTGACTTTCTGCTCACACCGGAGGGGCTCGTTGTTTAATGCTTCGGCTGAAAATTTTCTACCGCTGATATATTCTGCGACAGTACTTTTTTCTTCAAGGCTCAGCATTGCTGCTTGATTACGCATCACACCTTCGGTTAGTGCTCTATAAATAACAGACGGAGAAATAAAGCCAAGCATAGATTTGCTGGGGGCCTTCGGTACACCGGCTTCATGACACTGTGCACAAATGGTCGAGTAAATATCGGCACCACTTCTGACTGGATGAGTTGCGTCGTTATTAGTGGTTTCAGCCTTGACCATAAAGCTGAGGGTGCAGAGGGCTAATAACAATAAGAGAGTATTTTTAGTCGGTTTAATGGCCACGGGGTGTCCTTGCAGATTGGTCCTGCTTGAAAGTGATAGTGCGTATTACGAGTGGTGCCCGAGATATCTAGAGGGGCAGCAGTGGTTTGCTATAAATAGAGCAGATTTTCCAGCCATCATCACCGCGTTTGAATTCGAGTAAGTACTGTAGATAAATACAGATCTCATCGGCATCTTTTGTGATTGCTTTGCCGATCACATGACTGCGACAGCTGGCTGTATTAGCAGTGATATGGTCAATATGGAAGTTGGTGGCGTAGTGAGCCTGATGGGACATATTGTTGAATACACTGCTGAAAAACTCTCTTACTGCCGCGCTACCTTTAAAGCAGGGGTAGTTGATAGCGGACATATCATACTCTGCATCCTCAGTGAGACACTTGAGTATGTCGTCAATGCTAGACATGGCGTCTATAGCAACCAGATAGGCAGTTAGGGTGTCTTGCAGTGTTTGGCGATCTTCCAGTGTTTGCAGGCGTTGTTCTAAATTATTCATTGGTAGTTATCTCACTATGTTTATTATTGCCGTCAGCATATCCGCCACAAATAAAACCGTCAATACTGTTTTTTGTTTGGGGTTGGCCTTGTGGCGAATATGAGCGTAGCTGATATGCGGTGTTGGAGGTATGGGCAGGGTGCTTCGCGGGGTAGTAGACGGTGGTTTACTATTTGTGGGGGTACCGAGATATATCGGGCTTTTCGAGGCTGGCAAAATATTTCATCAGTGGCAGAGATTGGGGTTTATATACGTTGTGGTGGTGGGGGGCAAATAACGATGATTGTCAGTTGCTATCGCCTTCCTTTGTTTCGCTCTGTGTATAGAGGAGGGTTTGTGTGCTTGTGGGTAATGAAGTTCTAACATCATCCTTTGATTCAGATATATGCGCGGGCATGGAGTTGACAGCTGTTAATGGGGATGGTTATATGTCAACTAAAACAACAAACAATCAAGCAAGATGGTTTTATATAATTATAAGTATTAATAAGGTGTCATGTAATGAATAAATTCGACTGTAATAATAAACCAGCGATTGCGGTTACGGCAAAAGGTGCCCTGCTGCTGGGGACGCTGCTTTCGTCAGCGCTAGCAAATAGTGCGGTACTTGAAGAAGTCATTGTGACGGCACAGAAGAGGGCGGAAAGCTTACAGGACGTTCCTATTTCAGTGGCAGCTGTTAGCGGAGAAAAAATGCAGGATAATTTTATCCGCGTAGCGTAAATCTCGGGGGCTTGCCCCCGAGCTGGATAGCGTACAATGGCATTAGCCATTGTGAGGTGTCCCGTTCATGGAGTTACAGAGAAATACGCATCATGTTTACCGATTAATGT